>LFIK01001516.1_pt1 | contig 18479 bp, 22 predicted proteins | sample 643401 | NCBI WGS metagenome assembly LFIK01 (sample SAMN03777447, study PRJNA286221) | soda lake metagenome | biome: soda lake; feature: Kulunda steppe; material: water; isolation source: sample T5-Br brine of Lake Tanatar-5 | place: Russia: Kulunda steppe | collected 2010-07
ACGGGCGGGTAAACCGGGTTTCCCAACGCAAAGCGCCCGCCGATTTGGCGGGCGCCACTGTTTCAGGTCAGCGGGTGTTCAGTTCCGCCGCCCGTTGGCGATGTCCAGCAGCCGCCGGGCGATCACCTGCGCCTGGATTTCGGCCGCCCCTTCGAAGATGTTGAGGATACGGGCGTCGCACAGGATGCGACTGATCGCGTATTCCAGCGCGAAGCCGTTGCCGCCGTGGATCTGCAAGCCGTTGTCGGCCGCCGCCCAGGCCACGCGGGCGCCCAGCAGCTTGGCCATCCCGGCCTCCAGGTCGCAGCGGCGGTCCGCATCCTTCTCGCGGGCGCTGAAATAGGTCAGTTGCCGCGCGACCATGATTTCCACCGCCATCATCGCCAGTTTGCCTGAAACGCGCGGGAAGACGATCAGCGGCTTGCCGAACTGCTTGCGGTCCTCGGCGTACTTCATCGCCACTTCCAGCGCGTTCTGGGCCACGCCCACGGCGCGGGCGGCGGTCTGGATGCGCGCGCTCTCGAACGTCTGCATCAACTGCTTGAAGCCCTGCCCGGTCTGCCCGCCCAGAAGGTTGGCGTCCGGCACGGTGAACCCATCGAAACCAAGCTCGTACTCCTTCATGCCGCGATAGCCCAGCACCTCGATCTCGCCACCCGAGATGCCGTCATCGGGGAAGGGGTGGGCGCAGTCGCCCGCAGTCTTTTCGGCCAGGAACATCGACAGGCCGCGGTAATCCGTGGTCTCGGGTTCGGTGCGGGCCAGCAAGGTCATGATGTTGGCGCGGGCGGCGTGGGTGATCCAGGTCTTGTTGCCGGTGATGGCCCAGTTGTCGCCGCGCTTGACCGCGCGGGTGCGCAGCGCGCCCAGGTCCGAGCCGGTGTTGGGTTCGGTGAATACTGCCGTTGGCAGCACCTCGCCGCTGGCGATGCGCGGCAGCCATTCGGCCTTCTGCTCGGGCGTGCCGCCGCAAAGGATCAGTTCGGCGGCGATTTCGGACCGCGTGCCCAGACTGCCGACCCCGATATAGCCGCGCGAAAGCTCCTCCGAGACCACGGCCATGGCGGATTTGGGCATGCCCAAGCCACCGAACTCCTCGGGGATGGTCAGGCCGAAGACGCCCATTTCGGACAGTTCGGAAATGACCTCCATCGGGATCAACTGATCCTTCAGGTGCCAGTCATGCGCGTCCGGGCTGACGCGTTCGTCGGCGTAGCGGTGGAACTGGTCGCGGATCATCTCCAGCTCGTCGTCCAGCCCGGTGGCGCCGAAGGTGGCGCGCCCGCCGTTGTCGCGCATCAGCTCCACCAACCGGGCGCGGGCGGCGGCAGTGTTGCCGCGGGTGCGGAGTGCAGTGGCTTCTGCCGTGTCCAGTGCCGCCGTGATGCCGATATCCGACAGCCGCGCGGTCTCGCCCTGGCTCATGGGGATGCCGCCGGCGATCTGGTTGAGGTATTCGCCGAACGCGATCTGAAGGATCAGCGCTTCCATCTCGCCGAAAGCCCCTTCGGCTTCCAGCCGCTCGGCCCAACCCTGCATCTGGCGCAGCGCTTCGGCATAGGTGGCGACCCAGGCCAGCGCGTGGGCGGCGTGCTGGTCGGCCTCGAGCGCGCTTGCATCGACCTTGCCGCCGGGGGCCACGCGGGCGCGCAGGGTTTCGGTGGCCGCGGCCAGCGCGTCGTCGACCGGGGAAAGGGCGGCGCGGGTCAGCGTCAGCAGGTCGGGCAGGCGGGTTTCGGGCAGCTGTTGGCCGTCATGGGGCATGGGGCTCTCCGGTCATTTCGCAGTTGCGGCATGACATAGGGGCTTTGCAGGTGCAGCGCAACAAAAATTCAAGAACTGTGTGGGTGCTTTGCGAAAATGTCGCGCCCGATTTTGGCGATGCAGCGCGGCGCCGGAGCCGGTATAGCGGCGGGGCGTTGGGCAGCGGAGGCATGGCATGGGACTGGGCGGGCTGGAAACGCTGGCGTTGGCACCGTTGGCGCTGGCCGTGGCGGCGGCGCTGACGCTGTTCGCGGGCACGGTCAAGGGCGCGCTGGGCTTCGCCATGCCGATGATCCTGATCTCGACCTTTCCGTCGATCATGAGCGTGGAGATGGCGATTGCGGCCCTGATCCTGCCCACGCTGGTCACCAATTTCAGCCAGGCGTTCCGGCAGGGCATGGCCGAGGCCTGGGGGTCGGTGCGGAAATACTGGCGGATGATGACCGCCATCGCGGTGTTTCTGGTCATCAGCGCGCAGATGCTGCCCTTCCTGCCCGAGCGGCTGATGCTGGGGCTCTTGGGCGGGCCGATCGTGGCTTTTGCGCTGGTGCAACTGCTGGGCATTCCGCTGCGGATCCGGGTGGAACGGCGGCGCCGCGCGGAATGGGGGCTGGGGATCATCGGCGGGCTTTATGGCGGGGTCTCGGGCGTCTGGGGGCCGCCGCTGATCGTCTATCTGCTCTCCACCGGGGCCGAGCCGCGCGAGATGGTGCGTGTGCAAGGCGTGGTGTTCCTGATGGGGGCGGTGGTGCTGCTGTTTGCGCATCTGCAATCGGGGGTGCTGAACGCGGCCAGCATCCCGGTGTCGGCGCTGCTGGTCGTGCCTGCCATGATCGGCATGTGGATCGGCTATTACATCCAGGACCGGCTGGACGCAGGCCGCTTCCGGCGCTGGACGCTGGTGATGCTGGTGCTGACGGGGCTGAACCTGTTGCGGCTGGCGCTTTTCGGGTGAGGGCGCGCCGGACGCGGCGTCTGAAGCGCCCGCTCAGCGCCCCGCCCCCTCTCGATTTCGTTTTCGGGGCGCTTCGCGGGCGCTGTCCGGTGCCAAGGCACCGGACAAGAGAAAAGCCCCTGCGCCATTTTGGGGCGCAGGGGCTGCAACCTGTCGGTCCGCGGCTGGCGTGTCAGCGTCCGACGCCGCTGGGTTCTTCGGAGCGGGTCTCGCGCGGCTCACGCTGTTCGCGGGGCGGGCGACCGATGACGTCGCGCAGCTCGTCCAGTTCGATGAAATTGTCGGCCTGACGGCGCAGGTCGTCGGCGATCATCGGCGGGCTGGAGCGGATGGTCGAAACCACCGACACCCGCACGCCCTGCCGCTGGAGGCTTTCGACCAGAGGCTTGAAATCCCCGTCGCCGGAGAACAACACCGCATGGTCCAGCCGCGGCGCCAGTTCCAGCGCATCCACCGCAAGCTCGATATCCATGTTGCCCTTGACCTTACGCCGCCCCATGGAGTCGATGTACTCCTTGGCCGGTTTTGTCACCATACTGTAACCGTTGTAGTGCAGCCAGTCGACAAGCGGCCGGATCGGCGAATAGTCATCGCTTTCCAGCAGGGCGGTGTAGTAGATGGCGCGCAGCATCTTGCCCCGGCGCATGAACTCCTGGCGCAGAAGCTTGTAATCTATGTCGAAACCCAACGCCTTGCCGGCAGCGTAAAGGCTGGACCCGTCGATGAAAAGCGCGAGTCGATCATCCTTGTAGAACATGAAGAGGTCCTTCTTAATCCGATCTCCGTCCTGAGCACGGCAGCCATGCGCTTCCACGCGCTTCAATACTGTAACAGTCTGGCAACCATCCTTTGAGGCTCAAAATATGTGCAATGGCGCGAAATACAACACGGCGCTGGTCGCGATTGGGAGTAACCTGTCGACACAAAGGGATAGCCCGTTGGAGATCGTGCGGGGTGCGATGGACGCCTTGCTCAGCCTTGGCGGCAGCCTGAACGTCGATGCGTTCGCGGCCAGTCGGCTGTTCCGGACACACGCATTTCCATTTGGTTCGGGCCCCGATTTTGTCAATGCTGCGGTCAGTTTTTCCACGCGCTTGGAGGCAAAGGCTCTGCTCTCGGCGCTGCACGAGATCGAGGCCGGTGCCGGGCGGGTGCGGGAGCGTCGATGGGGCGCGCGCGTGCTCGATCTTGATCTTCTGGGACTGGGCGACACGGTGCTGCCCGATGCCGCCACCTTCCGCGCCTGGGCCGATTTGCCCGCCGCCGAACAGCAGACGCGCGCGCCCGACCGTTTGATCCTGCCGCACCCACGGCTGCATGAGCGTGCCTTCGTGCTGGTGCCGTTGATGCATGTGGCGCCCGACTGGGTGCATCCCGTGTTGCAGCGTTCGGTGCGCGCGCTGCATGACGCGCTCCCGGCCGAGGCCCGAAGCGCCGTTGTGCCGATCACGCAAGACTGCACGCGGGGCGCTTGAAATCCGGCGCCGCGCCCTGTATGTGACGTCGATCACCCTGCAATTTGCTGGATTGGAGCACCCATGGCCCGCGTGACGGTTGAAGATTGCGTCGACAAGGTTCCGAACAGGTTCGAACTGGTGGCCCTCGCGGCGCATCGTGCGCGCGAGATCACGTCCGGCTCGGCGATCACGGTGGACCGTGACAACGACAAGAACCCGGTCGTGGCCCTGCGCGAGATTGCCGAGGAAACGCAGTCGGTCGAGGGCCTGCGCGAGCGGCTGATCGAAAGCCTGCAGACGCAGATCGAGGTCGACCTGCCCGAGGACGACGACATGGCGCTGCTGATGAGCGGCGAATCCGACGCCCCTGCCGCTGACGACATGTCCGAGGAACAGATGCTGCGTGCGCTGATGGAGGCGCAAGGAAACCCGGGCTGACCGGCTTCCCCTCTGCGTCCGCGCCGCCGCGGCGCCGCCACAGGTTTCCGGCGTGATCGGATTCGATGATCTTCTGGCGCTGGTGCGCACCTATAACCCCGGCACCGATGCCGCGCTTCTGCGGCGTGCGTGGGACTATGGCGAAGCCATGCATGCGGACCAGACGCGGCATTCGGGCGAGCCCTATTTCTCGCACCCCGTGGCGGTCGCGGCGATCCTGGCCGAGATGCGGCTGGACGATGCTACGCTGGTGACCGCGCTTTTGCACGATACCATCGAGGACACCCGCTCCACCTACGCCGAGGTGGCGCGGCTTTTCGGCGAGGAAATCGCCGAACTGGTGGACGGGGTGACCAAGCTGACCAACCTGCAGCTGTCCTCGTCCGAGGCCAAGCAGGCCGAGAACTTCCGCAAGCTGCTGATTGCCATGTCGCGCGATCTGCGCGTGATCCTGGTCAAGCTGGCGGACCGGCTGCACAACATGCGCACCATCCGGTCCATGCGCAGCGAAAAGCAGGCCCAGAAGGCGCGCGAGACGATGGACATCTATGCACCCCTGGCGGGCCGCATGGGCATGCAGTGGATGCGCGACGAGCTTGAGGATCTGTCCTTTCGCGTCCTCAACCCCGAGGCGCGCAATTCGATCCTGCGCCGGTTCATCACGCTCCAGCGCGAAGCGGGCGACGTGGTGCAGCGCATCAACAACGATATCCGCACCGAACTGGCCCAGGCCGGGATCGAGGCCAGCGTCTATGGCCGCGCCAAGAAGCCGTTTTCCGTCTGGCGCAAGATGCAGGACAAGGAACTGGCGTTTTCGCGCCTGTCCGACATCTACGGCTTTCGGGTGATCGTCGGCGATGTGGCGGAATGCTATCAGGTGCTGGGGCTGATCCATCAGCGCTGGCGGGCCGTGCCGGGGCGGTTCAAGGATTACATCAGCCAGCCCAAATCGAACGGCTATCGCTCCATCCACACCACGGTTTCGGGGCGCGACGGCAAGCGGGTGGAGATCCAGATCCGCACCCGCGAGATGCATGAGGTCGCCGAGGCCGGCGTCGCCGCGCACTGGGCCTACAAGGACGGCGCGCGCACCGCCAACCCCTTTGCGGTGGATCCGGCGAAATGGATCAGCACCCTGACCGAAGGGCTGGACACGGCCGAGGACCATGACGCGTTTCTCGAACACGTGAAGCTGGAAATGTATGCCGATCAGGTGTTCTGCTTCACGCCGAAGGGCGATGTGGTGCAACTGCCGCGCGGGGCGACACCTCTGGACTTCGCCTATGCCATCCACACCCGGATCGGCGACAGCTGCGTTTCGGCCAAGGTGGACGGGCTGCGCGTGCCGCTCTGGACGCGGCTGAAGAACGGCCAGTCGGTCGAGGTGATCACCGCCGAAGGCCAGCGCCCGCAAGGCACATGGATGGACATCGTGGTGACCGGGCGTGCCAAGGCGGCGATCCGACGCAGCCTGCGGATCGAGGACCGCGAACGCTTCATCCGGCTGGGTGCCGAACTGGCGCGCGTGGCCTTCGAGAATGTGGGCCGCAAGGTCAACGACAAGGCGCTGGCCACGGCGGCGCGCGCGCTGGGCATCCCCGGCGGGCGCGACGAGTTGCTGGCCCGGTTGGGCGCGGCCGAGATGAGCGCCCGCGCGGTGGTCGAGGTGCTGTATCCCGAACTCGTGACCCAGACCGGCGATCTGGTGGATGCGCGCCGTCCGGTGATCGGGCTGAACGCCGACCAGGCGTTTCGCCGCGCGGCCTGCTGCCAGCCGCTGCCGGGCGAGCGGATCGTGGGCATCACCTATCGCGGCAAGGGCGTGGTGGCCCATGCCATCGACTGCGCGGCGCTGGCCGATTACGAGGACCAGTCCGAGCGCTGGATCGACCTGCGCTGGCATGAAGGCCGTCATGCGGCGGTGCATCCGGTGACGCTGGAACTGACCATCTCGAACGATGCGGGTGTGCTGGGGCGTATCTGCAGCTTGATCGGTGAACAGAAGGCCAATATCTCGGATCTGAGCTTCGCGGACCGCAAGCCCGATTTCTACCGCCTGCTGGTCGAGGTGGAATTGCGGGATGTGGAGCATCTGCACCGGCTCATGACCGCGCTGGAGGCCGAGAACGATGTTGCCCAGATTGCCCGGCACCGCGACCCGTCCCGCCGCCCGTGATCCGCTGCAGTCGCAGCGCGCAGGCGTGCAGTCCTACGGTCGCGCCCGGCGGTTGCAGGGCGCCTGAGGAACGCAGGTGGTATTCAAGCGTCGCAATCAGCAGAGTCTCGCCGAAAGGGTCGGAACGGCCTTCTATCCCCGTGGCGGGTGGATGCGCGCGGCGGGGTATGTGATCCACCGGCTGCGCCGCCTGCCCGACGCGCCCGAGCGTATCGCGGTGGGGGTGGGGGCCGGTATCTTCGTCTCCTTCACCCCGCTTTACGGGTTTCACTTCCTGCTGGCGGCACTGATCGCCTGGACCTTTCGGGGCAACATCTTCGCCGCGCTGCTGGCGACCTTCTTTGGCAATCCGGTCACGTTTCCCTTCATCGTCATGGGGTCGATCGGGCTGGGCAGCGCGATCCTCGGCGTCGATCACGGCATGAACGCGGCCGAGGTGATGAAGGCCTTCGCCGCCGCCTCGTCCGAGATCACCGTCAACATCCGGGCCCTGTTCGGGGATGGTCCGATCTATTGGGGGCGGCTGTTGCGGTTCCTGCATCAGGTCTTTCTGCCCTTTCTGCTGGGCGGCGTGATCCTGGGCTCGATCGTCGGCGTGGCCGGGTATTTCGCCTCGCTGCCGGTGATCCGGGCCTATCAGGCCGGGCGCCGGGCGCGTCTGCAGGAGCGGTTCCGGCAGGCGCGGCGCGCTGATCCGCAGCGGTCCGGGCGTGAGCAGTGAGGGGGCTTTCGCGCCGAGGGCGCGCTGCAAGCGGGGTGCGGTCCGGCAGCGGTTTGCGCCATTGAGTTCAGGGGGTGACCTGTTAAGACAGGCCAATCGACAATTTCGCGGGAGGCGCGGATGGCGGACACGGCGCAAGACCCCAGGCTGCGACTGGGCGTGAATATCGACCATGTGGCGACCCTGCGCAATGCGCGTGGCGGCGCCGTCCCCGACCCCGTTCGGGCGGCGTTGCTGGCCGAGGCCGCGGGTGCCGACGGGATCACCGCGCATCTGCGCGAGGATCGCCGCCACATCCGCGACGACGACATCTCGCGTCTGATGGAGGCCATCAGGCTGCCGCTGAATTTCGAAATGGCGGCGACGGCGGAGATGCAGCGCATCGCGCTGCGCCATCGCCCGCACGCGGTCTGCCTGGTGCCCGAGCGGCGCGAGGAGCGCACCACCGAGGGCGGGCTGGAGGTGGCAGGCGACAGCGACCGCCTGGCCGATTTCATCGCGCCGCTGGCCGAAGCCGGGTGCCGCGTGTCGCTGTTCATCGCGGCCGACGAGGCGCAGATCGAAGCCGCCGCCCGGATCGGTGCGCCGGTTGTGGAACTGCACACCGGCACCTATTGCGAGTTGCACGCGGCGGGGCGGATCGAGGCGCGCGACGCCGAGTTGCGGCGGCTCTACACCGGCGCCGTGCTGGCGCGGCAGCTGGGGATCGAGGTCCATGCGGGCCACGGGCTGGACTTCGAAAGTGTGGGCCCCATCGCCGCCATGCCCGAGGTGCGTGAACTGAACATCGGTCATTTCCTGATCGGCGAGTCGGTCTTTGTCGGTTTGGACGCGGCGATCGCCGAGATGCGCGCCCGGATGGATGCCGCACGAAGCTGAGCCCGACGGGAGGCCTGCGGCATGATCCTGGGCATCGGCACTGACCTTGCGAATATCGAGCGGATCGAAGGCACGCTGGCCCGTTTCGGGGACCGGTTCCGCCAGCGCGTGTTCACCGAGACCGAGTTGCGCCGCGCGCGGGCGCGGGACGGGCAGGAGGCGGCGACGCTGGCCAAGCGCTGGGCGGCCAAGGAGGCGTGTTCCAAGGCGCTGGGCACCGGGCTGCGCATGGGCATCGCCTGGAAGGACATGGGGGTCACGAACCTGCGCAGCGGCCAGCCGGTCATGGCGGTCACGGGCTGGGCGGCGGACCGGCTGGCGGCGATGACGCCGGCCGCGCATCGCGCCGTGATCCATGTCAGCCTGACCGACGATCACCCCTGGGCGCAGGCTTTCGTTGTGATCGAGGCACTGCCGACCGAGACGGCGTGACCTTGTGGCGCGCGCGTTCCGCGCGCAGATCTTCTGGCGCTGACGCGCGGTTGAAGGGGGCATTCTGCCCCCTCTGCGCGCAAGCGCGCATTCACCCCCTGAGGATATTTGAGCACAGCTGATGGCAGCGGGCGGGAAACGAAGCGCGGCGCACCCGAGGGATGCGCCGCGCGTTCTTTTCTTCGAGTTGGCTCAGAGCTTTTCGGTCAGTTCCGGCACGGCGGTGAAGAGGTCTGCGACAAGGCCGTAGTCGGCGACCTGGAAGATCGGCGCCTCCTCGTCCTTGTTGATGGCGACGATCACCTTGCTGTCCTTCATCCCCGCCAGGTGCTGGATCGCGCCCGAGATGCCCACGGCGATATAGAGTTCCGGCGCGACGACCTTGCCGGTCTGGCCCACCTGCCAGTCGTTCGGCGCAAAGCCCGAATCGACGGCGGCGCGGCTGGCGCCCACGGCGGCGCCCAGCTTGTCGGCGAGTTTCTCGACGATCTTGAAATCATCTTCGGAGCCGACCCCGCGCCCGCCGGAGACGACGACCCCCGCCGAGGTCAGTTCGGGGCGGTCGGTGGCGGCGACCTTGTCCTCCACCCATTCGCTGACGCCGGGGTTTTCGGCGGCGGCGATGGTTTCGACCGTGGCCGGGCCGCCTTCGCCCGCGGCATCGAAGGTGGAGGTGCGGATCGACACGACCTTTTGCGCGTCCGACGACTTCACCGTCTGCAGCGCGTTGCCCGCGTAGATCGGGCGCTCGAAGGTGTCGGCATCGACCACGCCCGAGACATCCGAGATCACCATCACGTCCAGCAGCGCGGCCACGCGGGGCAGCACGTTCTTGGCATCGGTGGTGGCAGGCGCCATGATATGGGTGTAAGCCCCCGCCAGCGAGACGATCAGCGCCGCCGTGGGTTCGGCGAGGCGGTGGCCAAGGCTGTCATCCTCGGCGCAGAGGACCTTGGCCACGCCGTCGATTCTGGCGGCCTCATTGGCGGCATCGGCGGCGCGGGCCCCGGCGCAGAGCAGTGTCACATCGCCGATCTGGCGCGCGGCGGTGACGGCCTTGGCGGTGGCGTCGCGGTTGAGCGCGCCATCGGTGACTTCGGCCAGCAGCAGAACGGACATCAGAGCACCCCCGCTTCATCCTTGAGTTTCGCGATCAGCTCATCGACCGAAGCAACCTTGACCCCGGCGGCGCGGGCGGGCGGTTCGGTAGTCTTGAGCACTTCCAGCCGCGGGGTGACATCGACGCCGTAATCGGCGGGGGTCTTTTCCTCGAGCGGCTTCTTCTTGGCCTTCATGATGTTCGGGAGCGAGGCGTAGCGCGGCTCGTTCAGGCGCAGGTCCACGGTGACGATGGCGGGCATCTTCACCTTGATGGTCTGCAGCCCGCCGTCAACCTCGCGGGTGACCAGCGCGTGCTCGCCCTCGACCTTGACCTCGGAGGCGAAGGTCGCCTGCGCCCAGCCGGTCAGTGCGGCCAGCATCTGGCCGGTGGCGTTCATGTCGTTGTCGATGGCCTGCTTGCCCGCGATCACCAGGCCGGGTTCCTCGGCCTCGATCACGGCTTTCAGAAGCTTTGCCACCGCCAGCGGTTCGATGTCGGTGTGCACGTCATCGGCGGCGACAATCAGGATGGCGCGGTCGGCGCCCATGGCGAGCGCGGTGCGCAGGGTTTCCTGCGCCTGCTTCACGCCGATGGAGACGGCGACGATTTCCGTGACAGTGCCGGCTTCCTTCATGCGGATCGCCTCTTCCACCGCGATCTCGTCGAAGGGGTTCATGGACATCTTGACGTTCGCCAGATCGACTCCGCTGCCATCGGCCTTGACCCGGACCTTGACGTTGTAGTCGATCACGCGCTTGACGGGTACGAGGACCTTCATGGGCGTGATACTCCGCTTGTTGGTGCCCGGGCGGCGGCCCGGACTGGATCATGCGCGGATATCTAGCGGGTTCGGCGCCGGGAAAACAGGCCGAATCCGACGCAACCCTGCGCCGGGACGTCGCGTTTTCCGCCGGAACCCGAGCGCGCCATGCGGTCAGCGGGTCAGGCCCGGCACCCAGAGCACATCGGACTTGCCATCGTCATTGGCGATCCGCCCGGCCACGAACAGCCAGTCCGACACGCGGTTGAGGTAGCGCAGCGCCGATTCGTTGATGCCTTCGAGCGCGGCCAGCGCCACGGTCATGCGTTCGGCCCGGCGCGCGACGGTGCGGCACTGATGCAGATGGGCGGCCAGCGGGCTGCCGCCGGGCAGGATGAAGCTGCGCAGCGGTTCAAGCTTGCCGTTCATGGCGTCGATTTCGGCCTCCAGCCGGTCGACCTGCGCAGGCAGGATGCGCAGGGGGGTGTATTCGGCCTCGGCGTCGCGCTCCATGTCGGGGCGGCAGAGGTCGGCGCCGAGATCGAACAGATCGTTCTGGATGCGGGCAAGTGCCTCGGCCATCTCGCCATGGGCGTGCTGGCGGGCCATGCCGAGCGTGGCGTTCAACTCGTCCACGGTGCCATAGGCGGCCACGCGGGCCGAGGTCTTGGACACGCGCGTCCCGTCCCCCAGCGCGGTCTGCCCGGCGTCGCCGGTACGGGTGTAGATCTTGTTCAGAACGACCATGGAATGCCTCTTGTTAGCCTGACTGCGCCCGGAACCAGGCGAAGGCCACGATCAGGATCACCGCCACGAATTGTGCGCCCAGCCGCCAGCGCATCAGCCGGTTGGCGTTGCGGCGGTTGAATTCGCCACCGCGTGCGAAGCCGCCGATGCCCACCAGCAGGATGCCAAGCACCACGAAGGATGCCACGGCGCCGAGGATGAAGAGCGGATCACTGAGCATGGGGCCTCCTGCCTTGCCTGTGGGGGATGTAATGGCTGTGGCGGAAAAAGCGAACGGGAATTTTTGGACTGCGGTGAGGCGCACATACATCGAAAGGGCCGCTCCGATATCGGAGCGGCCCAAGCGAGCTTCAGGAGATGGAGCCAGTTAGAGCCTTGGCTCAATCGAAAGGAACGCCCATCCGGGCTGCCGTCAGGACGCACCCCTTTCGACTGTCTTCGCACCTCTCTCCAACATCACTCTCGACACTGGACCACCTCCTTTCATTTGGGTTGCTGTTAGGACGGAGGGTGGCACAGATTTTGTGTATGTCAAAAGAAATCATGCGACCGATAGTGAAATTCTTTGCACGATGATCCGGAATGGCACGAGAGCGAGCAGCGCCAGCGCCAGCTTCACCATCCAGTCGGCGACGGCCAGGCTGACCCAGAGCGGCACCTCGGGACCCCAGCCCAGCATCGGCAGCGCCTCGGACGCCCAGGAGACATCGTCGGCGGGGTTGATGAAGGCGAGCGAGGCCGAGAATGCGATGGAGAAGAAGAGCGCCGTGTCCACGGTGGAGCCGACAAGGGTCGAGGCGAGCGGCGCGCGCCACCACCGGCCATCGCGCAGCCGGTCGAAGATCGCCACGTCCAGCATCTGCGCGGTCAGAAAGGCGATGCCCGATCCCAGCGCGATGCGCAGCGTGGTGGCATCAAAGGCGGTGGCGATCAGCGATGAGGCGACGCCGACGGCAAAGCCCGCCCAGACGACCTTGCGCGCCGCAGAGGGGCCGTAGAGGCGGTTCATCAGGTCGTTGACCAGAAAGGCGAGCGGGTAGGTGAAGGCGCCCCAGGTCAGCCAGTTGCCGAACAGGAATTGCACCAGGATGTTGGAGGCGACGACGATCGCCGCCATGGCAAGAATGCCGGGCAGATGTGCCCTTGTCAGAAAGTGTGTCATGGATGTGGTTTCCGTTTTGACAAGGTTGCGGAGACTTGGCCGCACCTGTCAGGGCACGACGGGTTGGCGATACATCGCCAGACTACCTCGCGCAACCCCGCAGACGTGGGTTGCGGCGCGGTCCTGTCGAGGCTTGTAGCAAGCCGCCCAAGGTCTTGAAACGCGCGCCTTGCGGCGGCCCGTTCAGGGCTGGCGGGCCTTCAGCACATCGCGGATCTCGACCAGCAGCTCCTCGGTCGTTGGCCCCTTCGGCGCCTCGGGCTCGGTCGCGGGCTCCGGCTTGCGCCCGATGCTGCGGATGCGGTTCACGGCCCTGACCAGCAGGAACACCACCCAGGCCGTCAGCATGAAGGCTATGACCGCGTTGATGAAATTGCCATACATGAACTGTGCCTCGCCGAGCCCGAAGCTGAGGCCCGAAAAATCCACCCCGCCGATGATCAGCCCCAGCAGCGGGTTGACCAGGTCCTCGACCAGCGAACTGACGATGGCGGTGAAGGCCGCGCCGATGATGATGCCCACGGCAAGGTCGATGACATTGCCGCGGGCGATGAAGTCGCGGAATTCCTTGAGCATGCTATGCACTCCTGTCTGTCCCGCGGACAGAATGCCGCAGTCGGCGTCAGGCGCAAGGCATGGGATGCAGGCGCGCACCGTGCCGGTGGCAGCTCAGCCCGGCAGCTTGCCGGTCTGCACATAGCGCAGGAGCGCGACCACCTGCTCCGGCGTCTCGGCCACGGCCAGGGCGGCGGCGTTCACCTCTTTCAAGGCGTGAGCGTGCTCTGGCGGATGCAGGACGATCAGCGCCTTGCCTAACGCGCTGGCGAAACCGGCGTCAAAAGCGGCGTTCCACTGCTTGTATTTCTCGCCGAAGCGCACCACCACCACATCGGCGTCCATGATCCCCTTGCGGGTCCGGATGGCGTTCAGGCTGGCGCCCTTGTGGTCATGCCAGACCTTCTTGTCCTCGGCGCCCAGGATCGCCACCCCGCAGTCGTCCGAAGCCGCGTGATCGGTTACCGGGGCGTTGAACTCGATCTCCAGCCCCTGCGCGCCGTCGATGATCCGTTCGCGCCAGTCGGTGTGAATCTCCCCCGACAGATAGACCTTGAGCATCCTTCCCTCCCGATATGTTGCGGCTTGTGCGTGCCTTCGCGTTGTTGCCCGCCCTGCAATTCTGTGGCAAGACAAAACCGGAAAAGCAAACCCGAGAGTTCAGACAATGACCGATTTCGCCGCCCGCCGCGTGATGATGGTCGATACCCAGGTGCGCCCGTCGGATGTGACCAAGTTTCCGATCATCGAGGCCATGCTGCATCTGCCGCGCGAACGCTTCGTGCCCGCCGACAAGGTCGAAGCCGCCTATGTCGGCGAAAACCTGTCGCTGGGGGCGGGGCGGGTGCTGCTGGACCCGCGCACGCTGGCCAAGATGCTGGATGTGCTGGAAATCGGCGACCGGGATCTGGTGCTCGATGTGGCCTGTGGCACCGGATATTCGACCGCGGTGCTTGGGCGCATGGCCGAGGCCGTGGTCGGCGTGGAATCGGATGCCGACATGGCCGCGGAGGCGCAGGCCAACCTGTCCGCCGTGGGCGCCGACAATGCGCTGGTGGTGGAGGCCGCGCCCAAGGGCGGGCATCCGGGCGGCGCCCCTTATGATGCGGTGATCGTCCAGGGCGGGATCGAGGTCTTCCCCGAGGCGCTGGTCGCGCAACTCAAGGAGGGCGGGCGCGCCACCGCGGTGTTCATGGAAGGCGCGCTGGGCGTGGTGCGTATGGGGCTGAAGCGTGATGGCCATATCGTCTGGCGCGATGCCTTCCATGCGGCGGCGCCGGTGCTCCCTGGGTTCGAGCGGGCGACGGAATTCACCTTCTGAGGCCGGCGCAGGGTTATGTTGGCGTCCTGTACGGTCAGGCCCGCCCTTGGATGAAGGAAACGGCCGGATGCGGATGATGAACGCGCTTCGGGCAACTGTGGCAACGCTGGCCGCATCAATGATGCTGGCGGCGCCGGTGGCGGCGCAAAGCCTGACGGACACGCTGATCGCCGCCTATCGCAACTCGAACCTGCTGGAGCAGAACCGCGCCGTGCTGCGCGCCGCCGACGAGGATGTGGCCCAGGCCGTGGCCGCGCTGCGCCCGGTGGTCAATTTCGTCGCCCAGAGCCAGGCGCAGTTCAGCCGCGACAGCCAGATGGGGCGGAGAAACCAGCTCTCGGCCTCGCTTGGACTGTCGGCCAGTGTCACGCTCTACGACTTCGGGCGCGGGCAAATGGCCGTGCAGGGGGCGAAGGAGCAGGTGCTGGGCGTGCGCGCGGCGCTGCTCGGTCTGGAACAGCAGGTGCTTCTGAACGCGGTGGCCGCGTTCATGGATGTGCGCTCGGCCGCCGACACGGTGGCGTTGCGCGAATCGAACGTGCGGCTGATCACGCAGGAAGTGCGCGCCGCGCGCGAACGCTTCGACGTGGGCGAAGGCACCCGCACCGACATCGCCATCGCCGAGGCGCGCCTTGCCGGTGCCCGCAGCCAGCTTGCCAGCGCCGAGGGCGACCTGAAGGTGGCGCGCGAGGACTACAAGTTCGCCACCGGCGCCTATCCCGGCCAGTTGCGCCCGCCCCCCGCGCTGCCGCGCCTCGCGCGCAGCCTTGAGGCCGCGCAGGAAGTCGCGCGCGCCAATCACCCGTCGATCCGGCAGGCGCAGCATGACGCCGCCGCTGCCGATATTGCGGTGGAACGCGCCGCCACCCAGCGGCTGGGCAGTGTCAGCGGCAGTGCCAGTGCCAATGTGGGTGTGTCGCGCAATCTGGACAGCGTGCCGCCCGGAACCTCGCGCACCGGGGACAGCCGGTCGCTGACGCTGGGGCTGGAATACTCGCGCCCGCTCTACAGCGGCGGTGCACTGCCCTCGGCGCAGCGTCAGGCCATGGCCAGGCGCGATGCAGCGCGTTCCGGACTGCATCAGACCGTGGCGCAGGTGCTCCAGAACGTCGCGCAGGCCTGGGCCCGGATGGAAGTGGCCGCCGCGTCGATCGAGGCCAGCGAGCGCCAGATCCGCGCCGCGCAGACCGCCTATGACGGGGTGCGCGAGGAAGCCGCGCTTGGTGCGCGCACCACGCTTGAAGTGCTGGACGCCGAACAGGAACTGGCCGACGCCCGCGCGGCACTGGTGCAGGCGCAGGCGGGGCTGCAACTGGCCGCCTATTCGGTGCTGGAATCCATGGGGCTGCTGACGGTCGAGGATCTCAACCTCGGCATCCCCACCTATGATCCCGAAGCCTATTTCAACCTTGTGCGCGACGCGCCCGCCCGCTCGCCGCAGGGCGAGGCGCTGGACCGGGTGCTGCAGTCGCTGGGTCGGCAGTGATGGCGCGCCGCGGCTGAGCCGCTTGCCGATCAGCGCAACCGAAGGCACAGAAAGTTGCACGCAACGATTCCATTGCGGATGCTTTCGCGTTAGGATCGCGCATAACGATAAAGAGCAGTCTTGGGGTCGGGCATGTCGGATTCCCTGTCGAAGCACGAAATCGAGGACGTGCTGACATCCATTCGCAGACTGGTGTCGCAGGAGGTGGCGCGCAGCAAGGCCGACCGCCTGTTGCTGACCCCCGCCCTGCGCGTGGTCAGCGAAAACACCGGGAGTGACGGGGAGGAGCGCGACGCGGAAGCACCGCGCATGGATGATCCGCCCGCCGACCCGCAGGGCGCCTATTCGCCCACCCCGGCGCCGACGGCATCGGAGCACATCTCCGCCGAGGGCGGCGAGACGGCGGGCGAAACGCTCCGGGAACCCGTTTCGGGGTCTGAGCCCGCGCACCAGCCCGGCGGCACGGAGGATGCGATGACAGCGGCGGGTCCGGATCCGAGCCCCGTCAAGGGACCGGCGACCGGCAAGGACGACGAGTTCGTCATCGACGAAAACACCTTGCGCGATCTGGTCGCGCAGCTTCTGCGTGAGGAACTGCGCGGCGCCATGGGCGAGCGGCTGACCCGTTCGATCCGCAAGCTTGTCCGGGCCGAAGTCGCCCGCGCGCTGAGCGAACGCGAGTTTCTCTAGCATCCCGCCATCCGGGCCGCCCGCGCTGGCCTGAAGCGGCTGGCCCAAAGCGGCTGGCCCAAAGCGGCTGGGCAGACAGCACAGGCCGGCGGGACCGACGGGACCGCACCGCACGGCTGCGCAAATCGGAAAGCAAGGCTCCCGCCCGTCGCCGGGCGCATCGAAGATGCCCCCGCTCCCGTTGGGCCGAGCCGCCGCGCAAGCGCCGCGGCGGTCGCGCGAAAGGCTGGGGGGGGGCAGTCTCCCGGAACGCGCATTGGGTATTTTCGGCAAGATGAAGCTGGGGCGGTGGTACAGATCGACCTGAAGGGCTAGCCGAAAACCCGATGCGGCAAGCTGCTTTCAAGGCCCGTCACCGAGCGCCCGTCATGGCGCGGGCCAGGCCCCGCGCTCGGTCATCACGTCACGCAGCAGCGACGGGCGGTCGGTCATGATCGCATCGACGCCCATGTCCAGCAGGCGCTTCATTTCGTCCACAGCATTCACCGTCCAGACCTGCACCTGGATGCCCCGCGCATGGGCGGCACGCAGAAAGCGCCGGGTGACCACCGGAATACCCTTGTACTGCACCGGGACCTGGACCACGTCAAACCCGGCCGCGCGCAGCACCGGCAGCCCCCAACCGGCCAGCCACAGCCGCGCCACCCCGGCATGTGCGGGCGACCAGCACAGATCCGGGCCCAGCGCCGCGCAGAGCCGCTGGGTGCGTGCGGGCGCGAAAGCGCCGACGCTGACCCGGTCGAGCACCGCCATACCCCGCAGCAGTTCGGCCAGCGGCTCCACCACCGCGTCGGACTTGGCCTCGATCGCCACATTCAGTTCGGGAAAGCTTTCCAGCACCTCAGCCAGCAGCGGCGCCGAGGCACCGCCTTCGGTGCGCAGGCCCCGCACCGTGTCCCAGTCCAGCGTCGCAAGCGCGCGCGGGTCGCCGAACATGCGCTGCATGGTGTCGTCATGATGGACCACCACCTGCCCGTCGGCGGTGGCGTGCACGTCCAGTTCGACATGGGTATAGCCCAGCCCCACAGCCCGCATGAAGGCGGGAAGCGTGTTCTCCTCGCCCTCGAGCGCGCCGCCCCGGTGGGCAATGGCCAGCGGGCGGGGATGATCCAGGAACGGGTGCGTGCGCGGGTCTGACATGGGGCCATCATGCCGATTCCGCGCGCCCTGTGAAGGCGCAGCGACCTGCGCTGCGACCGAATCTTGATCCAGATCATTGCAGATCGGCGCACCCGCGCCCAAATTCCGGGCATCAAACATATTTTCAGCAAACAGGAGGTGACACATGGTCGACCGTAACCCGATCAGCAGCTTCTGGCCCGCCCTCTACGACCCGCTGCGCCAGTTCGGCACGCGGCTGGCAGAGTTCCTGTCGCCGGCGGCGGACGCCTCGTCGGATGATGATGCCTATCGCATCAGCATGGAACTGCCCGGCGTCGCCGAAGACGACATTTCGGTCACCGTCAAGGACGGGGTGGTGACGATCCGCGGCGAGAAGCGGAGCAGCACCGAAGAACAGGGCGAGACCTGGTATTTCACCGAGCGCCAGTATGGCAGCTTCTCGCGCGCCTTCCGCCTGCCCGCTGATGCCGATGAAGGCACGGTCAAGGCGTCGCTGAACGAAGGCGTGTTGACCCTCACCTTGCCGAAACGCGCCCCGGATGCGGGCGGGGCCGAAACCAGGGTGCCGATCAGCCGCGGCTGATCCCCGCGGGCAGCGCCCGCCCTGTCGGCCTGTGTGCGCAGAAGGGCAGGGCGACGGTGCCTTGCCCTGCGCGTGACGGGCGCGCGGCGACGGACCTTGAGAGCAGCTTTCCGCTTCGGATCTTCGGCA
>LFIK01001517.1_pt1 | contig 18478 bp, 15 predicted proteins | sample 643401 | NCBI WGS metagenome assembly LFIK01 (sample SAMN03777447, study PRJNA286221) | soda lake metagenome | biome: soda lake; feature: Kulunda steppe; material: water; isolation source: sample T5-Br brine of Lake Tanatar-5 | place: Russia: Kulunda steppe | collected 2010-07
AAACGCCACCGCATCATCTCCACTCAACGACACCGCGTAGTTCATGGCGAACGCCGTGGTAACATTGGCTGCCACGCCTTCGGCGGCGGCGCGGTTGGCATTGCTGTGCAGGTCGACCACCCTTGGCATGGCGGTGACTGCGAGCAGGCCGAGGATGACCACCACCATGGTCATCTCCATCAGCGTGAAGCCGGCGTCGCGCCGACGTGGTGCCGACCGGTGTTGCCTGGTGGTCTTGCTGTCGTGTGCTGCGTCCATGTTGTCGTCCTTCCTGTGGTTGTCGAGCAGGGTCAGGGTGACGCCGTCGGTGGCGTCGGCGGTACTGCGGTCTTGCCATCGTCTGTGCATGTGAGCGCCTCTCCAGTGCACGATCATCCATGGTGCGTCGTTGGTCGACGCGTCGGGTTGGCGGAACGCCCCTGACGGGGCAGGGATCGCCGTCTGCCGGTTGCTCCGCTGTGCCGGGCCGGTCCCGGTCGTTGACAGCCGGCGGCGAGTGGTGTCAGCGACGACCTGACACCACGGTATTCAGCTCCCAGATCGGCAGCACCACGCCCAGCGCAACGACCAGCGTCAGCAACGACAGACCCAGTGTCAGCACCGGGCCGATTGCGCCACTGAGCGTCGCAACGCGTTGTTCCAGTTCGGTCTCCTGGTAGTTCGCGAGTTCCTCGATCAAGGCGTCCAGACGCCCGCTGTCCTCGCCGGCACGCAGCATCTGCAGGCTGACGCCACCGAGCACGCCACTCGCCGCCGCGGCGTCGCTCAGCGTTCGGCCGTGCAGCAGCGCGGTGCGCATGCCGCGGAGTCGCGTGGCAAGGTGGCGGTTGTCAGCGGTCAGCGCCGCGAGATCGAGCGTCTGCGGCAGGCTGACGCCGGCGCCGCGCGCCATCGCCAGGCAACGCGCGACGCGCGACTGCGCGGCGAGCAGCCGAAGCGGGCCGGCGATCGGAACCTGCAGCCGCAGTCGGTCGCGCCACTGCGCGGTGGTGGGGTGGAGCGTTGCCGCCTGCCAGCTGCCGAGCAGCAACACGCACAACGCCGTCAGTGCCGCCCAGTGGTCGGTAACGGCAGTCGAGACCGCGACCAGCACCTGCGTCGCCAGCGGCAATGGCGCATCGAAGCGCTCGAACACAGTGGCAAACCCGGGGATCACAGCGGTCATGAAGATCCCCATCGCGATCGTCACACCGGCGAGGACGCACAGCGGATACAGGCTTGCCTTGACCAGTTGTCGGCGTGTTGCCTGTTCCTGCCGGCTGTAGCGGATCAGCCGTGTCAATGCGCGTGCCAGCTGCCCGGTTTCCTCGCCCAGTCGTGTCATCGCGACGAACAGCGCATCAAAGCAGTGCGGGTGGCGGGCGAGCGCATCGGCGAGCCCACGTCCGGCGTCCAGATCCTGACCGACCTGCAGCAGGCTGTGGCGCAGAGCGGGATCGGTGGTCTCCGCGGTCAATGCCCGCAGCCCACCAGCAAGTGGCACGCAAGCCTGGCACATGGCCTGCAACTGGATGGCAAACAGCAGGATGTGATCGCGTCGCACACGCCGCCGTGGCCGCTCGGCGTTGAGCTGCCCGAGCGTATCGACCAGCAGCCTGCGGCGGATCGTGATCGGCTGCAGCCCGTCGGCGCGCAACGCGCTGCTCAGTGCTGCCGCGCTGCCGGCAACTCCGCTACCGCGGTGGAGCACGCCCGCGCCATCGCGGGCACGGTAGTGGTAGGCGGTCATGCAGGGGACTCCGACTGATCCTGCGCGACCCGCATCACTTCGCTGAGCGAGGTCATGCCGCGCTGGGCAAGCGCGACGGCTTCGTCGGTGAACGCTGCGCCATTTCCCGAGAGCCGCGCCGTGGCGAGCGCCTTCTGCAGATCACCGCGATGCAGGTGGCAGCGGACTCGCTCGTCGGGTTCGAACAGCTCGTACACACCAATTCGCCCCAGATAACCGGTCTGCCGGCAATGCCGGCAGCCTGTACCGCGGGACAGTGGATGTGTACCGAGCACGCTGGCAAGACCGTGTTCGTGCAGCCAGGCGATGCTGTCGGGGTCGGGGTCGTGGCGCTCGACACAATGCGGGCAGACGCGCCGCACCAGCCGCTGCGCAACCACCGCGCGCAGCGTCTCGGCGATCAGAAACCCCTCGCAACCGAGATCGATGAGTCGAGACATCGCCGACATGGCGTCTCGGGTGTGCAGCGTCGAGAGCACCAGATGGCCGGTCATCGCCGCACGCAGCGCGATCGACGCGGTTTCGGCGTCACGGATCTCGCCGACTGCCACCACGTCGGGGTCGTGGCGCAGCAGCGCACGCAGCACGCGTGCGAAATCCAGCCCGATCAACGGCTGCACCTGCACCTGATTGACGCCGGGCAGACAGTATTCGACCGGGTCTTCGGCGGTGACGATCTTTCTCTCGGGTGCGTTCAGCTCGGCGATCGCCGAATAGACGGTGGTCGTCTTCCCGCTGCCGGTCGGACCGGTGACCAGAATCAGTCCGTCCCCGCGTTGCAGACATCCACGCAACCGCCTGCCGATTGCGTCGGGCATGCCGAGCCGGCTGAAATCGCGCAGCCCGTCCGCCTGATCGAGCAGACGCAGCACCGCGCCCTCGCCACTGGCGAGTGGAATCGTGGCAAGCCTGACGTCGAGCAGTGTGGTGTCGATGCGGAACGGAAAATGCCCGTCCTGCGGCAGTCGGCGCTCGGCGATATCGAGCCCGCTGAGCAGCTTGAGGTGCGAAATCAGCGCGCGGCCGACGCGCGAATCGTCGATCGTTTGCTCCTGCAATGCGCCGTCGACGCGCAGCCGCACCCGCAGCGCGTCGGTCGCGGGTTCGATGTGCACATCGGACGCATGGCTGGCAAACGCTTGCGTGATGATCGCGCGCAGCAAACGGGCAACCGGCGGGGCAGCATCACCCGCCACCGCCTCGCACCCGCCGACCGCTGTGGCGCGACTGCGGCCGAGCATCTCGACAAGCGTTGGTAACGCGGCGTTGCTGGGGTCATCACTGGTCGACAGCGGCTGCGAGGCAGGTCTGCCGTTTCGGTCGACAGTGGTTTCCAGATCGTTGATGACCTGCCGGGCGTGGCCACTGATCGCATCGGGTGCGGGATAGTGGCGATCGAGAAGTGCGACAAACGCAGCCGCATCGACCTGCACCACTTCGAGATCCTCTTGCAGGAACTGGGCGATGCGGTCGCAGGCGACGACGTCACCCGGGTCGCACATCCCGATGCGCAGGCCTGGTCCATCGCTGCGTCGGCCAAGGATGACGGCACCATACTCGCGCGCCTTCCGCTCGGGCAGAACGCGCAACAATTGCAGGTCGGGGCTGAGATGGTCCAGATCGACATACTCCATGGTGATGGCTCCTTTTCGTGACAGGACACTACGGTGCAGACACGGCAGATCGCTGTGGGGTCGTGACCGGAATCAGCGTTGGCCGGAGCAGGATCACCAGCTCGGTCAGCCGATGCTCGTGCCGCCGCTGTCGGAACAGCCCACCGAGCAGCGGAATGCGCGAGAAAAACGGCACGTCGCCGCGCTGCGTGGATTCCCGCTCCTGCATCAACCCACCGATGACCACGACTTCGCCGTCACGGGCGCGGACCACGGTGTCGGCTTCGCGCAGCGTCGATAACGCCAGTGGCAGGCTCTGCGTTTCGCCACCGATCTGCAGCAGCCGGGTCTGATCGACCACGTCGGTGACCGACGGGTGGATGTGCAGCGTCACCTCGCCATCGCGACCGATGTGTGGCGTGACATCCAGCGAGATGCCGGAGAAGAACGGACTGAGTTCAACGTCGAAGCCGCCGGCGATGCGGCTGCCATCGGCAGCTGGCAGCGTCGCGCCGGTGGTGCGCACATCGGTGACGAAGTACGCGTTGTTGCCGGCCTTGATCACCGCCTTCTGGTTGCTCAGCGTGGCCACCCGCGGGCTCGACAGCACCCGCACCTCGCCCTGCGTCGCGAGCAGGCGGATCAATCCGGCGAAATCGGGAGCGATGACGCCGGCGGCAAACAACCCGGCGGTTTCGGCAGCAAGTCCGCCGGGGAGCATGCTCAGCATCGTGGTGTCCGGCGCCGACCCGGGCTCGATCGGTTGGCGCACGCCGCCCTGAATGCTGCTGCCGGCAGCGACCAACCGGCTGGCCTGACGCCCCAGCAGCGCCCAGTCGACACCGGCCTGAAAGCCATCGGCCAGCGTGACTTCGAGAATCTGCGCCTCCAGCAGCACCTGCCGACCGAGTTGTTCGCGCAGCCGCTGCAGGTACGCCGCCACATCACGCAACTCGCCGGGCATGGCGCGAACCACGACCAGCCCGGCGTGGCGGTCGATCACCACGTCGCGATCGTCGTCGGCGCCGATGATCCGTTCCAGCACCGTCTGCAACGGCCCCCAGACATCGCTGTGCGTCACGGTTTCGATCGCGCTGCTGCGTTGTGGGGTATCAAGGCTTGGCTGCTGCGCAGCAGCGTTGCCGCGCGGTGCGGGTGTTGCGCCGATGCTGCTGCGTGAGCGGCCGTGGCGTTCGATGTTGAGATACACGACCTCGAACACCTGCGCCTGCATCCGCGCCGGCGTGATGACCGTGGTCTCGCCGGTGGTGTGGAACTCGTAACCGTACACATCCCTGACCAGTGCCAGCACAGCGTCGAGCGTGACATCGCGCAGATCGAGGCTGAGCCGGCCGGTCACGTCGGGGTGAATCAGCAGGTTCTGCCGACTGGCGCGGGCGAGGCCAAGAAAGAACTGTTCGGCCGGCAGGTTATCGACGCGGACGGCAAAGCGGGCTGGCTCGAGCCTTGCTGCACCAGCGCTGGTGGCCGCGACCGGCCGCTCGCCGTCGGATGGCGCGGGGTGATCGCTGCCGAGCTGCGCGACGGCGGACGGTTCCAGAAGGCTGTCCGCCGATTCGGCAGCCACGCCTGGCTGAATCGGCACGGCAGGTGTCGTGGTCTGCACAGCCCGTGGCGGCGGCTCGATCGCGCAGCCGGCACAAAGCCCGGTCAGCAGGATCAGACCAATGACCGGTCTTGCGGTGTGCTGGCTCATGGCAGCACCTCGAGCGTCAGAACGAGCGGGGCGCCCGGTGGGCCGAGCGTGACGCGACCGCGAGAGATCGCCAGCACGGCGCGGCCGTCGACCGCCTCGCCGAGTGTCAGCCAGCGCCCGTCGATGCGTGCCAGCGGCGCCACCGCGCCGCTCAGCGTTGCCGAGAGCGTCGGCGGCGTCGTCGTCATGGCGCTGCCCGGGCTGGACGCGGTTGGTACTTGCAGCGGTGCAAGCGGGTCGTGCAGCGGCGTTGTGGCGCCGGCTGCCGGCGTCAGGCTGGTGAGCAGCAGCGCCCAGACCAACGTCGGAGGCAGCGCGAACGGCTCCCGCCAGCTGGGTCGATGCGCCCTGGCGAGATGGTCAGACATGCACGCTGTCCTGAGATGATTCGAGCGTGCTGAGCGACAGCTGCATGCGCGGTGGTCCGGCGTCGCTGACAGCGATGTCGACGTGCTCCCAGGTCAGCACCCACGGCAACGCCTCGAGCGCCTCCAGATAGGCGAGCAGCGCGAAGAAGCCGCCTTCGACCTCGATCGCGACACGGTGGCGTTGCAACGCAGCTTGATCGGTGGTGGTGGGCGTCGTCGCGCTGGTCAGCGAGAGCAGCACCAACCCTGGCGTCTCGGCGGCCAGGGTTGCAAGCAGCGCCATCCGCGCATGCGTGTCGAGCCGCATGGCCGGCTGTTCGGGCGTCAGCGAGTCGGTGTGAAGCGTGGCACTGTCGCGCTGGTCGCGTGCCGCGGCGCGCGCACGCAACGTGATCAGCAGCGCGGTCTGTTCGTTGCGGTATGCAACGCGTTGCGCGCGCAGCACCTGTTCGGTGTCGAGCAGCGCGGCGTGACGGGCAGCGGTTGGTGCGGCCCAGAGCGCCTGCCACGACAGCACCACACCGATCAGCGCTACCAGCAGGCCGATGCGCGCACGCATCGGCCAGACCTTGCGTCGGTTCATGGCGCCTCCGTTGCTGTTGCATGATCGAGTTGGAAATCGATGCGCCATGGTGTGTCAACGGCGCGTTTCAGCCGGACGTGTTGCGGCACCAGGCCAGACAGCGCAGGTTGGGCATGCAGGTGCGCGATCAGCGTCGCGATGCGCGCGGGCTCCAGCGCCTGACCGTCGAGGATCAGTTGCTCGGTGGTGGCGTCGAGGCGGATACGCGTCAGGCTGACGCCGTGATCGTCATGCCGCGCCAGGCTGCGCAAGGCAGCAGCGAACCCGCCCGACAGTGCTGCGGTGCGGGGATCGAGTGGCGCCGCTGCTGGTTCACCGGTGGCGGGTGTGGGTGGATCTGCCGCGCCGTCATCGCTCGCCAGCGCACCGACATCCAGAGCAGCCTGTGTTGCACGCAGTGTTGTGAGTCCGCGCGCGAGGGTGTCGGTCTGCGCCTGCAGCGACTGCACCCGTGTATCGGCACTTGCGGTGGCGTACCAGAGCAGGCCGTGACGGCCACACAGCACGACAACGACCAACGCGACCGTGACGCCGAGACCAGGCAGCCGTCTGCGCCGCTGCGGCAAGCGGAGGTTGATGTCCGCGCAGACGCTGTGCGGATTCAGCGCCGGGCGGATCATGCCGTTGCCAGCCATGATCGATGCCCGCGCAACGCCGCAGCGCAGGCGAGCATCTGCAGGACGCAGGCGGTGGCCGAGCGCGGCTGATCGCCCAGCGCCGCGACGTGCGCGTCGGCGAGCCGCTGGCAGCTGTCGAAGCCGGGTTTGCCGGCCATTGCATCCACCAGCGTCCTGGCGAGCGTTGCCTCGCCGACGATCAGCAACCGCCCGTCGCACGCCGGAAAACCATGCCGATGCAACAGGTAGCTTCTGGTGCGTTCGAGCTCCTCGGCAAGCCGCTGCGCCCTTGCGGTGTCGCTGCCGGTGATCGGCTGCATCCGCCGTTGCAGCCACGGCCTGCCGCCGGCGATTACGCAGAGCAGTTGCGGCTCTCCGGCAAGCAGCAGCCACAACGGCGGGCGCTCGGCGTGCAGCTGCAGCGCGAGGTTGCGCAGCGTCAGCGTCGGCGCATCGAGCGCATCGACATCCAGTCCGGCCTTCTCGAGCAGCCGGGTATGGTGTTCGACGGCGCGCAGCGCAGCAGCCACCACCCAGACCCGCGCCGGATCGCCGGCGCTACAATCGTCACAGACGTCGAGCAGCGTTTCGTCGAGCGGTTGCGCCAGCTCGTCCTGGACCTGCCATGCCGCTGCCTGCGCCAGCTCATGTCGAGCGACCACGGGACGGGTGATGCTGAACAGCTGGCAGGCGTCTGCGGGAAGGGTGGCGACAACCGGCAGGTGTTGGTAGCCGTTGACGGCGACCAGCGCGGCCAGCCGCTCGCCGGCATCGGCGGCGCCCGGCAGCAGCCGGGTGGTGATCGCCGGGGCGCCATCGTCGGCTCGACAGCAGTGAGCGACGCCGATGCCGGTGGCGCCGAAAGCCACTCCGAGCACGGCACCGATCCGACTGCGCCGCAGCCTGACCCGACGTGTCGTGAGTGGAGCTGAGGTCTGCGTGATCAGGCCCTGGAAGAAGCGGAACGGCTGGTCGAAGGTGGTGTGCAGATGCGGCATGACAGTCCCTGTCCGGTTGCTGTGTTGTCGTACAATGACAACACAGCCGTGCAGGGCGGGGCACTGTCGAGCACGCCGAAAATGTGAAAAAAATCACATTTTCGTGTCAAGCCTTGGTGTTTTCGGGGTCGGCATCGATCAACGCGCGAACATGCCGGGTCAGTGTCTCCAGGGCGGTATCGGCCGGCATGTCCGGCGTCAGCGGCGGCAGAGGCGCACCAATGCGGACGCTGACCGTGCCACGCCGTGGCAACCAGCGTCCGGCCGGCATCAGCTGTTCGGTGCCGCTGAACGACACCGGCACCACGGTGACCGGTAGCGCTCTGGCAAGACTGGCGATCCCCGGCTGAAAGGGTTGCAGACGGCCATCGCGGGAGCGGCGCCCCTCGGGAAACCAGACCAGATCATGGCCACGGCCGATCGCCGCCGCGGCCAGCAGCAGGCTGTCACGCGGCGCCTCTGCCGGGTCGATCGGCAGGATGCCAGCGGCGCGGCTGAACCGGCGCGTCAGCGGCCCGGTAAACAGCAGTCCGGTCCAGCCCGCCCAGCGCAGCGGTTCGAGACGTTGCTGCGGAATCGCCAGTGCCAGCACCATCGGGTCGAGCGCGCTCAGATGCCGTGGCATGATCAGCAATGGCTGATCAGCGCTCTCGCGTGGGGGGAATTCGCCCTCGACGCGGATGGTGACGCGCAGCGGCAGTAGCGTCCGCAGGACGCGGAGCGTGGTCCAGCCGATCAGCGTCTCGAGCCGGCTGCGCGGAGCGAGCTGTGCTGCCAGCGCTGCGGGGAGCCGCCGTTCGGGATCGCGCAGCCGGGCAATCAGCGCCGCGTCGCCATCGGCTGCGTCGACGTCGCCCATGCTGCTTTCTGCCGCCGTCGCTTCGCGCAGCAGATCGCGGACCAGTTCGATTCGCGCGATCGCCGGGTCGTCGAGCACGACCCCGGCGCGCTGCTCGATGTCGACGGCGAGATGCATCCACCCCAGCGAATCGATACCGAGGTCGCTGCCGAGCGCGCTGTCGGGTGTCAGCCGCCGGTCGGCGTAACGGTCGCGCAGCAGTTCCCACACCGCACGCGCTGCCGGATCCGACAACAGCTGCTGGTCATCCGGTGCCATTGCCTCGACCGCGATCGGCTCGGCAGCAACGGTGACGCCGCGTTCCGCCTGCTCGAGCAGCGTTTCGTGCAAGGCACGCAGCGCCTTCCGGCGCAGCTTGCCGAGCCGCGTCCGCGGCAACGGGTCGGCGCTGATCAGCAGCCGCGCCGGTCGCGCGTAGCTCGGTAGCGACCGCGCCGCCTCGCGCAGCGCATCGGCCAGCCGTGCCTCGCGAGCATCATCATCGAGCCCACGGCAGACGCTGGCGTCGGCGACCAGAATGGCATGCAACTGCCCGTGACTGTCGATCACGCCTGCCTCGCGCACCGCCTCGGGGCCGGCGAGCGCATGCTCGACGCGTTCAGGGTCGATGTTTTCGCCACCGGGCAGCACGATCATCGCCGAGCGGCGACCGGCCAGCGCCAGATACCCCTGATCGTCGAACCAGCCGAGATCGCCGGTGCGAAACCAGCCATCATCGGTGAACGCCTCGTCGTTCGCGTCGGGACGACGCCAGTACCCGTCAAACACATTGGGCCCGCGCGCCTGCACCTCACCGGGCTGTTCGGCGCTTGGCGGCGTGTTGTCTGCCGCGTCGATGGCGGCTATGCGCAGCTCGACGCCGTGCAGCGGCACGCCGGCGCGATCGATGCGCAGACGATCGGGCGGGTTGATCGTCAAAATCGGCGAGGTTTCGCTGAGGCCATACCCGGTGGCGATCTCCCAGCCGAGCCCCAGCAGCCGCTCGCCGAGCGCCGGGTCCAGTGCGGCACCGCCCGAGACCATCAGCCGCAGCGAAGGCGCCAGCCGTTGATGGATGCCGCGGAACAGCACCCGTCCGGCGCGCCATCCGGTCCGCGCGCGCAGCACCATCGCCACCGTCAGCAACTGCTGGAACAGCGCTGTCGGCAGTTTGCCACGGGCCTTGACCCGTGTTTGCAGGGCAGTCCAGACCGCCTGATACAGCCCGGGCACGCCGAGCATGATGGTCGGTTGGCCGGCCTGCAGCGCGCGCACGATCTGCGCACCGACCAGTGAAGCGGGCAGGATCAGCGGCGCGCCGAGACGCAGCGGCACCAGCAGGCCCAGCGTGAACGGGTAGACATGATGAAACGGCAGCGGCACGAGGATCCGATCATCGCCGCTGGCAATGCCGTGAGTCAGCAGCGCATCGACATTGCTGATCAGATTGGCCGGCGACAATGGCACTCCCTTGGGCGTCCCGGTGGTGCCGGAGGTGTAGAAGATCACTGCCGGTGGCGCGGCGTCGGTTGGCGAATCGCTCGTCGCGCTGGCAGCGAAATCCGCGGCCAGCGGCTCGCCGAGCACCTGCACCCGTTGCGCATCGCTGTGCGAGCAGACCTCGTCCAGCCGTTCGCGGGTGGTCAGGACCAGCGACGGGTCGGCATCATCGAGGACAAAAGCGAGTTCGCCACTGGCCATCTGCGCATCAACCGGGACCAGCGTTGCGCCTGCAGCCAGCACGGCGAGCGCCGTCACCACCCAGTCGAGGCTGTTGGGGGCGAGCAGCAGCACCCGCTGCCCGGCGCCGATGCCGGCGTCAGCAAACGCCTGCGCGCCGGCATCGACCGCATTGAACAGTGCAGCGCGGTCGAGCGAGTCGACCGGGCCGGGGCCGCGAGGCACGGCGATCACCGCCGGCGTCGTGGAATCCGTGCCGACAGTCTTCAGACCATCAATGAGCGGCGATGCAGAGCGTGCTGTCATACGACTGACTCCTCTGTCTGACGTCGGCGACTGCATGATAGCGTAGAGCAAGCCATTCGACAGAACCACGCCCGGTTGGTGCCGCACGGAAGCGGATGACCTGACGGCAGGAATTCGGTAGACTCCGCCGGCACTCGACACAGCGATGGTGCGCTCGCGCGTTGATTCCGGCGCGCGGCCGCTGGTCGGGTCATGGCGTCATTGACCGGCGTCTGATCATGGTGCTGAATCAGCGCACCGGAGTCCGGCGTTGATTCGTTGCGCTAACTCATTGCGAATGTGGCGGAATTGGTAGACGCGGCGGCTTTAGGTGCCGTTGGGGCAACCCGTGCAGGTTCGAGTCCTGCCATTCGCACCAACCCAAACACAGCGCCCGCCGTGCGTCGGTCGGGGGCAGGGTGTCGCAGTTCGACGCGCGTGCGTGTCGGCGGTCGATATCCGTTGACAGGATTTGAGGGTCGATTGATGCAAGTGTCCTTGGAGACCAGCGACGGGCTGGAGCGCACGCTGACGGTTCAACTGCCTGCGGCCACCGTTGATGCCGAAATCCAGCAGCGATTGCAGAACCTGTCGCGGCAGGTCCGGATCGACGGCTTTCGTCCCGGCAAGGTGCCGCTCAAGGTGGTGCGCCAGCGCTACGGCAAGCAGGTACGCGGTGAAGTGGTCGGCGAGCTGATCGAAAGCAGCTACGGCGAGGCGATCACCGAGCAAGGCCTGACGCCGGCAGGGTCGCCTGACGTCGAAATCCGTTCCGGGCGTGATGGTGGTGATCTGGAATACCAGGCGCGCCTCGAAGTCATGCCCGAATTCGAGGTGCGCGGTCTTGACGCGCTCACGCTCGAGCGGCCGACGGCCACCGTCAACGACGCTGACATCGATCGGGTCCTCGAGGATCTGCGCAAGCAGCAGGCGACATGGAGCCCGGTCGAGCGGCCGGCCGCCGAAGGGGATCGTGTGCTGATCGATTTCGAGGGCACCATCGACGGTGAACCCTTCGAGGGCAACAGCGGCGAGGAGCAGCCGGTCGTGATCGGCAGCGGCGGCATGCCGCCCGAGTTCGAAGAGGCGCTGAGCGGGCTCGCTGCGGGTGATGACAAGCAGATCGAATACCGCTTTGCCGATGATTTCCCCACCGAGTCGCTGCGCGGCCAGACGGCTCTTTTCCAGACCCACGTCAAGGCAGTCGAGGAGTCGGTGCTGCCGGCGCTCGATGACAGCCTCGCCGAGTCGGTTGGTGTCAGCGAGGGCGGTCTGGCGGCGTTGCGTGATCTGATCCGCACCAACCTCGAGCGCGAAGCCGAGCAGGCGAGCGAAGACGCCGTGCGGCGTCAGCTGATGGAAACACTCGATGCGGCCAATGCCGATGTGGCGTTGCCGTCGGTGATGATCCGTGAACAGATCCAGGCGTTGCGTGAGCAGATGCTGCAACGCATCCGCTCGCAGGTCGGCGATCAGGGTGACGGGTTCAACCTTGCCGACGAAATCTTCCGCTCGCAGGCCGAGCGGCAGGTGCGTCTCGGCCTGTGCATGAACAAGCTGATCACTGCGCGTAACGAGCAGCCCGACCCCGAGCGGATGAGCAACAAGCTGCGCATGCTGGTCGGCAACCAGCCGAACGCTCCCGAGCTGATCCAGCAATACGTGAACGATCAGCGGTTGATGCGGTCTTTGCAACTGTCGGTACTTGAGGATCAGGCCGCCGAGGCGCTGATTGCCGAAGCCACCGTGACCGAGGTGGCGGTCGATCTCGACACGCTGCTGAAGCCGCCGGCGCCACCGGCGAATGCCGCAGCCGCCGATGACGACTCGACCGAAGCCAGCGCCGACGACAGCGCCGACGCCCCGGCCATCGACGACGAATCCGAGCAGCCATCCGCCAACCCGGAGAAGCAGCCATGAGCAACGCGTTCGACATGCAGGCAGCACTGGTCCCGATGGTTGTCGAGCAGACGTCACGCGGCGAGCGCGCCTACGACATCTTCTCGCGCATGCTGAAGGACCGCGTGGTGTTCATGGTCGGCCCGGTCGAGGACCACATGGCCAATCTGCTGGTGGCGCAGTTGCTGTTTCTCGAATCGGAAAACCCCGACAAGGACATCAACCTGTACATCAATTCGCCGGGCGGATCGGTCACCGCCGGGATGTCGATCTACGACACCATGCAGTTCATCAAGCCCGACGTCAGCACCGTCTGTCTCGGTCAGGCAGCGAGCATGGGCGCATTGCTGCTTGCCGGCGGCGCCGCCGGCAAGCGCTACTGCCTGCCCAACGCGCGGGTCATGATCCACCAGCCGCTTGGTGGCTACCAGGGCCAGGCGAGCGACATCGACATCCATGCCAAGGAAATCCTCTCGATCCGTGACCGTCTCAACCGCATTCTGGCGCACCACACCGGCCAGCCGTTGAAGACCGTCGAGAAGGATACCGACCGCGACAACTTCCTGTCTCCCGAGCAGGCGGTGAAGTACGGCATGGTCGATGCGGTGATCAGCAGCCGTGTCGGCGATGCCCCTGCAGAGGACGGCAAGGGCGGCAAGAACGCCAGGTAATTGACATCGATCGGCCGGTGCGCGGGGGTGGACCGGGCAGGCCGTTGCGTGTGAACATTGGAGGTGACCCATTTCAAGCCGAGCCGAGGACCGACGATGAGCGATAAAGACAAGGCGCGTGGCGACGACGGTGGCAAGCTGCTTTATTGCTCGTTCTGCGGGAAGAGCCAGCATGAGGTCCGAAAGCTGATCGCCGGGCCGTCGGTGTTCATCTGCGATGAGTGCGTTGAGCTCTGTAACGACATCATCCGCGAGGAGATGCAGGAGAAGTCGAGCTCCACCCACTCCGGTCTGCCGAAGCCGCACGAGATCAAGGAAGTGCTCGACGAGTATGTCATTGGCCAGGAAAAGGCCAAGAAGACCTTGTCTGTCGCCGTCTACAACCATTACAAGCGACTCAACGCCGCCGGGTCGCACGGCAAGGACGATGTCGAGCTGACCAAAAGCAATATCCTGCTGATCGGCCCGACCGGCTCGGGAAAGACGCTGCTCGCCGAGACGCTGGCGCGGCTGCTCGATGTGCCGTTCACCATCGCCGACGCCACCACGCTGACCGAAGCCGGCTACGTGGGTGAGGATGTCGAGAACATCATCCAGAAACTGCTGCAGAAATGCGACTACGACGTCGAGAAGGCGCAGACCGGGATCGTCTACATCGACGAGATCGACAAGATCTCCCGCAAGTCGGATAACCCGTCGATCACCCGTGACGTCAGCGGTGAAGGTGTGCAGCAGGCGCTGCTCAAGCTGATCGAGGGGACGGTTGCGTCGGTGCCGCCACAGGGCGGCCGCAAGCACCCGCAGCAGGAGTTCCTGCAGGTCAATACCGCCGGCATCCTGTTCATCGTCGGTGGCGCGTTTGCCGGTCTCGATCGGGTCATTCAGGATCGTTCGAGCAAGGGCGGCATCGGTTTCAAGGCCGAGGTCAGGAGCCGCGAGACGGTCAGCAATGTCGGTCTGACGCTGCAGGGTGTCGAGCCCGAGGATCTGATCAAGTTCGGCCTGATCCCCGAGTTCGTTGGCCGGCTTCCGGTCATTGCCACGCTCGAGGAACTCGACGAGGCGGCGCTGATCGAAATCCTCACCCAGCCGCGCAACGCGGTCACCAAGCAGTACGCCAAGCTCTTTGACATGGAAGGTGTGGCGCTCGAGTTTCGCGACGATGCCTTGCGCGCCGTGGCGCACAAGGCGATGGAGCGCAAGACCGGCGCGCGTGGCCTACGCACCATCATCGAGACGGTCCTGCTTGATACCATGTACGAAATCCCGTCGCTCGACGGCGTCAGCAAAGTCGTGGTCGACGAGTCGGTGATTCGTGGTGAGTCGAAACCCTATCTGTTGTTCGACGGCGCCGAACAACCGCGGGCTGCCTCTGACTGACGCTGGCCGTTCGGGCCTGTCGGCTCCCGCGGCGCCGTCTTGAAAGCCGCGGGGCGCGCCGCCATCTCTCCTGCATGGAACCGGACGATGCAACACTGTCCGGGCTCGCCCCTTTCAGCAATCGAGGACAGCTCACTATGGCAGGCCGCGACGACGTGTCGAACGCAGTCCCCACCGACCAGACTTCAGCCCCCGTCTTGCCGCTGCGCGATGTGGTGGTCTACCCGCACATGGTCATCCCGCTGTTTGTCGGCCGGGAACGGTCGATCCAGGCGCTCGATCATGCGCTCGCCGGCGACAAGCGGATCATGTTGCTCGCACAGCACAGTGCCGAAGTCGACGAGCCGGATGCCGGCGATCTCTATCAGTACGGGACGATCGCAACCATCCTGCAGATGCTCAAGCTCCCCGATGGCACGGTCAAGGTGCTTGTCGAGGGCATTCAGCGCGCCCGTGTGCTCGACATCAACGCCGATGACGGTTTCTTCCGCGCATCGGTCGTCGTGACCGACACCGACCAGACCGAGATCAGTGGCCGTGAGCTTGACGTGCTTGCCCGCTCGGTGGTCAGTCAGTTCGAGCAGTACGTCAAGCTCAACAAGAAAATTCCGCCGGAGATTCTCTCCTCGCTGGCCGGTCTCGACGAAGCCGGTCGACTCGCCGACACCATCGCCGCGCACATGATGCTGCGCATCGAGGACAAGCAGCATCTGCTCGAAATCGAAGATGCCGGCAAACGGCTCGAAAGCCTGCTCGGTCTGATCGACGGTGAGATGGATCTGTTGCAGATCGAAAACCGCATTCGCGGGCGCGTCAAGCAACAGATGGAAAAAAGCCAGCGCGAGTACTATCTGAACGAGCAGGCCAAGGCCATTCAGAAGGAGCTCGGTGAGCTCGACGACGGCCCGAGCGAACTCGAAGAGCTTGAGCAGCGCATCGAACGGTCAGGCATGCCGAAGGCGGTGCGCACCAAGGCGCGTACCGAGTTCAACAAGCTGCGGATGATGCAGCCGATGTCCGCCGAAGCGACTGTCGTGCGCAACTACCTCGACTGGCTGATCAGCGTCCCATGGCGCAAGCGCAGCCGTGTCCGTCTCGATATCGACGCCGCACAGTCGGTGCTCGATGCCGACCACTTCGGCCTCGAGAAGGTCAAGGAACGGATTCTCGAATACCTGGCGGTGCAGAAGCGGGTCAAGAAACTGAAAGGCCCCATCCTCTGCCTGGTCGGCCCGCCGGGTGTCGGCAAGACGTCGCTCGGTCAGTCGATCGCGCGTGCGACGAACCGCAAGTTCGTGCGCATGTCGCTCGGGGGCGTCCGTGACGAGGCCGAAATCCGTGGCCATCGGCGCACCTACATCGGCGCGCTGCCCGGCAAGATCATCCAGAACCTGAGCAAGGCCGAAAGCCGCAATCCGTTGTTCCTGCTCGATGAAATCGACAAGATGGCGATGGATTTCCGTGGCGATCCGGCATCGGCGCTGCTCGAGGTGCTCGACCCGGAGCAGAACCACAGCTTCAACGATCACTACCTGGAGGTCGATGTCGATCTCTCCGAGGTCATGTTCGTCTGCACCGCCAACACGCTGAACATTCCGCCGGCGCTGCTCGACCGCATGGAAGTCATCCGGCTCGCCGGTTACACCGAAGACGAGAAAATCAACATCGCCAGGCGCTATCTGGTGCCGAAGCAGATGGCCGGCAACGGTCTGCGGGATGATGAATTCCACATTGGCGATTCGGCACTGCGCGATATTGTGCGTCACTACACGCGCGAGGCGGGTGTTCGCAACCTCGAGCGCGAGACGGCCAAGATCTGCCGTAAGGTCGTGCGCGAGCTCGAGCAGGTATCTGGTGATGCCGGCAAGGTCACGGTGACGGCGAAATCGATCGAACGCTATCTCGGCGTGCGCAAGTTCCGCTATGGCATCGCCGAAAAGAACGACCGTGTCGGCCATGTCACCGGGCTTGCCTGGACCGAGGTCGGTGGTGAACTGCTCAACATCGAGGCCGCGGTGGTGCCCGGCAAGGGTCGGCTGACGCAGACCGGCCAGCTCGGCGACGTCATGAAGGAGTCGATCCAGGCCGCGATGACCGTGGTCCGCAGCCGTGCTGCCGCGCTCGGTATTGCCGCCGATTTTCATCAGCATCACGATGTTCACCTGCACGTGCCGGAGGGCGCCATTCCCAAGGATGGCCCGAGTGCCGGGATCGGTATGTGCACGGCGATCGTCTCGGCAATCACCGGTATTCCCGCGTGTGCGACCGTCGCGATGACTGGCGAGATCACGCTGCGCGGCGAGGTGCTGCCGATCGGTGGACTCAAGGAGAAATTGCTTGCCGCGCAGCGTGGCGGTATCGTCACAGTGCTGATTCCCGAGGAGAACCGCAAGGATCTGGCCGAGATTCCCGAGAACGTCATCGGCAAGCTCGATATCCGTCCAGTGCGCTGGATCGATCAGGTTCTCGAAGTTGCGCTGGCCGAGTTGCCGACGCCGATCGCAACCGATGCGCCGGTGCCGGCCGAAGACACCCCGCCTGACACCGGCACGGAAAAGCCGGGTCGGTCGCGGGGTCGGGTTCGCCCCCATTGATGCAGGTGTGTGTGGTATGCGCAATGCTGCGCATACCACACTGATTAGGTAAAACTCTGTTATCAGATCGGGCTAGCGCTTTCCGTCGAGCGAGAAAACTTGTAAGGTCAACAAGACGGGCAGGACCTGGACTCGGGGAGGGAAGACTCGACCCGTCAAGCTCGGGCTCAGCCAAGCTGAGCCCGACAGTTCGGGTAAGACATCGAACGAATAATGAGGATATGGAATGAACAAGTCAGACCTGATCGAAAAGGTTGCCGAACAAGCCGGAATGACCAAAGCTGAAGCAACCAGAGCTGTCGAGGCCTTTGTGTCGACGGTCACCGACGCGCTGCAGAATGGTGACACCGTCAGCCTCGTTGGCTTTGGAACGTTCCTGGTGCGCGAGCGTGCCGAGCGTGCCGGTCGCAACCCGAGCACCGGTGCCAGCATTACCATCGCGGCAAGTCGCGCACCTGCATTCAAGGCTGGCAAAGCGCTCAAGGATGCGTTAAACTAACGCTCGTTGCCAGGGTGGTTAGCTCAGCTGGTAGAGCGTCGCCCTTACAAGGCGAATGTCGGGGGTTCGATCCCCTCACCACCCACCAGCGCTGTTGCCCACGATCAGTCGTTGTTCTCGGCAGTCAGGGTCAGCAGTTGGGGGTCAAGCAGGAAAAGTTCGGAGCGGTAGTTCAGTTGGTTAGAATACCGGCCTGTCACGCCGGGGGTCGCGGGTTCGAGTCCCGTCCGCTCCGCCATATGAAGCACAAAAGCTCATGATTTCATGGGCTTTTTTGTTTTTGGAGAGTCATTAACCCACACTTTAACCCACACCTGCGTATTGGCTGTTTTGGGAACCCGCGAGACGCAGCAAGACGCTATCTGGAGGGTGTGGTTGCGGATCATCGTGACGCCTCAAGATGCGGGTTGACCGGGGACGTCTCTTCCCTCCGTGAAAAGACCCTTGCAGCGTCGAGCAGCAGGATGCCCTTGACCACCGATTGACGCCGCGCTCCCTTCACCAGATACCGATGGACGTTGGTTCCATCCGGTCGCTTCTGGTGGACGCTCAGCTTCATGAATCGCTTCTGTACAGACTCCCAGCTGCCGTGATCCGGGTTCTGGCTGGCGTAATCCTTGAACACGGCGGGACTCACCAGCAGCACGCCTTCTTCGACGATGTGGATGCGTGCGTGCGTGCGGCGTATTGTCCTCCATGCGGCGCGCGAGGGCCTCTTGCTGCAGTGCGGCACCTCTGTCATGGGGCCGGCCAAAGGATCCCAGGTGCCGACGGATTGGCCATCGGCCCGATGGAGGGTGACCCATTGATCCACTGCGGGTTTGCCCAGGTCACCGAGCAGGGCGGCTATGGCCACCGCATAGGTCGACAGACCATGTTGCCTGGCAATGCGCTCAGGCTCACCGCCGATCGGCAGCAATCGCCCCCGGCGGATCAGCAGCGCCTGGTGGATAACCTCCAGGGAGTGATCCAGCAACCCTCCCAGGCCGGCATGATGGCGGCCCTTG
>LFIK01001519.1_pt1 | contig 18473 bp, 17 predicted proteins | sample 643401 | NCBI WGS metagenome assembly LFIK01 (sample SAMN03777447, study PRJNA286221) | soda lake metagenome | biome: soda lake; feature: Kulunda steppe; material: water; isolation source: sample T5-Br brine of Lake Tanatar-5 | place: Russia: Kulunda steppe | collected 2010-07
GGGTGCGAGCCGGTCCGGGCCCTGACGGCTCCGGACCGGCTGTGGCAGGTTCAGGGATCGATGCGCGCGCTGGCGTACCCTGACAGCACCACCGCACCGTCCTGATTGACGGTGGTGACCTCCAGATCGACCAGCGGAACGCCGTCCTCTTCGCGAATCTCCTTGACGGTCGCCGTCGCCGACAGGTCATCGCCTGGCCAGACCTGGGCCGTGAAGCGCACACCGAAGCGCGTGAGCCGTCCGTCCCCCACATAGTTGGTGAGCATGCGTCCGGTCATGCCCATGGTCAGCATGCCGTGGGCAAACACGGACGGATAGCCCGCTACCTGCGTGGTGAAGGGTTCGTCCGTATGCAACGGATTGTAGTCGCCGGACGCCCCGGCGTACTGGACGATCTGAGTACGCTTCAGGTCCTCGACCAGGTTCTCACGGTAGCTGTCGCCCACGTTCAGATGACTGCGTTGCAGCGCCATGCCCCCTCCTTATCCCTGAGTCGCCGGACGTTCGGTGCGGACGCCCACGCCGCGCGCCGTCACCACCAGCTCGCCATTCTGGTCCCGGTATTCGGTAATGGTCTCGGAAAAGATCAGCTTGCCGGCACGCCGGCCTTCCTTTTCCCAGCTCTTGCCAGGGCGCACGGTGACGCTGAGCACGTCCCCCGCCTGCGGATGGCGGTGATACTCGAAATGCTGTTCAGCATGCAGGGTGCCCTGATTGCCACCACCGCCACCGTCGCCACTGCCGCTGCCCGGGCGGACGCCGGTCGCCTCTCGCCCCGAGCCGAACCAGGGCTTGCCCGGGCGCGGCCGCAAGGGATATTCCTCGTCGAACTGGGCCACCGCCTGCACGAAGGTGGGTGGCGCGATGATGGCCCCGGGCTCGGTTCTGGCCGCGTGGGCGGCATCATGGTAGATCGGATTGTCGTCACCCACCGAGAGGGCGAACATCATGATGTGGCTCGCCTCCACCGGAAAACTGTCTACCTTCATGGCACTCCCCCTGAGCCGTGCCGGCAGGCACGGCAATCCATCGGTTGTCGAATCCTGCTGCTGTCAGCGCCCCTGCCACCTGGGCGGGCGCTTTTCCAGGAAGGCCCGCAGTCCTTCCTTCTTGTCCTCGGTTTCGCACAGGGCGCCCTGTGCGAACTTTTCCAGCGCCAGCCCCGCTGCCAGACTGGCCTCCATGCCGGAATGCACCATGGCCTTCATGAACTGTGGCACGAACGGCGCGAACCCGGCCAGATGTTCGGCCATGCGCTGGGCCTCGTCGAGCAGCGCCTCCGGCGCCACCACCCGTGTCACCAGACCGAGCTGAAGCGCCTGGGCCGCGTCGATGGGCTCCCCCATCAGCAGCATGTGCATGCCCCAGCCACGACCGACAATGCGCGGCAGCCGCTGGGTGGCACCGCCGCCGGGGATGATGCCGAGCTTGCCCTCGGGCGTGGCAAAGCTGGCCTTCTCGCTGGCAATACGCAGGTCACAGCCCAGCGCCACTTCCAGCCCGCCGCCGAAGCAGATGCCGTTGATGGCTGCAATGGTGGGTTTCGGGGTGCTCTCCAGCTGGGCTGCCAGCCCCTGAACGATGGGCTCGAGCGCCTTGCGCAAGTCCCGGTGCTCGACCTCGCTCAGGTCCGAACCCGAGGCGAAGGCGCGGTCGCCCGCACCCGTGATGGTGATGACCCGGACGTCACCATCATCGGCTGCCAGCGAAACCGCGGCGTGCAGTTCGTCCAGGGTGGCCAGCGAGATGGCATTGCGCTTGTCAGGGCGATTGATGGTGATCAGGGCCATGGGCCCGCGGGTTTCGTAGGCGATTTCCTGAAAGTCGGGCACCGGGGCGACTCCTGTCGGCAGAGACTTGCAGCCGCGAAGACTACCCCGGAAGGCGGAATGCGCACAAACGGTGACAGTTCAGCCCTGGGGAGACGCTGATCTGTTCGCCTAGTCGTCGTTGTTGCTCTGGAACAGCCCTCGCACCCGGTCACGCAGACCGTCCGCCTCTTCACGCAGGCGGTCGCGCAGGGCCTCGCCCTGCTCGTCGAGCAGCTCCCGGACGCGCCCTTCGGTAATGCTGGTAACCACGGCACCCACCAGCGGCTGCAGGATCTGCTGCAGCACCTGACCCACGCTGGCACCGGCGGTTTCGCGGCCGAGACCGGTCAGTTCCAGATCGGGCACGCGCACGCCGACACCACCCAGATCACCTGCCACCACCGTGGCCTCGGTATCCGTCAGGTCGAACTGCTCGATGATCAGCTGGCGCCCTGACGCTTCGTCGTCCTGTTCCCGTGGCGGGGTCATGGATTCCACGTGACGCAGGATCACCTGCAGGTTGGTATCGCGCAGATCGCGGCTGACGGCGTTGACGCGAGCACCGTCCACGATCACCCGGTCGATCACCAGCGGATCTTCCAGCAGACTCATCAGCCGCAGGTTGACCGAAGCACTGCCGACGCGAATCGCGTAGTCACCCTCGTAGCCTTCAGGCTGCCCCACTTCCAGCCCGCGGATCTCGCCGCGGCCACCGAACGGGGACAGGGCCACGCCTTCAACGGTGACACGGACACCCGTGTACTCGCTGCCATACTGCTCGATGGCATCCTTTACCCAGCGATCCAGGTTGGCGGACGCATACCAGAACCCACCCCCTGCGAGCAGCAACAGCACTGCCAGCACCGCGACTATCCACTTGCCCATGACACCCCCCGTTCGGCAAGGGTCGGGGCGGGCTCAGGAGCGAGCGCCACGTTACCGACCCTGTTCATCCACTGCAGGCTCCGGGCATCAGGCCCGGACCCTGCAGTGCGGCTGGCCAGGCGGCTGGCCAGGTCAGTCCTCGAACTGCTGGACCGCGATGGCCACCACGCGCCGGTTGCGCTGACGGCCATCGTCGCTTTCATTGCTTGCAACCGGGCGGGTCTCGCCAAAGCCGACCGTTTCCACGCGGTCGCGGGACACGCCCTGCTGCACCAGATAGTCACGCACGGCACCCGCACGCCGCTCGGACAGCCGCTGGTTGTACTCCATGGAACCGCGCGAGTCGGTGAAGCCTTCCAGCCGCACCGTGGCATCCTGGTACTCGTTCAGGAACTCCACCACGTCGTCCAGATCACGCCGGTGACGATCGCGCAGCGCATAGGAGTCGAAATCGAACTCCACCGTACGCTCGAGCATGGCCGGCTCCGGCGGCGGTGGCGGCTCGGCAGGCTCGGGTGCCGGCCTCGGTCGCTCTGCGGCCGGCTCGGGGGCAGGCTCACGCCGCGGCGGTTCGGTGACCGCAGCACGGCGGCTGCCGATGGTGTAGCGCAGCCCCATGGTGATGGCCGGCGTCACCTCCGATTCGGAACGCTCGTAGATGCCGCGGGCATCCATCTGGAAACCCAGGTTGTCGGTGATCGGACCGCGCAGACCGGCACCAAGGTTGATGCCGAAGCCGGTTTCGTTGGGACCCATGTCGAACTCGTAGCGGGTCCGGCTGACACCGCCGACCAGATAGGGGCGCCACGCCTCGCGTCCAAAAGAATACAGGCCATCCAGCCTGATACTGGTGACGTCCACGTCAGCACCGCCCGGGCCAGCCACCGAGGTCTCGCCTGCCGCCACGTGCATCTCCATGGCGAAATTGTCCGAGATCTGCCCGCCAAAGCCGATGCTGACGGCAGCCATGGGATCAAGATCTCTGGCGCTTTCCTTGCCGATGAACGTGAGCCCCGGCACCAGATAGAAGTCTCCGGCCTGGGGCGCGCCGGGCTCGGAGGCATGCAGGGCAGGCGCCGCAGCAGCGACAGCCGCCGTCAGAATGAGCGTCTTGGCATTTTTCATTGCGGTTTCCTTGCGCTTGTTCCAGAGACGGGCCCGGTCGACGGTACCCGGACGATGGTCGGGACGAGGCCCGGCCTGCTCGCGGTCACAATCCATTGTGCGTCGCACGCTGTCCCGCACTCTATCAGTAATGGAGTCCGTAACCTACTGGCAATCATCACGAAAACAGACCCTGAAGATGGCCACGCATGAGCTCCCCTGTAGTGCACGCAGCCAGTGACCCGGAAGCGTGCACGGAGTACGCTATAGCGGTTTCGTTAGACCACTGACCGTATCCGTTTGTTTCGGCACCCCGGGAGCCAGCAATGGAAGACTTCAATCTGACAGAAAATACCGGCGAGATTGCCGAGACAGTGGTAGAGATGAGCCTGCTCTACGGCCCCAGACTGCTGCTGGCCATTCTCACCCTGGTCATCGGCCTGTGGCTGATCAACCGCTTCGTCGCGGTGTTCGCGCGCGCCATGGAAGCGCGCAAGCTGGAAGCCACCCTGGCAGGCTTTCTGCGCAATCTGGCCAGCATCGGCCTGAAGGTACTGCTGCTGATCGCGGTGGCGTCAACGGTCGGAATCGAAACCACCTCGTTCGTCGCGGTCCTGGCTGCGGCCGGTCTGGCGGTCGGTCTGGCGCTGCAGGGCAGCCTGGCGAACTTCGCCGGCGGTGTGCTGATCCTGCTGTTCCGGCCCTTCCGCGTAGGTGAAGTCATCGAGGCACAGGGTTTCCTGGGCAGCGTGCGCGAAATCCAGATCTTCCATACGGTGCTCAAGACCTTCGACAACCGTACCGTGATCGTGCCCAACGGGGCGCTTTCCAACGACAAGATCGTCAATCTTTCCAGGGAGGAAACCCGACGAGCGGAGTGGACCTTCGGCGTCAGCTATGACGACGACATCCGCCAGGTGAAGGACATCATCCTGAAAGCCCTGCAGGAAGAACCGCGGATCATGGACGACCCGGCCCCCACCGTGGTCTTGAGCAATTTCGGCGACAGTTCGGTGGACTTCATGGCCCGGGGCTGGGTGCAGGCCGGCGACCTCTGGCCAGTCACCTGGGACATGAACGAGAAGGTCAAGGCCGCCTTCGACGATGCCGGCATCACCATTCCCTATCCCCAGCGCGACGTGCATCTGCACCAGTCAGCGCAGACCTGACAGGTTGATGAAAAAACCCGCCCCCTGCAGGGGGCGGGTCAGTGCCTTTGCCTGTTGCGTTGAAACCTGAAAGGCATGCGGACTTGCGTCCAGGGGAGCAGTCGCAAGCGGCCTGGCACAGCCAACTTCCATCCTGCAGTTTCAGTGTCTGCCCAAGGCGTTTCGGCGGTATTTCCGCCGCATGAAACTTTGTAACGGGCCGTATTCCGTCGTGGGTATTGCGGCGCCGGGCTGCAGGCACGGGAGGTGCAGATCAGAACGATCACATCAAGCCGGGCGGGAAGACGGCACAACCGCCTCGGGTTCCCGACAGCCTGCTTGCAGCCGTTCAGGAAGGCAGCCCGGCCTCGATTACCCGCGGTGCCTGGCGCAGGCTGACGCGGAACCGGGCGCCCCCACCCGGTCGGTCGTCGACGCTGATCTGCCAGCCCTGGGCCTCACAGAGCTGCTTGACGATGGCAAGCCCCAGACCGCTGCCACCGGTGCTCTGATTGCGCGAACGCTCCAGCCGGTAGAATGGCTGAAAGATGCGCGGGCGATCCGCTTCCGGAATGCCGGGGCCCCGGTCCAGCACTTCCACGCACACCTCGCCGTCGACGCGAGCTGCACGCAGGGTCACAGGCCCCCCCGCATACTGGGCTGCGTTGCCTACCAGGTTGCCCAGTACCCGCCAGAGCGCATCGGCGTCCAGCGTCAGGGTGACGTCATCACCCAGCTGCCAGTCCAGCTCGACCTCCAGGTCATCGTGCTGGCGGACGATATTCTCGAGCAGTTCGCGCAGCGCAACCGGAGCGACGTTCTCTCCGGACAGCCCGCGAGCGAACTGCAGCGCCACAGCCAGCAGGGCATCCATTTCATTGAGGTTGCGTCGCATGCGTGCCACCAGGCTCGGATCCGTCTCCGGCGGCAGCAACTCCAGCGCCAGCTGCATGCGCGCGATTGGTGTACGCAGATCATGGGATATGCCGGCCAGCAAGGTCGTGCGGTTGGAGATCAGCTCGGAGACCTCCCGCACCATGGTATTGAAGCTGCGCGCCAGAGTGACCAGTTCGGCGGGACCGGTTTCCGGCAACGGCTCCAGGGTTGCGCCGCCGCGAAAGCGCTCTGCCGATGTCGCCACTGCATCCAGCGGCCGGGTAATGCGCTGCACGATCCACAACGAAGCCGCCAGCACGATGGCGGCACCGGCGACGAAGATCACAAGGGCCACCGACAGCGGTTCGGTACCACGACGGTCCGGCGAGAAGCCGATCTGCAGCAGAAAGCCGCCCATGGGGATCTCGGCCCAGACCAGGTCATCGTCTTCCAGCAGCTGGACCGGCTGCCCCAGACGCTCGGCGAGCTGTTGTTCCAGCAGATTCATCCAGGGCAGTTCGGATGCCAGCTGGTCCAGCGGACGCGCATCAGGAGACACCACCAGCCCATGGCTTTCGAACAGCTCCAGCTCGTAATAGGGGCGGGCCTGCGGGGGCAGCTCTACCCAGGTCTGGGCTGAAAGCACGAGCAGTGCAGCCTCGTCGTCGGCCGACTGTTCGGCCAGCGGCGTGGTGACAAAACGATCCAGGGCCGCGATGGACACCAATGCTATGGCGAGCGCACTCACGCCCAGCGTAAGGCTGGTACGCAGCAGCAGCGAGGCCGGCCGCACGCAGCTAGTCCCCAGCGTCGGGGCAGAACATGTAGCCCTTGCCCCATACTGTCCGAATGTAGACGGGGCGAGAGGGGTCAGGCTCGATCTTGCTGCGCAGCCGGGTGACGCGCACGTCGATGCTGCGATCGAACGGCGAACGCTCGGCACCGGTGAGCAGATCCAGGATCCGATCTCGATCCAGCACCTTGTTGGGGTGTGCGGACAGCACGGCAAGCAGGTCGAACTCGCCTGACGTCAGGGCCACCTCGGTGCCGTCACGACTGAGCTTGTGCGCATCCAGATCAAGCACGAACGGACCGAACTCACGCAGGGCACGCTGACCTTCCGCGCCGGCATCCTGCGCCGCTCTGCGCAGCACTGCGCGAATCCGCGCCAGCAGCTCACGCGGGTTGAAGGGTTTGGCCAGATAGTCGTCGGCTCCGATCTCCAGGCCGACGATCCGGTCCACATCGTCACCCTGGGCGGACAGCATGATGATGGGCACGCCACTGCCGGCGCTTTTCAGGCGTCGCGCAATGGACAGGCCATCCTCGCCGGGCAGCATCAGATCCAGCACCAGCAGATCCGGCCTTCGCTCGGCCAGCGCCATATCCATTTCCTGGGCGTCGGCCACGGTACGGACACGAAAACCCTGCTGCGAGAGATAGGCTTCGGTCAGCTCGCGCAGCTCGGCGTCGTCATCCACAACCAGCAGATCAGGAACGGCCATCTGGTCCTACCCTAGTCCAGCGTTGCGTGGCTCGGAGCAGTGCTGCAGCGCTCCACGGTTCAGGGCCCCTCGGGACCGGCAGCTTCGCGCAATGGCGGCCGCGGATGGACCGGTCCCGTGCCGACGGGCGGCATGCGCCCCTCGCTGAGCGCATCCAGAATCTCGGCTGGCAGCTCGGTGTCTGTCTGATCGTCACCGGCACGCCGCTCGAAGCCGACTCCGAACGGCTTGTCCGGATTGATCGGCTGAAAACTGACGAAACCCTCGCGGTGCTCCACCTCCACCACGCTACCGTCAGGCTGCTGAACCCGGTAACCGAAACGTCGCTCACCACGAATCCGCATGACCGGCCTCTTGCCGGCCTGCAACATGCGTCGATGGACTTCGGTCAGCAGGGCACGACGCTCATCAACGGACAGGTTGTCCCACTCACCGACCTGTGCCTGCAAGTCAGCGTCCGAGATCCGGGCAAGTTCCGACCCCAGCGCAGAAGCACCGACAAGCACGAGCCAGCAGGACCCGAATATGGAGAGGGCGCGACGCAGCCGCGCGCGTTCAAGCACCATAGCCGCCCTTGATGATGGCCTCGCCGGGCGCTTGGTGCCGCCAGGCGACGGAATGATGAGGGCCAAGAGTAAGGTGGAAAATTCAGCGATGCAAGGACCTTAGCGCCCTTTCATGCGAAACGACATGAGGAGGGCGCCCCTGCCGGGAGCGCCCTCCACGACTGCAACCGCTGCTCAGGCGCGCTCGAACAGGCCAGCCGCACCCTGACCACCACCAATGCACATGGTGACCACACCATAGCGCTGCTGGCGACGCTGCAGTTCACGCAGCACCAGGCCAGTGAGACGCGAGCCGGTCATGCCGAACGGATGGCCGATGGCGATGGAACCACCGTTGACGTTGTACTTCTCCGGGTCGATGCCCAGCGCGTCACGGCAATACAGGCACTGGGATGCGAATGCCTCGTTCAGCTCCCACAGGTCGATGTCGTCCAGCTTCAGGCCGGCACGCTCGAGCAGGCGCGGAATGGCGAATACCGGCCCGATACCCATCTCGTCCGGCTCGCAGCCGGCGACAGTGAAGCCGCGGAAGATGCCGAGAGGCTCGAGGCCCAGCTGGGCAGCACGCTCTGCGGTCATCAGCAGGGTCATGGATGCTCCGTCGGACAGCTGGGACGCGTTACCGGCGGTCACCGAACCGTCTTCCTCGAACGCGGGCGGTAGCTTGGCCAGGCCTTCCAGGGTGGTATCGGGACGGTTGCACTCGTCACGATCGACCACGACGTCGACGATGGACTCTTCGCCGGTTTCCTTGTTGACCTTCTTCATGCGCGTGCTCATGGGCACGATTTCCTCGGCCACCCAGCCTGCCTGCTGGGCGCGGGCGTAGCGCTGCTGACTCATCAGCGCAAACTCGTCCTGCTGCTCACGGGTCACCTGATAGCGACGCGCAACCACTTCGGCCGTGTTGCCCATGGCCATGAAGATCTCCGGCTTCTGCTCTTCCAGAATCGGATTCTTGGCCGCCTGGGCGCCCTTCTGACGCATGCCCATGGAGATGGAATCGACGCCGCCGGCAATGGCCACTTCGGTCTGGCCGCTGGCGATCTGCTGGGCCGCGATGGCGATGGACTGCAGACCGGACGAACAGAACCGGTTGATGCTCTGGGCAGCAGTGGTGATCGGCAGGTCCGACAGGACCACGGCCAGGCGCGCCAGATTGCCGCCCTGCTCGCCTTCGTGATTGGCAGCACCCACCACCACGTCCTCGACCTCGGCCGGGTCGAGCTTGTCGTTGCGCTGCAGCAGGCCGTTGATGCAGTGCGCCAGCATGTCGTCCGAGCGGGTCAGATTGAAGCTGCCGCGAAAGGCCTTGGCCATCCCGGTACGCACGCTGTCGACGATGACTACGTCACGGTTTTGCATGTTGTCTCCCTCTTGCAGGCCCCCGTAATCGTGGCCTTGTCTCGATGATTTGCATGACGGGTATGGCGATGGTACTGCATCGTCCTGGCTGCCGATAGCACCCGCCGCCGAAACACCATCCGGCTGCGCACTGGGTCCGGCGCGGGGCACTGTGCTTTACTGTGAAGCTCCTGGGATGCCCACGCAGTCCGACCCGACACCAGACCAGAAACAGGGACACGCGGCCACGAATGTGGCGGCTGCACTGCTGGCACCCACGAACAGACAGCACTTCCCGGGGAGACGAAGACCATGTCAACTGGCCGACTGATGTGCGCGGCGACCCTGTTCGCCTGCCTGGTCATGCCGCTGCCGGCTGCAGCAGAACCGGTTACGGCCCGGCATCGACTGACCCTGCCTGAAGCCGTACAGCAGGCCCTGCAGCACAACCTGCAGCTGCGAGGTGCCGAACACACGCTGGCGGCCGACGCCACCCGCAGCGCCGAGGCAAGAGGCGCGTTGCGCCCCCAGCTGGAGCTGGGCCTGGAAGGGCGCCGCATCAACGCCGACCTGGCCGAAGCCTCCAACGGCCGTGCCCCGCAGGACCGCACCAGCGCGCAGCTGTGGCTGGAGCAATCGCTGTATTCCAGCGAGCGGCGCGCCCGCGTGCGCATAGAAGATGCCCTGCAGGCCGCGCGCGAGCAGGCCCAGGAGGCCCTGGCACTGGACATCATCGAACAGACCAGCCGGGGCTACCTGGAGGTGCTGCGCGCGCGCTCCCAGGTCAGCATCCACGAGCAGGAAGCCAACCTGAACCGCTCCAATCTGGAACAGGCCGAAAGCCGGCTCGAGCTGGGGTCGGGCAATCGGGCCGAGGTCTACCGCTGGGAGACGGCACTGGCACGCAGCGAGAGCGCGCTCAACCGGGCCAGGGCAGACTTCGAGGCGCGACGACTGGAGCTGAACCAGCTCATGAACCGCCCGCTGCGCAGCAACTATCGACTGGACGACCCCAGCCTGGAGGACCCATGGTTGCTGGTCTCGGACCCGGCGGTGGTCGACTTTCTGGAACAGCCGGACAAGCGCCCGCGGCTGCGGGCCTGGTACCTGCAGGAAGCCGCCGACCATGCACCGGAGCTGATCCGCGCGCGTCGCCAGATCGAAGCCGAGCGACAGCAGCTGCAGGTTGCCAGGGCCGCCTTCACTCGTCCCGAGTTCACCTTCAATGCGGCAGCAGACTATGAGCTGTCGCGCCACGGCAAGGGCACCGACGAGCTGTTCATAGAAGGCTGGCAGCCGGTTCCAGGCATGGATCCGATCAACATTGGTGGCCGTACCGATGATCTTGAATGGACCCTGGCCGTGCGTGCGCGCCTGCCGCTCTATCAGGGTGGCCGGCGCAGCGCTCGGGTGGACGATCGCCGCGCCCGCCTGGATGCCCTGCTGCTGGAGCAGGATCGAGTCATGCAGCAGCTGGAAAAGCAGGTGCTGCGCCACAGCTACCGCAGTGAAGCCAGCTACGACAACATTCGCCATGCCCGCGAGGCGGCCCGCGCCGGCGCTGCCAACCTGGAACTGGTACAGGAAGCATATGCACAGGGCGTCATGACGGTGATCGATCTGGTGGACGCCCAGAGTGCTGCCCTGACTGCCGAGCTTGAAGCCGCCAATGCACTCTATGACTTCCTGATCGACTATCTGGCACTGCAGCGCACTGTCGGCCGGTTCGACCTGACGCTGGGCGATGGCGAACGCTCGGCCGCCAGGGAGCGGCTGCTGGCGAACTGATGCGGGCGGTCGGCGGCAGGCTAAACGGCGATCACGACGGCTGTGCTATTCTCCGCCGCCGTTTCCCTTCCATCCTGCAGGAGGCTGCATGCACTACCAATCGCCCTGGCTGAACGACGAACTGCGGATGCTGTCCGATGCAGCCACCCGCTTCTTCGAGAAGGAATTCATGCCTCACCAGGAGCGCTGGCTGGAGCAGGGCTACGTGGACCGCGAAGCCTGGAACCAGGCCGGCGCGGCCGGGCTGCTCTGCGCCGAGATGCCGGCGGAGTACGGCGGTGGCGGCGGCGACTACCGCCACGAGACTGTCATCATGGAGGCCATGAACCGGCTCGGTCTGGGCGGCTGGGGCAATCAGGTCCACTCCACCATCGTGGCACCCTACATTCGCCACTACGGCACCGAAGCCCAGAAGCAGGCCTGGCTGCCGAAGATGGCCAGCGGTGAGCGGGTCGGCGCCATTGCCATGACCGAGCCGGACACCGGCTCGGACCTGCAGGCGGTGAAAACCACCGCCATCCGGGATGGCGACGAGTACGTGATCAACGGCTCCAAGACCTACATCACCAACGGTCAGACCGCCGACCTGATCATCGTGGTGGCCAAGACCGACCCGAAGCAAGGCGCCCGCGGCATCTCGCTGGTGGTGGTCGAGACCGACAAGGTGCAGGGCTTCGAGCGTGGCCGCAACCTGGCCAAGGTCGGGCTGAAGGCAGCCGATACCTCCGAACTGTTCTTCAATGACGTCCGCGTGCCAGCCGGCAACCTGATCGGCGAGGAAGAAGGCCGCGGATTCTTCATGCTGATGGAGCAGCTGCCCCAGGAGCGCCTGAATATCGCCCAGGCCGCAGTGGTGGTCATGGAGCGGGCAATCGATGTGACGCTGGATTTCGTCAAGCAGCGCAAGGCCTTCGGCCAGCGGGTCTGGGATTTCCAGAATACCCAGTTCAAGCTGGCCGAATGCAGGACAAAGGCGCGGGTGGCACGCACCTTCGTCGACCAGTGCCTGCTCTGGCACCTGGACGGCAAGCTGGATGCAGAGACCGCTTCCATGGCCAAGTACTGGTGCACCGATACCCAGTGCGAGATCGTCGACGAGTGTGTCCAGCTGCACGGCGGCGCCGGTTACATGCTGGAGTACGAGATCGGTCGGCTCTATGGCGACTCGAGGGTGCAGCGCATCTACGGCGGTACCAACGAGATCATGAAGCTGCTGATCAGTCGCCAGATGGACTGAACCTGACACGACTTGCCACTGCGGCAGCCCACTCGGGGCTGCCGCAGATCGACACGGGCCCGACGCTGACCGTTGCCGCAATCGCGGTACAACAGAGGAATCGCTGCCGTGTCCCGCTCACCCCTCGACCTGCTGCCCCACTCCCTGCGCGAACGCAGCCTGCCCGTGAACCAGAACGGCATCCGCGAAACCGGCAACTTCGTGCTGTACTGGCTGCGCACGACCATGCGTACCGACGACAACCCGTCCCTGCTGGCCGCCGCCGAGCTGGCCGTGGCACTGGACTGTCCGCTGCTTATCCATCAGGAACTGCTTTCGGACTATCCATTTGCATCCGATCGCCACCACAGGTTCATCCTGGAGGGTGCCCGCGATCTGGCGGCGGACTGCGAACGCCAGGGCCTTCGCTACCTGTTTCACCTGCAGACCGACGACACCCCGCCGGTTCACCCCCTGCAGGATCTGGTGAGGCAGAGCGCGGTGGTCGTGACCGAATACATGCCTCTGCCGGCTCAGTGGGCATCCGCTGCCCGAGTCGCCGACCATGCCGGTTGTGCGATGCTTGCCGTGGACAGCAGCTGCCTGGTGCCCGTGCCGCTGGTGCCCGCCGAGCTCTGTGACCGGGCCTTCCGCTTCCGACGCGGTACCGCCGCACTGCGCGCCCGGGCCCTGGCGGCAGCAGCCACCCCGGCGGATCTTCCGGCGGCGCGTCCCTGGCAAGGCCAGCCGGACTGGCAGCCCCTGGACCTGGCCAGCGCAGATTTCGGTGCGCTGATTGCCCGCTGCCGGATCGACCATGGGGTGCCGCCCGTACCTGCCACACCGGGCGGCAGCCAGGCCGCCCTGGACCGCTGGCAACAGTTCCGGGACAGGGACCTGGCTCACTATCACCGACGTCGCAACGATCCGTTGCTGCACGGCACCAGTCGCCTGTCCGCCTATCTGCACCATGGCCAGATCTCGCCCTTCCGGCTGGCGCGCGAAGCCGCTGCCATCGACGGACCCGGTCCCGAGAAATTTCTCGACGAGCTGCTGATCTGGCGAGAGCTGTGCTGGGCGTGGTGCCACCACACCGACAACCCCGAACAGTTCGAGGCCCTGCCCGCCTGGGCCCGGCAGACCCTTGGCGACCATGCTCGCGATCCGCGCCCCACCCAGTTCGACCACGAAACGCTGGCACGGGGCCGCACGGGTGCAGTGCTCTGGGACGCGGCCCAGCAAAGCCTGTTGCGGCACGGGGAACTGCACAACAATCTGCGCATGACCTGGGGCAAGGCGCTGCCCGGCTGGCGCCCCTCGCCACAGGACGCCCTGACCACCCTGATCGATCTGAATCACCGCTTTGCCCTGGATGGCAGTGACCCGGGGTCTGCCGGCGGTCTGCTCTGGTGCCTGGGCCTGTTCGATCGGCCCTTCACACCACCAGCAGGGGTGCTGGGCAGCGTTCGCCAGCGCCCGCTGGACCAGCATGCGGCGCGCCTGGATAGCCGTCGCTACCGGGCCGAAATCGCCCAGCCCGCCACGGCGCGACAGCAGGTAGCAGTAATCGGCGCCGGCGTGGCCGGACTGATGGCCGCACGCACTCTGCAGGACCAGGGCCACCAGGTCAGAGTCTGGGACAAGGGCCGCGCCCCCGGCGGGCGCTGTGCCGTGCGGACCTCGCGCCAGGATCCCACGCTCTACTTCGAACACGGTGCGCCACTGCTGCAGCTGGCCGACGTGCGACTGCAGCCCTGGGTCCGGGCCTGGCACGAGCAGGGATTGCTGGTGCGACCACCGGAATGGCTGGAGACCGACCCGCACGCCTGGTTGCCGATGCCCGACGCGCGCGCCCTGGCGAACCACCTGGCCAGCGAACTGGAGCTGACGTGCGCAACCCGGGTCACGGCCATGGCCCGTCAGGGCAACCGCTGGCAACTGCATTCAGCCGACGGCCCCATCGCTGGTGATCATTCGGCACTCATCCTGAACCTGCCCGCAGCCCAGACAGAGACCTTGCTGGCCACGGCGGGCGACCTGACCCTGCCACTGCGGCAGGCGCTGGCCGAGGTACAGATGGATCCATGCTGGACCCTGCTGGTCCAGCTGCCCGCAGTCCGCTGCAGCAAGGTACGCCATCTGCGACCCGACTCGGGTCCGTTCGAGCAGGTGCTGGCCATGCATGCCCTGCCGGGCCGGCGGGCCCCGGGCTGTTACGTGCTGCATGGGCGACCGGACTTCTCGCGCGAACACCTGGACGCCGAGCCGGAAGCACTGCTGGCCATGTTGCGACCCGCCGCCGAAGTACTGCTGGGCTGCAGCCTGGCAGCGGCCCGCCTGACATTGCATCGCTGGCGTCATGGCCGAGCACGGCCCGCCGGGCTCGGTCAGGAATGCCTGGCGTTGCCCGAGGTCGGCCTGTATCTATGCGGTGACTGGCTGTCTGCCAGTGCGGATGCGGGCGGAGCGCTGCTCTCCGGACAGGCTGCTGCCGGCCGCCTGCTGGGGGATCCACCCCCCTCTCAGACAGCCCAGGCTGCCTGGCAACAGGGCAGCCTCCTGTAGGAGTCTGTCGGGCCCGGGACTGATCACTGGGCCGGTGTCCCGCTCCGCTCGCTACGATCGCCCGGGCTACTGCCCCGGCGGGCTACTGGAACGCCGCAACAAGATTCAGCCGAACGGCCAGGGTTGGCGGCTGTAGGCCACCGAAAGCATGTACAGGAAAGCCAGCACGGCGCCGGCAAAGGCTCCCGCGCGGGCCGCGCGGCCATGGGCGAACCGGAACGCCAGCAGTCCGAGGCCGATGTACAGCAGTAACGCCAGCACCTTGACGGTCACCCAGCCGTGCACGAACGGATACTGACGGGCCACCCAGACCAGTCCGACGGCGCCCACCAGCAGCAGCGTATCGATGATGTGCGGCAGGATGCGCACCGGTCGCGCATGCCGCAGCGGCGAGCCTGTGAACAGCCAGTATCCCCGCAGCAGGAACCCGGCCAGGGACAGATAGGCGCAGATCACGTGCAGGCTGTACCAGAGCCCATACATGGATACCGACTCCCGATTCGCTGACTGGACGCCGGGCATCTTGCCACTGGCGCGGCCCGCCCGCATCCGTCAGGAACCCGGACTGCTATACTCGGGCGATATTTCCGCAGGAGAGGGACCGTAGCAGCATGAACTTTTCCGGCCCGGGACCCGCTTCCCACACCTACTATTCCCAGCGCTTGCGACTGCACTACGTGGACTGGGGCAACGAAGGCGCACCGCCCATGCTGATGGTCCACGGCGGCCGCGATCACTGTCGCAACTGGGACTGGGTGGCTCAGGCCTTTCGCGACGACTACCACATCATCGCCCCCGACCTGCGCGGTCACGGCGATTCCCAGTGGGCCATCGGCGGCACCTACGGCCTGCTCGATTTCGTGGTGGACATTGCCCAGCTGGTGCACCAGAAGAAGCTGGCTCCCGTGACCATCCTGGCCCATTCGCTGGGCGGCAACATCAGCCTGCATTACGCCGGCCTGTATCCGGAGGCCGTGGCCCGGATCGTTGCCATAGAGGGGCTGGGCCCCAGCCCGGAGATGCTGCGACGCCGCGCCGCCAAGCCCGTGCAGGAACGTCTGGGCAAGTGGGTGGAGACCCTTCGCGGTCTGTCTGCCCGGCTGCCGCGCAAGTATCCGACGCTGGAAGACGCCCTGCAGCGCATGCGCGAGGAAAACCCTCACCTGTCCGCGGAGCAGGCGCGACACCTGACCGTGCACGGCAGCAGCCAGAACGAGGACGGTACCTACAGCTGGAAGTTCGACAACTATGTGCGGGCCTTTTCCCCGGTGCAGCTGCCCCAGGATGAGACTCATGCGCTGTTCGGTCGCATCAGCTGTCCAGCCCTGCTGGTGCGCGGGACCGAAAGCTGGGCCTCCGACCCGGTGGAAGATGGCCGTATCCGCCATTTCCAGAATGCTCGGGCGGTCAACGTGGAAGGCGCCGGTCACTGGGTACACCACGACCAGCTGGACACCTTCATCGGTCTGACCCGGGATTTCCTGGAGCAGGGATGACGCCACGACAGCGACTGGCGCTACCTTCGATCGCAAGCCTGCATGACGCCCAGGGGCGTGGCGTACTGGTCGTCACCGGAGGAGGCAGCCAGGCAATCAGCGAGCTGCTGACCACTGCCGGCGCCTCGCGAACCGTGCTGGAAGCCCGCGTCCCCTACAGCGAGACCGCACTTCAGCACTTCCTGAATGGCCGCCCCGACCGCGCCTGTGCGCCGGAAACCGCCCGCAGCATGGCCATGGCCGCATTCCACCACGCGCGTCACCTGGACCCGGACGCCAGCTTCGGTGTCAGCTGTACGGCCAGCCTGGTGACCGATCGACCGCGCCGCGGTCACCACCGGTTTCACATAGGCATCCAGACCCGTGACCACAGCGATCTGATCACGATTCACCTGCGTGCTGGCGCCAGGGACCGAGCGGGCGAGGAAACCCTGTGCCGGGACTGGGTCCTGCTGGCCCTGGCCAGTGCCAAGAACTGCATGGCCCTGCCCGACAGCGGCTGGCAACCCGGCCTGGAGGATGACGAGGAAGCAGTGGTGGAGCGCTGCACCGCGCCCCAGCACTGGCAGGAAGTGATCTGTGGCCAGTCGCCGGTGACCGCTGCCGATGCCGCCATGACGGCAGTCGAGTCAGTCGAGCCGCCCAGGCTGGTCTTCCCCGGTGCCTTCAATCCGGCTCACTCCGGCCATCTGCAGATGATGGAGCTGGCGGAGCAGCTGACCGGCCTCCAGACTCATTTCGAGCTGTGCGTGCGTAACGTGGACAAGCCCCCGCTGGACTACGCGGACATCCGCCAGCGCCTGGCCGGCCTGCCCGCGGATCGGCGTACCTGGCTGACAGCCACGCCTACCTTCGCCGAAAAGGCAGAACAGTTCCGCAACGCCACCTTCATCGTCGGCGTGGATACGCTGGTCCGGATTGCCGACAGCCGTTACTACGGCGGCAGCGCCGGTCGGCGGGCGGCCATGCGCGAAATCGCCCTGGCAGGCGGTCGTTTCCTGGTATTCGGCCGAACGGTGAATGGCAGCTTTCAGACCGGGACGGAGGTCGAACTGCCGGAAGAGGTTGCGGCACTCTGCGATCATGTCCCGGCCGAGCAGTTCCGACTGGACCTGTCATCCAGCGAGCTGCGCCAGCGTGTTCGCGACGGCGGCTGAAAGGGCAGCGGGCTGAGCGGAAGTGGGCGCGGCACTTGCCGCGAGCACCAGGCTCAGGAAGCACCTTGTCCAGCCAGCAAGCAAAAAGGGCGCCCGAAGGCGCCCTTTCGCATCCCTGACGATCCTGCAGGGGAATCGGTCTGAGCCGAGTGGATCGTCAGTGTCTCTGGATGCCCGGAGCGATCACTCCTCGGCCAGGCTCATCACCCGCTGGGCGAATTCCTGGTCCTGACCCATTCGCATGGCGATCTCGTTGTACTCGGTGACCTCCACACCTGCATCGGTCACGGCATCAACCATCTTCGACTGCGCTTCCTGCTGCAGCTCCTGTGCGCTTTCAGCGTCGTCCGCTTCCTGGATACGCGCCATGTAGTCATCGCGGATATCCTGGACTTCGCTGTAGGCACCAGCAAACCGCTTCAGCGTATCCTCGTCGAAGCTAGGCTGCTCGGCCTGCTCTGGTTGCTGAGGTGCTCCCGGCTGCTGCTGGCCTGCCGGGGGAGCGCCTTCCTGCTGCGGCGGCTGACCGCCCTGCTCGGCACCGCCACCGTAGCCACCTGCCTGGGCCAGCGCCATGCTCGAAGCGCCCGCCAGCAGGGTACCGGCGATTGCTGCGGCGAGAAGGTTGCGTTTGCGCGTTGCCATGTTGTCCTCCAGTTCGTGCTGTCTTGACAGTCAAACCCGGGAAATTTCGGGCTTGTCACTGCAATCGCAATGACCGTGCCAGATCGTCGTCAGCAACCTGCCGGGGCCGCCTGCAGGACCGGTAAGTCTGGCTGCAGGCGCGCAGTGGCGGGGCCTGCAACGATACGAAGGTTGATCGCGACAGTGCGCGGATCGGGACCGACCTGCGCCTGCCAGGCCCGAACCCGATCTGTACGATCATTGAACACATGGCTGATGGGCGAACAGACACCAGAGGGTCTGGCGGATCGGGCACTGGCCCATGGCGCCGGCAGGACACCGCCCCGGGGTCCTAGGCCTGACCGACCGCCATCTGTTCGTTGCTGAA
>LFIK01001520.1_pt1 | contig 18471 bp, 22 predicted proteins | sample 643401 | NCBI WGS metagenome assembly LFIK01 (sample SAMN03777447, study PRJNA286221) | soda lake metagenome | biome: soda lake; feature: Kulunda steppe; material: water; isolation source: sample T5-Br brine of Lake Tanatar-5 | place: Russia: Kulunda steppe | collected 2010-07
GCCCGGGGGCGGGGCCGCGGGCGCTTGAGATGCGGCCCCCGGCCCCGCCCCCGGGCATGATCAATCATCCGACCGATCAGCGCGCGTCCTGAATCCGGAACACCATCTCGCGGCCCGCGCCGCTGGACAATACCAGTTCCGCGTCGCGCATGCTTGACGCGTCCATCTCCTGCAAGGCCGACAGGAAGCGCTCCTCTGCATCCATCTCGTCACAATGCATGCCGGATCGGACCAGATTGCTGATCGCGAATCCTGGCGGCGCCGCGTCGAGTTGTCCGCTGAAGGTGTTGCAGGGCGCCCGGCCCCTGATCTGGTCATCCGCGCCGAACTCGATCCGCGCAGTCGCCTCGAAGGCCGTTCCGTCGATGCTCCGCAGTTCCCAGGGCCCCGACTGTTCGGGCAGTCCGGAGCCGTTAGCGCCCGGCGAACAGGCGGCGAGCGCAATTGCAAGCATGAGCGTCACTCTTTCCATGCCTCCAAGTGTCTCGCATCGTCGCCGCCGACGCAAGACCCGGGCTGCGCAGCATCCGCGCGTCAGGCCAGCAGCCGCCGTGCGATCACCTGCGCCTGGATCTCGGCCGCGCCCTCGAAGATGTTTAGAATGCGCGCATCGCAGAGCACGCGGCTGATGTCGTATTCGAGCGCGAAGCCGTTGCCGCCATGGATCTGCAGCGCATTGTCCGCCGCCGACCAGGCGACGCGGGCGCCGAGGAGCTTCGCCATGCCCGCCTCGAGATCGCAGCGCCGCTCGGCGTCCTTCTCGAAGGCCGAATGATAGGTGAGCTGCCGCGCGACCATGATCTCGACGGCCATCATGGCGAGCTTGCCGGCCACGCGCGGAAAGCCGATGAGCGGGCCGCCGAACTGCTTGCGGCTCTCGGCATAGCTCATCCCGAGCTCGAGCGCGTTCTGCGCCACGCCGATGGCGCGCGCGGCGGTCTGGATGCGCGCGCTCTCGAAGGTCTGCATGAGCTGCTTGAAGCCCTGACCCTCCTGCGCGCCGAGCAGGTTCGCCCCATCGACACGGAAGCCGTCGAAGCCGAGCTCGTACTCCTTCATGCCGCGATAGCCGAGCACCTCGATCTCGCCGCCGCTGATCCCGTCATCGGGAAAGGGCATGTCATCGGTGCCGCGGGTCTTTTCGGCGAGAAACATCGAAAGACCCTTGTAGTCCTCGCTCGCCGGATCGGTGCGCACCAGCAGGATCATCACATCGGCGCGCGCGGCATGGGTGATCCAGGTCTTGGCGCCGGTGATGACGTAATCATCGCCGTCGCGCACCGCGCGGGTGCGCAGGCTGCCCAGATCGGAGCCGGTGTTTGGCTCGGTGAAGACGGCGGTGGGCAGCGTTTCGCCCGACGCGATCGCGGGCAGCCAGCGCGCCTTCTGCTCTTCGGTGCCGCCGCAAAGGATCAGCTCGGCGGCGATCTCGGAGCGCGTGCCGAGGCTGCCGACCCCGATATAGCCGCGCGACAACTCTTCGGAAACGACGCACATCGACGCCTTCGACATGCCGAGCCCGCCGAACTCCTCCGGGATCGTCAGACCGAACACGCCGAGCTCGGCCATCTCCTCGACGATCTCCATCGGGATCAGCTCGTCGCGCAGATGCCAGCCATGCGCTTGCGGCACGATGCGATCCTCGGTGAAGCGGCGGAACTGGTCACGGATCATTTCGAGCTCGTCATCGAGCCCGGTCGCGCCGACCGTCGCGCGACCGTCGCCGTCGCGCATCAGCGCGACAAGCCGTCGCCGCGCCGCGTCGGTGTTGCCCGATTGCAGCAGCGTGCGCGTCGCGGGCGCCAGGGCATCGCGCTGCGCCGCCGCGTCGAGCCCGATCTCCGAGAGCCGCGCGATTTCGCCCTGGCTCATCGGGATGCCGCCCACGATCTGCGCGAGGTATTCGCCGAACGCGATCTGGTGCAGCAGCTGCTCGGTCTCGCCGAAGCGCCCCTCGGCGTCGAGCGCCTCCGCCCAGCGCTGCATCTGCCGCAGCGCGGCGCCATAGGTCGCGAGCCAAGCGAGCGCATGCGCCGCGTGCTGATGCTGCTGCAGCGCCGCGCCGCTCACGCGGCCGTCGCGGACCACCACGGCGCGCAACGCCTCCGTCGCGTTGGAGACCAGCGCTTCCACGTCCGTCGCGGCCGCGCAAGTCGTTGCCAGCAGCGCGTCGACGACGATCGGGGCGCGGGGCATGTCCTGTCCATCATGCGGCATTGCGGCTCTCCTCTTGTCCTGTCCCGGCCCGGATAGGCCCTTTGCAGATGCAGCGCAACAATAATTCGCCCCACCCCGCACGCATGAAGCAAAGTGTCGCGCCCATTTTCGCCATGCGCGCCACATGTTGGTGCGTTATAGCGAGCCCGCAACCAAACGAGGGACAGCATGGACATGATCTCCGCCGGGCTCGAGCCCTGGGCCGTCATGGTCGCGCTTCTGGTCGCGGTCGTGGCGGGCGTGGTCAAGGGGGCGATCGGCTTCGCGATGCCGATGATCATGATCTCGGCCTACGGCTCCTTCATGCCCGCGCAGCTCGCCCTCGCCGCGCTGATCCTGCCCACACTGGTGACCAATTCATGGCAGGCGATGCGGCAGGGCTGGCGCGAGGCGTGGGATTCGACAGTGAAATACTGGCGCATGATCGCGGTGATCCTCGTCTTCATCGTGATCAGCGCGCAATTCGTCATGGTGATCCCGCAATGGGTCATGCTGCTGCTGCTCGGGGTGCCGATTACCTTTTTCGCCGTCTCGCAGCTCGTCGGGCACATGCTGCGCTTTCGGATCCGCAATCGCGCCCGCGCCGAGGTCATCGCGGGGGTGATCGGCGGGCTCTATGGCGGGATCTCCGGGGTCTGGGGGCCGCCGGTGCTGGTGCTGCTCCTGTCGCTCGGGGCGCCCAAGCTCGAAATGGTGCGGGTGCAGGGGGTGGTGTTCCTGCTCGGCGCGGTGGTGCTCTTGATGGCGCATCTGCGCTCGGGGGTGTTCGATGCGGCGGCGGCGGGGCTGTCGGCGGCGCTGATCCTGCCCGCGGCGCTCGGGATGTGGCTGGGGTATTTCATCCAGGACCGGCTCGATGGCGAGCAGTTCCGCCGCTGGACGCTGATCCTGCTGGCGCTGACGGGGCTCAACCTCGTGCGCCGCGCGCTCATCGGCTGACCCCGGCCGCCGCCGGCCGGGGCCGTCCCGGCTCAGCCGATCGCGGCGGCCTTCACGTCGTCATCGATGAACGGCACGTATTGCGCGAAGTTCTCCGCGAACATGCTCACGAGCTTTGCGGCCTGTGCATCATAGGCGGCCGGATCGGCCCAGGTCGCGCGCGGGGTGAGCAGCGTGTCGTCCACCCCCGGCACGGAAACCGGCACCTCGAAGCCGAAATTGGGGTCGCGGCGGAATTCGCCCGCCGAAAGCGAGCCGTCGAGCGCCGCGGTCAGCAGCGCGCGCGTCGCCATGATCGGCATACGTGTGCCGGTGCCGAAGGCGCCGCCAGTCCAGCCGGTATTCACCAGCCAGCACGACGCCCCGTGGCGCGCGATCTTCTCGCGCAGCAGGTTGCCGTAAACCTCGGGCCGGCGCGGCATGAAGGGTGCGCCGAAGCAGGTCGAGAAGGTCGGCTGCGGCTCGGTGACGCCGCGCTCGGTGCCCGCGACCTTGGCGGTGAAGCCCGACAGGAAGTGATACATCGCCTGCGCCGGCGTCAGCCGCGCGATCGGCGGCAGCACCCCGAAGGCGTCGCATGTCAGCATGATGATGTTGCGCGGATGCCCCCCCAGCCCGGTCTCCGAGGCGTTCGAGATATACTCCAGCGGATAGGCGCAGCGGGTATTCGCCGTCAGGCTGTCATCGTCGAAATCGATTTCCTTGGTCTCGTCGTCGAAGACCATGTTCTCGATGACGGTGGCGAACTTGCCGGTTGTGGCGGCGATCTCGGGCTCGGCGTTGGCGTCGAGATTGATCGTCTTGGCGTAGCAGCCGCCCTCGAAGTTGAAGATACCGCGATCCGACCAGCCATGCTCGTCGTCGCCGATCAGCACCCGCGCCGGATCCGCCGAAAGCGTCGTCTTGCCGGTGCCCGAGAGCCCGAAGAACACGGCCGTGTCCACCGGATTGCCCGGCGCGTGATTGGCCGAGCAGTGCATCGGCATCACCCCGTCCTCCGGCAGCAGGTAGTTGAGCAGCGTGAAGACCGATTTCTTGTTCTCGCCGGCATAGGCCGTGCCGCCGATCAGGATCAGCTTGCGGTCGAAATTCATCGCGATCACCGTTCCGGAGCGGCAGCCATGGCGCTCGGGATCGGCGATGAAGGAGGGGCAGTTGATGATGGTGAAGTCGGGCACGAAGCCGTCGAGCTCCTCGCGCGCCGGGCGGCGGAGCAGGTGACGGATGAACAGCCCGTGCCAGGCGAGCTCGGTGACGACGCGGACATCGAGGCGGTGCGCCGGATCGGCCCCCGCATAGAGATCCTGCACGTGATAGCTGCCGCCCTGCATGTGCGCGCACATGTCGCCGTGGAGCCGATCGAAGGCGGCGGGCTCCATCGGCGCGTTGTTGTCCCACCAGATGCTGTCCTCGGCCGCGGCGGTGCGCACGACGAACTTGTCGTTTGGCGACCGGCCGGTATGTGCACCCGTCGAGACGAGGACCGTGCCGCCCTCGCCGAGCGTCGCCTCCCCCGCCGCGACGGCCGCTTCGACCAGCGCGGGCTCGAGAAGGTTGTAATGGACTTGTCCCAGCCCGGTTATACCCTGATCCTCAAGGCGTTGCTGGGGGTTCACCCGTCCATGAGTCATCTGCAAGCTCCCGATGCCGCGTGACGCGGCGTTCATTCACTACATTGTGGCCTTGGCCGTCTTGCCGGCCGCCCCGATGTTGCGGTGTGTGACCGCTCTATAGCACGCATCCGCCATAATGAAACAGGCGCCGCGCCGCGGTTAGCGCAACCGGCGCCGTGCTTTAGCGCAACCATGGCCCGCGATGCAGCGGGTCCTGCGCCGGCAGGCGAATCACGCGCGGGCGGCCGCCCGCGCGATTCCGGCGTGGCGGGGCTTGCACGGCGCGCGTGTCTGCGCAACAGATTGGGGGTACCCGCGAGGGGGGAGCAGGAGAGTGACTGCCGGATGATGCCCACCGCGCCGCCACGGGGCGCCGAACTGACCCTGCACGCAAGCGCCGTCGCCATCGCCGGGCGCGGTGTGCTGATCGTCGGCGCATCCGGGCGCGGCAAGTCGGCGCTCGCCCTGAACCTCATGGCCATCGGGGCCGAACTCGTCGCCGATGACCGCACCGTCCTAACCGCGCAGGACGGTGACGTGATCCTGAGCGCGCCGGCGCCGATCCGCGGGCTGATCGAGGCGCGCCATGTCGGCCTGTTGTGCGCGCCGGCGCCGGAGTGCGCGCCGCTGCGGCTTGTCGTGGATCTCGACACGCCGGAGACGGAACGCCTGCCGCCGCCGCGGGTGCGGCGGATGCTCGGCATCGAGACGGCGCTCCTTCACGGGGTCGCGCGCGGCCATTTCCCAGCCGCGATCCGGCAATACATGCTTCATGGCAGGGCAGAGACACGATGATCGGGCAACAGGATGCACGGCCGATGAGCGGGCACCGCATCGTCCTCGTGACCGGCGCTTCGGGGGCGGGGCGCTCGACGGCGATCAACGCCCTCGAGGATATGGGCTTCGAGGCGATCGACAACATGCCGCTGTCGCTGGTGCCGCGGCTGATCGTCGGGGCGCCGCTCGAACGCCCTGTCGCGCTGGGCATCGATGTACGCAACCGTGACTTCACCCTCGCCGCGCTCGAGTCGATGCTCGACGTGCTCGACCAGGACCCGTCGGTCGCGGCCGATCTGATCTATCTCGACTGCGACCCCGACGTGTTGCTGCGGCGCTACTCCGAGACGCGGCGCAAGCATCCGCTGGCCACGGAGATGCCGCCCGACGCGGCGGTCGATCACGAGATCGCGCTGCTCGCGCCGCTGCGCGGGCGTGCCGATCTGCGTATCGACACCAGTCACATGACCCCGCACGACCTGCGCGACGAGATCGCGCGCTGGTACGACCCCGGCGACGCGGCGCGGATGAGCCTGTCGTTTCATTCCTTCTCCTACAAGCGGGGCACGCCGCCGGGGCTCGACATGATGTTCGACTGCCGGTTCCTGCGCAATCCGCACTGGGAGCCGGCGCTGCGCGCGCTCGACGGCCGCGACGCCGAGGTCGCCGCGCATGTCGCCGCCGATGCGCGCCACGCGCCCTTCATCGAGCGGATCGAGGCGCTGCTCGAGCTTGTGCTTCCGGCGCATGTCGCGGAGGGGCGCACCCATCTGGCGATCGGGCTCGGCTGCACGGGCGGGCAGCACCGTTCCGTCACACTCGCCGAAAATCTCGCCCAGCGGCTTGCGCAGGCGGGATGGCAGGTGTCTATACGACACCGGGAGCTGGAACACGGGGCACCGCGCGCGCCCCGGCAGGCAGGTGGTGAGCGGCCGTGATCGGCATCGTGATCGTCGCACATGGGGGGCTGGCGCGCGAATATCTCGCGGCGGTCGAGCATGTGGTGGGTGTCCAGCCCGGCATCCGCTCGATCAGCATCGAGGAGGTTCATGACCGCGCCGCCAAGCAGGAAGAGATCTGCGCCGCCGCCGACGCCGTCGACAGCGGCGACGGCGTCGTGATCGTCACCGACATGTTCGGCGGCTCGCCCGCCAACCTGTCGTTGCGTGCCTGCATCCCGGACAATCGGCGCATTCTTTACGGGGCGAATCTGCCAATGCTGATCAAGCTCGCGAAATCGCGCCATCTCGATGTGCCCGACGCCGCCGAACTAGCGCTCGAGGCGGGGCGCAAATACATCACCAGCATCGTGATCGATGCCGGCACGGAGTCGTCATGACGGCCCGCAGCCTGCAGATCGTCAACGAGAAAGGGCTGCATGCGCGCGCGGCGGCGAAGTTCGTCGAGGTCGTGGAGGCCCATGAGGCGGCTGCGCAGGTGGAAAAGGACGGCATGCGCGTGGCCGGCGATTCGATCATGGGGCTTCTGACCCTCGGCGCGGCGCGCGGCGCGACGATCACCATCGAGACCGACGGCACCGACGCGGCACGACTTGCCGAGGCGCTTGAGAAGCTCGTCGCGAGCGGCTTCGGCGAGCCGATGTGATCAGCGCGTCGGTGCCGGGGTATCGCCGCTGTAATCGTAGAAGCCGCGCCCGGCCTTGCGACCGTACCACCCCGCCTCGACATACTTGGTCAGCAGCGGGCAGGGCCGGTATTTCGTGTCCGCCAGCCCGTCATGGAGCACGTTCATGATCGCAAGGCAGGTGTCGAGCCCGATGAAATCCGCAAGCTGCAGCGGCCCCATCGGATGGTTCGCGCCGAGCTTCATCGACTCGTCGATGGAGCGCACCGACCCCACCCCCTCATAGAGCGTGTAGACCGCCTCGTTGATCATCGGCATCAGGATGCGGTTGACGATGAAGCCGGGGAAATCCTCCGCCGAGGCGGCGGTCTTGCCGAGGCTTTCGACGACGCCGAGCAGGAGCTGATAAGTGTCGTCGTCGGTGGCGATGCCGCGGATCAGCTCGACGAGCTGCATCACCGGCACCGGGTTCATGAAGTGAAAGCCCATGAACCGCTCCGGCCGGTCGGTGCGCGACGCCAGCCGGGTGATCGAGATCGAGGAGGTGTTGGAGGTCAGGATCGTTTCGGGCTTCAGATGCGGGTGCAGATCCTCGAAGATCGCCTGCTTGACGGTTTCGCGCTCGGTCGCCGCCTCGATGATGAGATCGCTCGCTCCGAGGTCCGACAGCGCCGTCGTCGGGTGGATTCGCTCGAGCGCGGCGCGCTTGTCGGCGCTGACGATACGGCCCTTTTCGACCTGTCGGGCGAGGTGCTTCTCGACCAGCGTCATCGCCTTGTCGAGCGCGTCCTGCGAGATGTCGCTCATGCGCACCTCGTAGCCGGATTGGGCGAATATCTGCGCGATGCCGTGGCCCATCTGCCCGGCCCCGACCACGCCGACGGTATTGATCTTCATCCCGTGTCCTTTTCGCTTTTCGCGACCATATGCGCCGCCGCGCCCCACACGCAAGGCCCCCGCGCCCGCGCCATTGAACCGCCCCCGACCCGTTCCCAGATAGGCCGTGTCACCAGGGGAGGACGAGGTCACCAGGGGAGGACGAGATGAGCAAGCATATCATCGACAGGCCGCGCGGCGTGGCAGGGGCAGGGCGCATCCTGCCCTATCTGACGCTCGCCCGCCGCGCCGGGCCGGCGGCGAATACCCGGCTGTTGTGGCAGCGTCCGGTCATGCGCGATGACACCGGCCGGCTGCGGGCCTGCCTGCGCATCGCGCGCGGCCGCTTCGCCTAGGCGGTCACGGCTGTCGGTGCGCGCCCCTGTTCATGGGCGCGCACTTCGGCCTCGTAGGCCGCCGCGATTTCACGCGCGAGCGCGCCGACCTCGAAGCGATGATCGCCGATCTCGCCCACGGGGGTGACCTCGGCGGCGGTGCCGGTGAGCCAGCACTGCTCGAACTCTTCCAACTCCTCGGGCAGTATGTGGCGCTCATGCACCGTGACGCCGCGCGCCTTCAGCAGCGTGATCACGGTCTGGCGCGTCAGCCCGTCGAGGAAGCAGTCGGGCAGCGGGGTGTGAACCTCGCCGCCCTTCACGAAGAAGATGTTGGCCCCGGTCGCCTCGGCGACATAGCCGCGATGGTCGAACATCATCGAGTCCGAGCACCCTTTCGCCTCGGCGGCGTGCTTTGACATCGTGCAGATCATGTAGAGACCCGACGCCTTGGCGTGGCAGGGGATCGTCGCCGGGTCGGGCCGGCGCCAGCGCGAGATGTCGAGCTTCGCGCCCTGCATCTTGGCGTCGCCGTAATAGGCGCCCCATTCCCACGCCGCCACCGCGAGCCGAACCGGGTTGCGCGCCGAGGCCACGCCCATGTCCTCGCCGGCCCCGCGCCACGCCACGGCGCGCACATACGCATCCTCGAGCCCGGAGGCGCGCAGGACCTCGTCCTTGGCGGCTTCGATCTGATCGATGGTCCAGGGGATCTCGAAATCGATCATCTCGGCCGACCGCTTGAGCCGCACCGAGTGATCGCGCGAGCGAAAGATCCGCCCGCCATAGGCGCGCTCACCCTCGAACACCGAGGAGGCATAATGCAGCGCATGCGTGAGCACATGCACCTGCGCGTCGCGCCACGGCACCAGCGCGCCGTCCATCCAGATCACCCCGTCGCGGTCGTCATAGGCCCCGGCCATCGATCCCTCCTCCGGCTCCTTGCCGAATCTTGCGCGCCTCAAGTCCGCATCGAACAGAATATTGCCGATAACTGGGGCTGAGCTAGCAATCGATTCTTGGAAAGTCAATGACGCTGCCATAATCTCGGGCCGGATCGAAGCGAAGTGCGGGGCCCGGCCATGGTAGAAGGAAGCGGCGGCGAGAACCTCCTGTTTCTCACCGACGATCAGCTACGCAAGGGGATCGAGGCGATGTTCTTCGCCTATCGCGGCTTCACGGCCGACCCGGATCGCATCCTCGCCGAATACAATTATGGCCGCGCCCACCACCGCGCGCTGCACTTCATCAATCGCAGCCCGGGGACCACCGTGACGAACCTGCTGGACATCCTCGGGGTGACGAAGCAATCGCTCAACCGGGTGCTGCGCACGCTGATCGCCGACGGTCTCGTCGAGAGCCGGATCGGTCACCGCGACCGCCGCGAACGCCATCTCTACCTCACCGAGCGCGGGCGCGACCTCGAGGGCCGGCTTTCGGAGGCGCAGCGCAAGCGCATGCGCGCGGCCTTCCGCGCGGCGGGCCCGGAGGCCGTGGCCGGGTTTCGCCAGGTGCTCGAGGCGATGATGGAGCCCGAAATCCACAAGCATTACATCGCCTTGAAGGAGTCGAAGCCGTGAGTGACGCGTCCGCGCCGCATCTGTTGATCGTCGATGACGATGCTCGGATCCGCGACCTTCTGCGCCGGTTCCTGATCCGCCACGGCCTTCTGGTGAGCGTCGCGGCGGATGCGGCGGCGGCGCGGCGGCTTCTGGCGGGGCTGGCCTTCGATCTCATCGTGCTCGACGTGATGATGCCCGGCGAGGACGGCATCAGCCTGACCCGCGCGCTGCGGGCGCAGTCCGACACGCCGATCCTGCTGCTGACCGCGCGTGGCGAGGCCTCGGATCGCATCGCCGGGCTCGAGGCCGGCGCCGACGACTACCTGCCCAAGCCCTTCGAGCCGCGCGAACTCCTGCTGCGGATCAACGCGATCCTGCGCCGTGTCCCCGAGGCCGAGCCGGACGCCGCGCCGCAGGTGCTGCACCTTGGCGCGATGCGCTATGACCCGGCGCGCGACGAGCTCTGGCACGGCACCGAGCGCGTCGGGCTGACCGGCACCGAGGTCGCGCTGATGCGCATCTTCGCGCGCCAGCCCGGCATCGCGGTCGAGCGCGGCCGCCTTGCCGAGGAACTCGGCCGCGACCGGGGCCATGCCCAGGAACGCGCCGTCGATGTCCAGATCACCCGCCTGCGCCGCAAGATCGAGCGCGACCCGCGCGAGCCGCGCTACCTTCAGACCGTGCGCGGCGCGGGCTATCGGCTGCTCACCGACTGAGCCGCGCTTGCCCGGCGCGCGGCGCGGCGCTAGCGTTCGCGCAAAGAGGTGCGCATGTCCCAGATCCCCATGCCCGACCGTATCGGCGCGCGATCCGTGCTCTTCGTGATGGCCGCCGCGCCCGAATACGGCCCCGCGCTGCGCAAGCGCATCACGCCGCTAATGTGCGGCGTCGGCCCTGTCGAGGCCGCGGTGACGACGGCCGCCGCGCTGGCCGAACTCGCGGCGCGCGGCGCATTGCCCGATCTCGTCGTCTCGCTCGGCTCGGCGGGCTCGGCGGTGCTCGAGCAGGCGGCGATCTACCAGGTCAGCCATGTGAGCTACCGCGACATCGACGCCTCGCCCCTCGGCTTCGCGCCGGGCACCACGCCGTTTCTCGACCTGCCCGCCACCGTCGCGCTGACGCACCGTATCCCCGGCGTGCCGGAGGCGACGCTTTCGACGGGCGCCGACATCGTCACCGGCGCAGGATACGCGCGCATCGAGGCCGACATGGTCGACATGGAGACTTTCGCCGTGATGCGCGCCGCCGACCGCTTCGCCCTGCCGCTCATCGGCCTGCGCGGCATCTCCGACGGCGCACAGGAGGTCGCGGGCTTCGAGAACTGGACGGAGTATCTCGAAGTCATCGACGCGCGGTTGGCGGAAACCGTCGATGCCCTGCGCGCCCGGACCGCTTGAAACAGGCGGCGGGGACGCGATCGACGGGGCGGTGGTGCAGGTTTCGACAGGGTCGTGCGCCGGCATTCCAGGCGAGGCATCGCCGCGGCGGCGCGCCGGCCGGGCGTGTCGCATGCGCGCATCGGCAAAGCGTCACGGGATTTGCCCGAAGCCCGACAGGCCCGATGCGAGGGCCTCAGTCGCGCGATTCGATAAGGATTTCTGGCGCTGGCCCGTCGTCGCGCCAGTCATCACGCCAATCCTCGCGCCGGCGGATGACGAGCGCGGCGTTGCGGCGCATCGGCTCGAGCGCGGGCTCGGATTGCAGATAGGCCGTGAGCCGGCGCCGCTCGGTCGGCGACAGGCTCAGCCGGTCGAGCGGGCGCCCGTCGCCGCCGCGCATCGCGTCGGGCGGCAGGGTCCGGCCGGATTTCTCCTCGGCGATCAGCAGCGCCCAGGCGAGCACCATCTCGTCACGCAGCATCCGGTTCGTGCCGCCCTGGTCGAAGCGCTTGAGCCGGTCGAGCCGCGACGAAAAGCTGCTCATCGCGATCGCGCGCTCGGGGATCGGCAGATCCGTGGTGGTCGGCGTGCCGGGCGGGGTCGGGCCCGCGAGCTCGAGAAAGGACACCGCCTCGCCATCGAGGACGACGGAAAGCTCGTCGAGGCCGCGCCGCCCGCGCGGGCCGGCGCAGGCGGCAAGCGCGGCGGGCGCCGTCGCGAGCAGGCCCAGCCGTCCCGCCGCCGACAGCATGGCGCGTCGCGTGATCCTGTCGGCGCTGTCGGTCATGGCGTCCCCCCCTGTGATGGTGCCCCGAACATAACCTGACGCGCGGCGAGGTCCAGCGGGGGTCATTGACACGGCGCGCGCACGGGTCTAACGCCGCGCCACTGGTGTTGGCGGCCCCCGCGAGGGGAGGCCTGTCGCCCGCGGTCATATCGGGCCGGGGGAAAGGACAACGCCCTTCACGCATGAAGGAGATCAGACGGTGACAAAACGCACCTCTGCCAAGTACAAGATCGACCGCCGCATGGGCGAGAACATCTGGGGCCGCCCCAAGAGCCCCGTCAACCGGCGCGAATACGGGCCCGGCCAGCACGGCCAGCGGCGCAAGCAGAAGCTGTCGGATTTCGGCCAGCAGCTCAAGGCCAAGCAGAAGCTCAAGGGCTATTACGGCGACCTGACGGAAAAGCAGTTCCGCCGGATCTACGCCGAGGCCGAGCGCGTCAAGGGCGACACCGGCGAGCAGCTCATCGGCCTGCTCGAGCGCCGGCTCGACGCCGTGGTCTACCGCGCCAAGTTCGTGCCCACGGTCTTCGCCGCGCGGCAATTCGTCAATCATGGCCATGTCGAGGTCAATGGCAAGCGCGTGAACATCCCGTCCTACCGCGTCAAGGAGGGCGACGTGATCGCGGTGCGCGAGAAGTCGCGCCAGCTCGCCGTGGTGCTCGAGGCGAGCGGCCTCGCCGAACGCGACGTGCCCGACTACCTCGAAGTCGATCACTCCAAGATGACCGCGACCTTCACGCGCACCCCGGCGCTCGGCGATGTGCCGTATCCGGTTCAGATGGAGCCCAACCTGGTGGTCGAGTTCTACGCCAAGAACTGATCGACCCGCCCGGTGGCATCGATGAAGGCCGCGCCCGCTGGGCGCGGCCTTTTCGCATCCGTGGTACCCTCGGGTGGCGAGGCATGGCAGTTTGGCAACGCTCGACGAATTCCGCCTGGCGCGCGCCGGCATGCGACGGCGCGGCGGCTGGCATCCCCGGGGCATGCCCGCTAGAACGGCGTCACCTGCCTGGGAGCATTCCGATGAGTGACCGCATCCGCCCGAAGCCGGGCATTCTCGACATTCCGCTCTATGAGGGCGGACAGTCGCAGGTTCCCGGGATGGGTGACGTCGTCAAGCTGTCCTCGAACGAGAACCCCTTCGGCCCGAGCGAGATGGCGATCGAGGCGTTCCGCCGGGGCGCCCACCAGCTGCACCGCTACCCGTCGTCCGACCACGCCGAGCTGCGCGCCGCGATCGCCGCCCTGCACGGGCTCGACGCCGAGCGGATCATCTGCGGCGTCGGGTCCGACGAGATCATCACCTTCCTGTGCCAGACCTATGCCGCGCCCGGTGACGAGGTCGTTTATTCGCAGCACGGCTTTCTGATGTATCGCATCTCGGCGCTCGCCGCCGGGGCGACGCCGGTCGAGGTGCCCGAGCGCGATCGCACCGCCGATCCCGAGGCGATCCTCGCCGCCTGCACGGAGCGCACGCGGCTCGTCTTTCTCGCCAACCCGAACAATCCCACCGGCACGATGCTGGACGCCGAGATCGTTGCCGATCTGGCCGCGCGCCTTCCCGGGCGCGCGATCCTCGTGCTCGACGGGGCCTATGCCGAATATGTCGAGGATTTCGACGGCGGCGCGGCGCTGGTCGACGCGCGCGAGAATGTCGTGATGACGCGCACCTTCTCCAAGATCTACGGCCTTGGCGGGCTGCGCGTCGGCTGGGGCTACGGGCCGGGCGACATCATCGCCGCGCTGTCGCGGGTGCGCGGGCCGTTCAATCTCGCCACCGTGCAGCAGGAAACCGCCATCGCGGCGCTCGCCGATCAGGACCATGTCGAGAAATGCCGCGCCGACAATGCGCGCATGCGCGACTGGCTGGCGCAGGCGCTCAAGGAGATCGGCGTGCCCTCGGACCCGCCACACGCCAATTTCATCCTCGCGCGTTTTGACGACGCCGCCGAGGCCGAGGCCTGTGATGCGCATCTCAAGTCGCAGGGGCTGATCGTGCGGCGTGTGGGGGCGTATCAGCTGCCGCATTGCCTGCGCATCACCGTGGGCGACGAGCCCTCCTGCCGGCGCGTGGCGTATGCGGTGGTGCAGTTCAAGGGCCTGCGCTGATGGCGGCGATCTACCGGCGCGTCGCGCTGATCGGGCTCGGGCTGATCGCCTCGTCGATGGCGCTGGCGATGCGCCGGGAGGGGCTTGCCGGGGAAATCACCGGTCATGCACCCAGCGCCGCAACCCGCGCCATCGCGCAGGAGCTCGGGCTCGCCGACAGCGTCCATGAGACGGCCGAGGCCGCGGTCGCGGGGGCCGATCTCGTCGTGCTGTGCGTCCCGGTGGGCGCGATGGGGCCGGTGGCCGAGACGATCGCGCCGCATCTCGCGCCGGGTGCGACGCTGACGGATGTGGGCTCGGTCAAGCAGGCGGTGATCGCCGCGGTGGGGCCGCATCTGCCGCAGGGCGTTCATTTCATCCCCGGCCATCCGCTCGCCGGGACCGAGCATTCGGGCCCGCGCGCGGGCTTTGCGGAGCTGTTCGAGAATCGTTGGTGCCTGCTGACGCCCGAGGGCGCCGACCGGGATGCCGTGGAACGACTGCGCGCGTTCTGGGAGGCGATGGGCGCGCATGTCGAAGAGATGGACGCGGCGCATCACGATCTCGTCCTCGCCGTGACCAGCCATGCGCCGCATCTGATCGCCTACACGATGGTCGGCGTGGCCGACGATCTGCGCCGCGTGACCGACAGCGAGATCATCAAGTATTCCGCCGCCGGCTTTCGCGACTTCACCCGCATCGCGGCCTCGGACCCGACGATGTGGCGCGACGTGTTCCTGACCAATCGCGAGGCGACGCTGGAGATCCTCGGCCGTTTCACAGAGGAGCTCTTCGCCCTGCAGCGCGCTGTTCGCACCGGCGACGGCGATCACCTGCACGGCTATTTCACCCGCACGCGCGCGATCCGCCGCGGCATCGTCGAGGCGGGCCAGGACACCGACGCGCCCGATTTCGGGCGCGCGCACCGAACCCAGGGCGCGGGGCCCGGCAAGTCCTGAATGGTGGCATTCAGACCGGCTTGATCGGCAGGCGTAACGTGTCGCCCGGAATCCGGGGCGGCAGACCCGGGATCACGCATCGGCGAGCGGGAAAGACCCGAGCCCCGCGAAGATCGCGCCGAGCGAGCCGAACGCGGCGACTGCGCCCTCCGTTCGCGTGCCTTCCGCCGGCCGGCCAGCCCTCAGGGCAATGGGCCTCGGCCGCGCCCTGCGCAGGGCACGCTGGCGCCGCAGGTCGCCGCACGGGCGGATCGCAAGGCATTTCATGACCGCGACGAAAGGGTTATGTTGCTGTCGAGCGTGAACGCTGGACGAGCGGCACGGCATGAAACGAAAGGATGGCAAGATGGCGACAAACCAGGGCACATCGCGCAAGGATGCGCCGTCCGTCGACGAACTCGCCCAGCAGATCGAGGAACTGCGCAGTGAGTTGAAGGGCCTTACGGAGCTGATGTCCGACCTGGCCGAGGGGCGTGCGGCCGCGGGCACCGCGAAGCGCAGCGAGGCGACCGAGCGCGCCGCGCGCTTGCTCAATGCCTGCGCCGACGGGCTGTCGCAGCAGGCCGAGAAGGCGGTGACGCGCCAGCCGGGCATCGCGATCGGGATCGCGGCCGGGCTCGGCTGTCTCGTTGGGCTGCTTCTGACGCGGAGGTAAGCCGATGGAAGCGGCCATCGCGGCGCTGCAAAGCGCCGTCCAGGCGATCGCGCGGCGGATCGCGCTGCAAGGGACGGCGGCGGTCCTGTTTCTGGCGGGGCTGAGTTTTCTCACGGCTGCGTTGTGGCTCTACCTGTCCCAACTGCGCGATGCGCTTTTCGCGAGCCTGACGGTCGGTGCCGGCTTTGTCGGTGTCGCGCTGCTGCTGCTCGTGGCGGCGCGGCCGCGCCGGCGGCAACCCGCCCGGCCTCCCGATGACGAAGCGCGGGCCGGGGTCGGCGAGAGCGGGGGCCTGGCGCCGCTGCTGGATGCCTTCCTTTTCGGGCTCGAGGTCGCGCTCCGGCAGCGCGATCAGGACGGGGGCGACCGCGACAAGCGGGGCGACCCCTGAGACGGGCCCGCCGGCGCGCGACCCGGCGATCGCGGCCGCCACGCCGAGGCGAGGGGAGACGCGCCGCATGACCCAGCAACACGACCACGGGGCACCGGCCCCCGGCACGCCCGGCCGTTGGACGCGCGCCGAAATCGTCATCGTCGTCGCGGTGACCGCCGCGGCGGTCTGGGCGCTCGGGGCGATCCTGCTTCTCGTCTTTGCGGCGGTGGTGCTTGCCGTGGGGGTGGACGGGCTCGCTTCGGCGCTGTGTCAGCGGACGCGGATGCCGCGCGCGCTGGCGCTGGTGCTGGTGCTCGCGGCGATCGCGGCGGCGATCGCGGCCGTCGGGGCCGCAGTGCTGCCGCCCGTCATCGGGCAGCTCGATGCGCTCTGGGCGCAGCTCGTGGATCTCTACGCGGTGATGGGCGACTGGCTGGCCGCGGGCAGCGACTGGACCGGCGACCTGCTCGGCGACATGGAGGAGGGCGCCGGCGAAATGCTCGGCGGGCTCAATCAGCTCGTCGTGCATATCGGCGCGGTGGGCATGACGACGTTCGGCGCGCTGACGAGCCTCGTGCTGATCGTGGTGATGGCATCATTTCTTGCGGCGGATCCGGCGCTCTATCGGCGCGGCTTCCTGCGGCTCGTGCCGCCGCCGCGGCGGGCGCTCGTCGACGCGACGCTGGGCGCGGCAGCGCAGGCGCTGCGCTGGTGGTTCCTCGCGCAATTCGCGTCGATGGCGATTCTCGGCATCTCGATCGGCGCGGGGCTGTTCTTCATCGGCATCGAGTTCTGGCTCAGCCTCGCACTCATCACCGCGCTCCTGACCTTCATCCCCTATCTCGGCCCGGTGCTCGCCGGGATTCCGGTGGTGGCGATCGGCTTTGCCGAGGGGCCGCAGACGGGCATCGTGGTGCTGCTGTTCTTCCTCGTCGTGCAGAACATCGAGAGCACGATCCTGCTGCCGCTCATCTACCAGAAGACGGTTCGACTCGCCCCGGCGGTGACGATCGCGGCGCAGGTCTTCATGGGGCTGTGGTTCGGCGTCGCGGGCTTCATCCTCGCCGCGCCGCTGACCGTGGTGGCGATGGTGCTGGTGCGCAAGCTCTATATCGAGGCGGCGCTGGGCGACACCGCCTGAGGCGCGCCCGCCCTTGCAACCGACCGCCGCGACGGCGATGATCTGCGCCGCCACGCACAGAGAGGAGCGCATATGGCCAGCAAGACCCATCGGATCGCCGTGATCGCCGGGGACGGCATCGGAACCGAGGTGATGCCCGAGGGGCTGCGGGTGCTCGACGCGGCGGCGCGGCACTTCGATATCGGGCTCGACTTCGAGCATTTCGATTTCGCCTGCTGCGCGTATTACGCGGCGCATGGCCGGATGATGCCCGAGGACTGGCGCGACCGGATCGGCGGGCATGACGCGATCTTCTTCGGCGCGGTGGGCTGGCCGGACACGGTGCCCGATCACATCTCGCTGTGGGGGTCGCTGCTGCAGTTTCGCCGCGAATTCGATCAATACGTCAATCTGCGCCCGGCGCGGCTGATGCCTGGGGTGCGCTCGCCGCTCGCGGATCGCGGGCCAGGCGATATCGACATGATGATCGTGCGCGAGAACACCGAGGGGGAGTATTCCTCCATCGGTGGGCGCATGTATCCCGGCACCGAGCGCGAGGTGGTCATCCAGGAGACGGTGATGAGCCGCATCGGCGTGGACCGGATCCTGCGCTATGCCTTCGAGCTGGCCGGGCAGCGCAGCGGGCGGCTTACCTCGGCGACGAAATCGAACGGCATCTCGATCACCATGCCCTACTGGGACGAGCGCGTCGCCGAGATGCACAAATCCTATCGCGACATCGCCGTCGAGCAATACCATATCGACATCCTCACGGCGCTTTTCGTGCTGCATCCGGACAAGTTCGACGTGGTGGTGGCGTCGAACCTGTTCGGCGACATCCTGTCGGATCTCGGCCCGGCCTGCACGGGCACGATCGGCATCGCGCCCTCGGGCAACATCAACCCCGAGCGGGCCTTTCCGTCGCTCTTCGAGCCGGTTCACGGCTCGGCGCCCGATATCGCGGGGCAGGGGATCGCCAACCCGATCGGCCAGATCTGGGCGGGGGCGATGATGCTCGATCATCTGGGGTATCCGCAGGCCGGCGCGGCGATCGTGCGCGCGATCGAGGCCGTCCTCGCTGATCCGGCGGCGCGCACGCCCGATCTGCGCGGCAAGGCGGGCACGGCGGAGTGCGGCGCGGCGGTGCTCGAGGCGCTCGACGCCTGAGGGGGGTCAGGCCTTCAGCGCGAGCCGGCCCGAATCGACC
>LFIK01001521.1_pt1 | contig 18470 bp, 26 predicted proteins | sample 643401 | NCBI WGS metagenome assembly LFIK01 (sample SAMN03777447, study PRJNA286221) | soda lake metagenome | biome: soda lake; feature: Kulunda steppe; material: water; isolation source: sample T5-Br brine of Lake Tanatar-5 | place: Russia: Kulunda steppe | collected 2010-07
CTACGGTGCAATCTCTATAGATTCGGCGACGCAGTTTTGCCATTCCTATTTTCATGGTCTCTTTACAAGCGCCCGTTGGACTGCTTCCTTCTTTGCGTTAAAGCGTTAAAGCGTTAAAGCGTTAAAGCGTTAAAGCGTTAAAGCGTCTAGGCGTTATTTGACTATTGCGTTATAATGACAAGGGTAATCCATCGTGTGCGGCCCCTCCTTCTTCACGGAGTCGCTTCACTCGTGGTGTTAACGCTTTAACGCAAAAACGCTAAGAGAGACAGATGCCATGGGCTACATCATCGGCGTGGTGAGCCAGAAGGGCGGGGTGGGTAAATCTACCGTAGCCCGGGCCATTGCCACGACCTACGCCGCCGCCGACTGGAACGTGAAGATAGGCGATCTGGATATCAATCAGTCGACATCTTTCACCTGGCTTCAGCGCCGGCTGAGCCGGGGCATCGAACCCGTTGTGGCCGTCGAAACGTTTGGCACCGTGGGCCAGGCTCTTAGAATTGCCGACGCCTATGACCTCCTAGTGCTGGATGGCGCCCCGCATGCCACTCGGGCGACTGCTGAAATCGGACAGAAGTCGCACCTGGTGGTACTGCCTACTGGTCTATCACTGGACGACCTGGAACCCACCGTGATTTTGGCCAACACCTTGGTCAGTGAGCATGGCGTACCAATCGAGCGCATCGCCATTGCTTTAAGCCGCGTCGGAGATAGCCTCCGCGAGCTCGAGGAGGCGCGCGCCTACCTAGAGGCGACCCCGTACCACGTGCTTGACTCGCAAATACCGGAGAAAACCGCGCTGCGCCGCGCTCAGGACGGCGGTTTGTCTGTAGTGGAAACCCCCTACAAGGGGCCGCGCAAGCAAGCGGACCGTTTGATTCAGGCCATCATTGACCGTCTTGAGTCCATGACGCATTAACGCATTAACGCATTAACGCAAGGAGTCGACTACATGGCCGCACCCAGCAAGAAGCCCAGCAGCAAGGGGATTCCTCCGCAGCCGACGCAGACCTCCCATGTGGTGGGTAACCACACCAGCAAGCATGAGGCAGGCAGCATTGTGCCCTGTAACTTCCGAGTGAGTCCCGAGTTCCGCCGGCGCTTGAAGACCTTTGCTGTGTCGCACGACATGAGCATGGTCGAGGTGTTTGAGACGGCCGTGAACGAGTACATGGAGCGCAAAGGGGGGGGATAAAGAGAGCTTAAGCTTTTCTAGCCTCACTACTAACAAATTTGTTATTTTCCTAGCCTATGCCCTATGCTATCGAGTACTACAACGAAGATCTCCAGCAGGAGATCCTCGAGTTTCCGCCGACGCTACTGGCCAGGTACATCAGCCTGGCCGACCGCATGGTCGACGCCGGACCGAACCTGGGGGAACCGCACACAAAGGCATTCGGCAAAGGGTTGTTCGAGATGAGGCTGAAGGGCGCCGAGGGCATTGCCCGGGTGTTTTTCTGTACCCGCATCGGGCAGCGGATCGTGATACTCCACTGTTTTGTGAAGAAGGATCAGAAGACGCCGAAGCGGCACAAGATACTGGCCGAGAAGCGGCTGAAGGAGGTGAAGGATGCTGACTCATAAGCAACTGAAGGCGAAAGCCCTGGAGAACCACGAGGTCCGCGAGGAGTACGAGCGGGTCAACCGTGAGGAGTTCGCCCTGCTGGACATGTTGCTACAGGCGCGTCGTGAGGCCGGCCTGACACAGGCTGACGTGGCTGCCCGGATGGGTACCAAAGCGCCGGCTATCGCACGCATGGAGCGCGCTCTGGCGTCCGGCAAGCATTCTCCATCGATCAGCACCGTGAGGCGCTATCTGGAAGCCTGTGGGAAGCACTTAAGGCTGGAAGTGGCCTAAAGAAAAAAATTCAGAGAATCAGGTAACATGATACATGTCGCTGACAAGGTGAGTATTTTTCCTATAGCCAGTACCTGAAAAAAGCAAACCCCCAGTTCCTCGATGCTGTGGCAGGCGAAAGGAACTGAGGGCCAGAGACGCCATAGGGGGCGTGAATCTGTATGCGTAGTATAACCCCACCTCGGGGGGAGTGCATCTTCTGTGATTACGACCACAGGGGGTGCGCATGAGCTCACCACGCCAGCTCTCCCTCATCACTGAGCCGCTTTTCTATCACGGAGCCTCAGAGGCCTCGTACATAGCCCTCTTGGTTCGCCAGGAGGATGGCGGCATGCGGCAGAAGGCCTTTCGAGTGCCTATGCTAGACAAAGTGATTCAAGCAGCTCCACGCGACCGAGACTGCTTCCTGTCGCAGGCCCAGTTCATACTGCCCAACCGGCGTTCGGTTAACCTGTATAGCCTGCCACTGCTGTTTTGTGATCTAGACCCCCTAACTCGACGCCACATCCCCCCCGAGGAGTGGAGGCGTGCCGTTTTGATGGTCTGCCAGGATGAGGGGATACCTGCTCCCTCGTTGATCGTCTACAGCGGGCGTGGTGTGCACCTCAAGTGGATCCTCGACCAGCCACTGCCACGTGCGGCGCTGCCACGCTGGAATTTGGCCCAGCGGTTGCTGGGCGAGCGTTTCGCCCGCATTGGCGCAGACCCTCAAGCACGAGACGCCTCGCGGGTGCTGCGTCTCGAACACACTGTGAACACCAAAAATGGACAGCGCTGCGAGGTCGTCTGGGTCACCGATGGCGGTGACGGCCTACCGATACGTTACCCCTTCGATGTGTTGTTCGATGAAATGGCGCCGCTGGCGAGGGGGCAGCTAGAAGCGTTGCGAGAAAACCGTGAAGCGGACAAGGCCGGTAAGCCCCCGCGCTGGAACGACGGACCGTCTCTGACGATGGTGAAAGGCGGACGCTACGGCCTGAAGCGCATCAACTATCAGGAATTGGCCTGGCATCGTCTTGAGGATCTTCGAATGCTGGCGGAAATGCGCGCTGCCCGCCAAGGAGACTCCGAACGGCTCAAGGGACAGCGCATGCTGTTCCTGTTCTGGAGCCTCAATTTCATGGCGCTGTCCCACGTGGTAACGCCGGCGAGTTTCTGGAAGGAATCCCAGTCCTTAGCGGCGTCACTGGCCCCTGGTTGGAGCTTCGACAAATCCGAGCTGAGTACCGTTTACCAAAAGACCAAGGCCTACTTTCGAGGTGAGGTGATCGACTTCGACGGTCGCAAGCTGCCACCGCTCTACACGCCACGTAACCAGACGTTGATAGAGCGCTTTGGCATCACGGACGACGAGCAACGGACGCTGCGCACCATCGTCAGCAAAAATGAGGCACGACGGCGCGATGCCGAACGTAAGCGTCAGGCGCGCCGCGCATCCGGTGTCCAGGAGCGCGCATCCTACGCAGCAACAGCCCAACATCGCCGTGAGCTGGCCCGTGCTCTGCGAATTGAGGGGATGAGCTATCGTAAAATTGCTGAATCCTTAGAGGTGAGTGTTGGTGAAGCCCACCGATTATTGAAATAGCCTGGGTGTTCAGGGTCAGTCCGTATTTCTAGTGGCGGAGCCTCCCGGGGTGTTTCTGGGTTTTAAAGGTGTTGATCCAAGGGGGGCTGTATCTCGATAAACGGCCCTAGGCGAACAGGATCTCCGATCCTGGAGCCGCAGGGCCTGACAACCAAGCGAAGCGGAGGGCGTCAGTTGGGCCGCCAACCTGGCCGCTAAAGAGCCCATCACCTGGGACCGCTACTCTGTTGTCTTCCGGGTACAAGTGGAGGCTTGGCACTTGGAAGCGGTAAATGCCCCGATCATTGCGGGGCATTTACTCATTCCAGAGGAAGAGAGGGTTGCTCTTTACGGTGCCGCTCAATCTGGCCCTCCAAAGCCTCCATGCGAGCCGCTAACGCTTCGGCGCGGGTTTCTGCTCAGAGCCTCCTGAGCGGCTTTTCGAGCTTCCTGAGCTTGCTCCTCGACAGCAGCTAGACGCTCCCGATACTCATCGCGCTGCTCAGACAAGGCCTCATGCTGAGTTTGCGTATCTGCCTTCCGAGCCTGTTGTTTTGCTGGAGCGCCTGGGCGCGTTCCTGAGCCTGCTGCTGGGCGGCTTCGGTACGGGTCTCAGCCACAGCCAGGGCACGCTCGGCCTCGATGCGGGCCTGATCGATCTGCTTGGCCTCGCGCTGCGCGTCGATCCGCGCCTCGCGCTCCTCAGCGCGTTGCTCCTCGAGGGTAGTCACTCGGTTGCGGACCTCGGCCAGCTGTTCTGGTCAAGTCAGAGCGGACACATTTTCAAGCCGCAGCTGCCAATTCAATCTCCCTCGGCGTCTGGTAGCCCAGGGTGGAGTGGAGCCGGCAGCTGTTGTACTCCATCTCGATGTAGTCGATCACATCCCGCCGTGCTGCCTGTCGGCTCACATACCGCTGGCCCGCCAGCCACTCGCTTTTTAGTGAACCGAAGAAGCGCTCCATGACGGCATTATCCCAGCAGTTCCCCTTCCGGCTCATCGAGGCCTGGAACCCGTGCCGATCCAGCGTGGCGCGGTAATCACGAGATGCGTACTGACTGCCGCGATCGCTGTGATGGAGCAACCCGCTCTCAGGCTGGCGGCGACCTATGGCCATCTCCAGGGCATCCAGCACCAGCGACGTGCGCATGTGATCGGCCATCGCCCAGCCCACTAACTGCCGGTCGTGGAGGTCGAGCACCGCCGCGAGATAGAGCCAGCCCTCCAGCGTCCAGATCGCGGTGATATCGGCCACCCAGGCCCGGTTCGGTTCCGCCACCAGGAACCGGCGGTTCAGCAGGTTAGGCGCCACCGGCAGGCTGTGCTCACTATCGGTTGTATGACGCCACCGGCGTCGCTGCCGTGCCTCTACACCCGCCTCCCGCATCAGGCTACGGGCCTGGTAACGGCCGACGGCGTAGCCACGGCGTCGCAGTTCTCTGGCCATGCGGCGGCTGCCATAGCTGCCACGCTTCTGGCGATGAATCTCTCTGACTTCGTGGTGCAGGGCCTGACGCTGGTCATCAGGGCCACGTTGTTGCCAGGCATAGAAACCACTCCGGCTGACCTGCATGACCCGGCACAACACGGCCACGGGATAGGTGGCCTTCTCCGACTCGATGAACTGGTATCTCAGCTCGACTCTTTGGCGAAGAAGGCCGCCGACTTTTTTAAAATATCCTTTTCAATCTGAAGCTTACGAACTTCTTCGCGGAGCTTCTTGATCTCGGCGTCGCGATCGTCCTCCTGCCGCCCAAGACTGCCGGTGACCTGCTGACGGTGCTTGCGGCACCAGCGGTCCAGCACGCTGCGTTCTACCCCCAGGCGCCGGGCGGTCTCGGATACGGAATACCCCTGATCGATCACCAGGCTCACCGCATCTGCCTTGAATTCATCGGAAAACCGACGACGAGTCTTCTTGGTCATGAACACCTCCACTGCCTCCATTATGAGGCTTATCGGGGTGTCCGCTCCAATTGGACCACTTCAAGACTGTACTCCCTTGTGCTTTTCAAAACGTCATAACAGAGCACTATATCGGACAAACAAGCGTCCGCTAAAGGCAGATAATGAGAGTTCGGATCGCCCGATTCAAACGAGAAGCAATCTTGAGGCCCAAATCCGGAATGCTGGCCGGCCCAAGCGCCTGGGGATAGGCGTCCCGCCGCATAGAACTGCGGACCACCATGCCGGTATAGCGATTCCAAGCCTTGAGGAACTCGACATCGCCATGGTGATGTAAGCAATCATTGCCCCTTCCCGGTTTCGGTTTTCCCACCTAGCTGCGTGCATACCCCTTATAGAGAGCATGGCCCAATTGCTCTATGAGGAATCGCCAGTGGAAACCCATACCACCACCCGCCCGGTTAGCTCGGAAGCCAGCCTACCCTGTCAGACACTCAACGCGCTCCGCGGTCTCTGTCTGCCAGGGGCTGGCGGGGGGCTGCGCCCCCTCGACCCCCCAACCGCTACCCCGGGGGTGACCCATGGCTGAGCGTCGTTCCCGGCGATCCACGCCGCTGACCCAGCGCGTGACACTGCGGCTGCCCGCCGACACTGCGGCCGACTGGCGATGGCATGCTGATGCGTCAGAGATCACGTTGAGCGACTGGGTGCGTCGTCGCGTCGATGGCGGCCATGCGGTATCGGCCGCAAAGCCGAGGCGGCAGCGACGCCTCCGAACCCTGACCGCCGATCCTGTCCTGCTCCGACAGCTGGCAGCCATCGGCAGCAATCTGAATCAGATCGCTCGCGTGCTGAACTCGGTAGGTCTCACACCAGGCGACCATGCCCAGCTGCTCGCTGAGATCGCCGCCATCCAGCGCGAGCTGCACCGACTCGCCGAACTGCCCCGGTACGATCCCGCCGACAAGAGCGAGGAGGCCTAGTGCATATCAAATTTTTGCGCCATGGCCAGGGGAGCACCGCCGCCGCCGTTCGCTATCTCCTCCAAGAGCGTGACCACAACGGCGAACGCCGCGCCGAGGCCACCGTACTGCGCGGCGATCCGCTCCTGGTCGCCCAGGTCGCCGACAGCAGCCCGCATCAGTGGCGCTACACCAGTGGGATCATCGCGTGGGCGCCTGACGACAAACCGAGCGACGACGAGATCCAGGCGGTCATCGAGGACTGGGAGGCTGCGGCGTTTGCTGGCCTGGAGCCCGACCAGTACGCCACCTGCGCTGTCCTTCACCGCGACGCCGCTGGCACGACGCACATCCACACCATCACCGCGCGTGTCGAGTTGGCCTCGGGAAAGGCACTCAACATTGCGCCTCCCGGGCACGAGAAGCTCTTTGACCCGCTGCGCGATGCGTGGAACCACGCCCAGGGCTGGGCGCGTCCCGATGATCCCGACCGGGCGCGGTACGTGCAGCTCGGTCATGAGGCGCAGGGGCGGAGCCGGCCCGATCGCCACCCCCAGACCCGGGCCGAGATCACTGAACATATCGAGGCGCTGGCCGCCGAGGGGCTGGTGACCACCGCCCAGGAGGTCCGCCAGCAGCTGGCCGAGATCGGCGAGATCACCAGGGCCAGCCACGCCTATGTGAGTGTGCGCCCGGAGGGCGCCACGACATCTATCCGACTACGAGGAGACCTGTTCCGCGATGACTGGACCATCGAGCAAACGCTTGAGCGAGAATCTCGACGAGCGCAGAAAGAAGCTGCTGGGAGAGTTGGAAGGCGCGACCCAGAGGCAGCTGGACGAGCACGAGCGCGCCTTGCAGCAGCTACTGAACGACGCGCGGCGTACCACCGAGCACGCTATCCGCGACCAGAGCAACCGTCTGGACACGGCATTGAGCGACGCCGCGGCACAGCAGCGGCAGCAGATCGAGGCGATCGAGCAGCGCTTGTCGACCGCGGCGACCCAGGCCGAGCGGCTGAGCCAGGTGGGCGGCCTGCGCAGCTGGACGCGACCCCTGGCCATTACGGCGGCGGTGATGTTGGCCGTGGTCGGAGTCACGGCGAGCGGCCTGCTGCTGGCCGACCGGCTGATCGACAGTCGCCTGGAGCGTCTGATAACGCTCCGGCAGGAAATTCGGCGGGCCGAGAGCCTGCCTCGGTTACAGGAGGGCATGGAGATCGAGATCCGGACGATCCAGGGCGAGCCCTATCTGGTGTTGGAGGGAATCAACCCGGAGATGCGGGTGGGCACGATCGACAACGGGCAAACCCCAGTGATCCAACTGACCAGAGAGGACTGAGCAATGACCGAATTGGAAACGATCCTGCTGCGGCAGTTAGAGCGGCAGCAGCGCGATTCCGAGTCGCTGGCCGATGGGCTATTAACCGAGCTCGCGAGATTGCAGACAGTGTTGAGCGAGCAGCGGAGCGAGAGCCAGACGTTGCGCCGGAAACTGGAACACAGCGATCAACAGAACGCCGAGCTGATCGAGCGTCTGACAGAGCGCGTCGACGCGCTCACGACGCTGCTGGACGGTTTGAAGACACGATTGAGCAGGTAACGACGGCCTACGAAGCCTGGGCAGCACGGCAACAGAGACGGGAATGGGAGGATCGTGAAAGGCGCTGCCAGGAAGTGCCTGCTGCGCTGCGTGAGAGTTTTGGTGAAGCGGGAAAAGCAGCTCGCGAGGCGGAAAAGCCCTTGTCGCAGTCGCCGCAGCGCGGTCTGAACAGAGGCGGAGGAAGCCCCAGAGGCAATGAGCCTGGAGTGCGGTAGCAGCGTGGTATTCAGCCATTCGCCTTACCTGGATAGCGGCGATTATGGGCAAGGTTTTTTTTAAATATTTGATAATAAAGGATTATCATCTTTTATCTCGAAAAGGGTAAAAACGCAGCTGCGATACAGCGACTGGGTGCTTACGCTCGCGCGTGCTGTCTTGTCCTGCCTTCAGTTCTATGGATTCCATGACGTAATCCCCGTCTCGTGCGGGATCACAACAGTCGCGAAATAGGGCGCCGCGACCACCAACACCCACCCCGGTTGAAAGCGCTACCAAGCTGGGTGTTCACGCTCGCGAATTCCTTGGTGGCCCTATTTTCTATGGATTCCGTGACGCAGTTTCCGCCACGAATGGATCACGATAAGCCGCGTAATCTTGCCTTTCGGCTGCTAGAGGGTCTTTTAGGGGGCGTGGCGGCCCCCTTCCCGCGGGTCAGTCGGACTCGCTGAACGGGAGCCCTGGCTGCTCTTCTTCCCGCGGTTGACGCTGACGGTCACTCTTCTCCGCCTCCATGGCGGCCATACGGGCCGCTATGGCCTCACCCTGCACCTCGGCCTTGGTGCGACCCTTTTCGGCCTCCTGGGCGCGTTTCTGGGCGTCTTGTAGATGCTGTTCAAGGGCGGCCAGGCGCTCGCGGTACTCATCACGCTGTTCGGCCAGGGCCTGGCGGTGTGCCTGGGCGTCCTGTTGGCGAGCCTGTCGCTCCTCCTGGAGTGCCTTGGCACGTTCCTCGGCCTGCTGCTGGGCGGCTTGGAGACGGGTTTCCGCGACGGCGAGGGCTTTCTCCGACACGATGCGGGCTTGATCGGCGGCTCTGGCTTCGCGCTGGGCCTCGCTCCGCATCTGCCGCTCCTCGTCGCGCTGCTCCTTGAGGGTGGTGACCCGGTTGCTGGTCTCGGCCAGCTGCTGGCGGACCTCTTCACTTGTTTTACGTTCGCGCTCCAGTTCATCGCTCAGTCGCGCGGTTTCGGTGCGGGCGTTGTCGCGCTCGACAGTAAGGTTGTCGCGTTCGATCTCCAGGGCCTCGACGCGCTTGCTCAACTCCTTGATCTGTTCTTCAAGCACATCACTGTGCTCTGTCAGCACATCTGCCGTCTGCTGGGCGTCCAGGGCGTTCTCCTCAGCGGCGGCACGGGCAGCTGCCGTTTGACGCTCGATCTCCTGGGCGAGCGCAGCTGCCAGGTCGTCCGGCAGCCTCGCCACAGGGCGCTCAGCGGGAGCCTGGGCGTCTTTCCACTGTTTGAGATGCCTGTGGATGTTGTTAGGTGAGCCAGTCCCTAGCTCATCGCGGACCGCAGCGATCGTCGCCCGCTCACCACGTCCAACCAGGGCGTCAGCGGCTGCAAAAACTTCTTGCTGAGTGATTCCTGTACGTGCCATTCGTATCCCCTCGAGGTTTCCGCATATTACGTATTTCATATTATATGTTATATGATATGAAAAGCAATACAAAATATGGAAAAATATGATCCACCACCCGCGCTTGGGTGTATTTCGGGCGTCCAGGCACAAAAAACCCCGCCGTAGCGGGGTTGAGTGGCGAGGCAGCGGGAATAAGCAGTGGGATCAGGCGTAGCCGCCTTGGTGAGCATGGTTCAGGTAGGCCAGAAACTTGCGGGTGCGGCCCTGGCAACCATCTGTTCGGCCGTTAGCCTGCCGTGCGCGTCGGCCAACCCTGACTTTTCTGCCAGTGTCACTCACACTGGGAAGCCGTGGTGGCTACCGTCAGGCAGCTCGACGTCCAGGCGGACCCGGCCGCCTACCGCCTCGACATAGCGCTTGATCGAACTCAGGCGCAGATCCTGGCCACCCTTCTCCATGCCGGCGACGGTTGGTTGCTTGATGCCCAGGGCGTCGGCCATCTGGACCTGAGTCATCTCCACTAGACGACGAATCTCTGAGAGTCGCAGCTCGAGTAGCATGTCGTCGGCTTTCGCCTTCGCAGCCGCAACGACTTCCGGTTTCTCGTTGGCCAGAAGATGTTCTAATTTGCGTGTCATCGATTTCACCTCACTTCAGTGATTCCAGATACGCGGCGTATTCCCGATCAGCTATTGGAATCATCTCATCATAAAAGCGTTTGTCGTTCCCGCCCTTGTCTCCGGCGCAAAGCAGTATGCCGATTCGGTTGGGGGCAAACGCGAAAAATCCCCTCAGGGGCTTGCCTTGGCTCTGGATGCGCAACTCTTTCATATTGGGATACCGGGAGCCGTTCACGGTGTCAGCATGCGGGCGTGACAACATTGGCCCCTTCTCCTGGAGTATCAGTATCGATGCCAGGACGTTCTCGCGATCAGCGTCATTCAGCGAGTAATACCAGTCTTCAAATGCCACAGTCTGCTCTATCGACCACATCGGCTACCTCTTCTTCTGTTTATAGGAAATAGGCTATATAGGTTTTGACCTATTGTAAAGCTATGCATGGTTGCTGGGGTCTTTTCTGCCTAGACCCTCTGCCAGGAGGGGGCCATCGGAGCCAGCCCCCACAGACACGCATGGGTGGGACGGCGGTGCCCTTTGGCTGGGCAGCATACGGGCCGCGAAGAGCACCCGGGGCGTCGGCGGTGAATTGCCTGTGACGCGCCCGGAAGCACCCGCGGGGTTTGAGCGTCGGTGTGGTGGCTTATGCGGTGATAGGGTTGCCATAGCGGTCGGACTGCACCGCTAGCGGCAGCCCCTTTCCGAACGCCCAGCCAGGCGGCTGGGCGGCTGGGTGCAGTGTGGCGCCGTACAGGCCTCGGATTGGCCCCAGGCCCAGATCCGCGAACAGGCGCCGATCGCGCCACTCGGTCAGCCAAATGTCGAGGTCGCGCAGCAGGCGTTTTTTTGCCTGTGCGTCGTGCCGTGCCCGCCCCAGGAGCATTGAGCCAATCATCACACGGCGCCGAGTATCCTCGCGCCTAGCGCGTTCCCGCAGTTGGTCGAGCCGTTGCTGGGCGGCATTCAGCTGCTGCTCTGTTGACCGTGATCGTTTTGCCATTTTCTACACCTCTCTCTTCATATGACTTCCGCGTGCCATCAAGCCTCCGCATGACTAATAAGGGGCACAGCCGTGTCTGTACCCCTTATTAGTCATGCGGAGGCTTCTGCTTAGTCATGAGAATGAGCAAGCGAGGCCTCCCCCGAACCCCGAAAGGCGCACGTGACTCACAAATCCGAGGAACGAGGATGTGAGTCACGTGCGCCTTTCGGGGCTATGCCCCTGGACCCCAAGCCAAAGGAGGCATCGTGGCCATATACATGTTTACCACTACACCAATCAGCCGGATAAAGGGCCGCAGTGCGGTCGCTGCTGCCGCCTATCGGTCTGGTAACCAGCTGTTCGATGAACGTACTGGCGTCGTGCATGACTACTGCCGCAAGCGCGGCGTCCTACACACCGAGATCGTGGCTCCCCAGGGCATCATGGTTCCCGACCGCGAGCAGCTGTGGAACGCTGCCGAGGATGCGGAAAAGGCCAGTAACTCGCGTGTGGCGCGCGAGTACCTGGTTGCTCTGCCTCACGAGCTGGATGCCGATCAGCGGCTCGCATTGACCCGTGAGTTAGCTACCGAATTGGTCGAGCGGTACGGCATCGCCGTTGATATTGCGATCCACGCGCCCGACCCAGGCGGCGACGAGAGGAACTATCACGCCCATCTGCTGGCCACGACACGCCGGATTACCCACGGTGAGCTCGGTAAAAAAACAGAGATCGAGTGGAGCGACAGAGATCGCCGTAAAGCTGGTCTCGGTAGCGGGGGCGACGAGATAAAGCGCCTTCGCCAGCGGTGGGAAACGTTGGCTAACGCCGCTATGGAGCGTGCCGAGATAGCCGCCCGCATCGACTGCAGGACGCTGAAAGAGCAGGGCATCGACCGCGAGCCGCAGGTCCATGTTGGCAACTACGGCACGCAGATGATCAGGAAGGGGGCATCGGAGCGCAGCGAGCGTGCGATGCTGAATTTTTCGATCATCGCAGCCAACGCCGAAGTGCAGCTCCTGCGCGAGCAGCTCGACGCTGAGCGTGCCCTCGAGGAGTGGGCCGAAATCACCCCTGCTACGCCGCGTTCTACTGCCCTGGAACTGTTCGAACCGGCTCCCTCACCTGCCGCTGACGCTGAACTGTTACTGGCTCGTGAGAGTGCCCGTCTGGATGCCCGTGAGCGTATCGAGCCGCACATCGCCGGTCGCCACCAGTTGCAAATCCGCGGTGACCTGCGCGAGCTGAAACGTGCACAACAACGGCGGTGGGAACGCATCGAGCAGGCCGAGTGGAAGGAGTGGACCAGTGAGCCAGGAGTGTGCCCCGCGACAGGTCGAATTATCGATGAGGCGCGAATGATGCACATCCTGGAGCAGGGCTGGCGAGAATCTCAGCGGCTTGAGGCAGCTGAACATGCTGCCCGCCGTCAGGAGTCCCCGCACGCCCAGCCACAGCCGAAGGCTAAGGCGGCCTCCTCCTCTTCCCCTGCTGTGCCATTGCCGCAGGAGCGGGCTGCCACTGATGCCCGGCAGTTGCTGCTGATGCGTGACCAGGATGAGCGGGCGGCAGCGATCCGTGACTCGATGCTCGATACTGATGTCCACTATGCCGATGCGTTCCAAGAGCAGCTGATCGAGCTGGGAATCGGCGCGCATGGCGAGCTTTTTTCCGGCGCTCAGCGGCGGGCCTCACAGTCACAGTCGTCACAGTCAGAGCCGCAGGATGCGCGGAGCGAAGCGAAAAATCAGGACTGGCCCAGGCAGGGCAACAATGGACCGGAGCGCTAGGGATACTCCTGGCGAGCGTGCAGCACATCGACGATGGCGATGTGGTCGCTCGCGACGCGGTAGATCACCAAGTAGTTGGGGTGCACGACCGCCTCGCGTGTCCCGGCAACACGCCCTGGGCGGTAGACTTACCCTTGATGCGCGAAGCCCTAAGCGCAGGGGGCTGCGGCTATCCCTGTGGGGCCAATGCTGGGGGGCTGGTCATCATGAATGCTAGCCGCAGGCCCGCACTTATCCATGTCGATTACTGGTCTGGGCACCTCGGCGATTCGGTGGGTCAGGTATTATTCACTGACAGCGTATCTGGGCATAACTGATAAAATGCTGAGCTAATATGTAGTCGTATGAATATAAAGGATTTTAAGAACACTGCTGGTTATCTTGCCGTGTTCTTTCAGATTGTGTATGAAAGCCAGCAGAATACTTATGCCGGAAACGGAAAATCAATGGGTTATAGGCGGTCATCGGATAACTATGCTGCTTTTGTGTACGGCAGTGTATAGGTTCATCAGCGCATTGTGCGTCGCGCCCTTCAAGGCGCAGTTCTAAGGCATACTGAGGTGACGTGAGGTACCTACTGGAGGGCATCCGGATGAGGAAAGAGCGGGAGGACACAGGGGAGAAGCGGGGGGCTCCCCCATCGGCGGTCGCGGTGTGGCGAGGAGCCATCGCGATGTTCGGTGGTGACCGAGTGGCCGCAGAGGCCTGGCTGTACCAGGAGGCCATGGGGCTGGGGTGGCGTCGGCCCATTGATGTGATGGAACAGGATGCTCAACAGGTTATCGACCTAATCACGCGGATCGACCACGGGGTCTATATCTATACCTGACGCGATATCGCCTAGCCCGGCATAAGCACGATAAGCGCCAGGAGGCTGAAAAGGACTGGTCATTCAGACTTGGGTCAACCCGCGCCGAGCTATGGGCTGGCTGGAGCGCCTGGACTGGCTTTGGCTGAGCAGTTCTTCTCCGTCGTCTGGGATAGAAAAGCGAAAAAATAGGGTCGTTTTCTTTACGCTAGCCGACCGCCCCCCCAGGAGGCCCTAGAGGGGCGGTTTTCCGTAAAGAAGCCACGTAAACCTTGGCGTGCACAAAAAACGGGCCTTCTCCCCCCCCCGTTGCGAGGGGTCGAGGCTGAGCGTTGGGTAGGTCTCAGGAAGGCATGGGGCAGCGATGGTGGTCCACGCTCACGCGAAGCCCAGGAAGACAGCCAGCGCTCTGTTGACGGCGACCATGGTGCTGTCATCGAGGTGGCTGAAGGCCTCTCCCACCCTCTCTCGCTTCACCGTCATGGGCTTGTCCACCATGATCTGGGAGCGTCGCTGCAGACCATTCTCGGGGGTGGGCTCCACATCGAGGCGGATCAGTGGGGCATCGACCCGGGTGCTGGAGAGCAACAGCACCGTCACACTGCCGGTTCCGGCAAACTGATCCGACTGGATAATGAGGGCGGGACGCGGCTTCCCGAAGTCACCCGAAATGGCGATGGTCACCAGGTCGCCACGCCTCATGCGTCACACTCGTCGTCGTCCAGGTCCAGGAGAGCGGCATCCATGAAGTCCTGCAGATCCTGATCCCCGGCGTCGGCGGCCGCGACGGCAGCGCACTGGCGGCGGGCCTCTTCGGCGAAGCCGGGTTGGCGAGTATCCGGTACCCAGATTTGGATCGGGCGCAGGCCGGCCGCGCGCAAGGCGGCACGGTGCCTCTTCACCCGGTTGTTCACGTTGTCGGTTGCTACCATGGCGAATCCTCCTTCCGTTTCATGTAACAGGGTAGCGCTCCCTTCCGTTACATGCAACGAATGGTGTCCAGAAAACGATCGTTAGACGGCCAGTCCGGACAATGTCCGAGAATGTGCTTGTTTGATGGATTGTCGGACAATAAGATAAGCGGACGGATTAACGGACAAAAGGGGCGGTCCATGGCGCTGATTGGCTATGCGCGGGTCTCGACGGCGGAGCAGGACACTGACTTGCAGACGGATGCGCTGCACAAGGCGGGGTGCGAGCGGATCTTCGATGACACGGTCTCTGGGGCCAAGGCGGAACGCACGGGGCTGACGGCCGCCCTGGAGTTCCTACGCGACGGCGATGTGCTGGTCGTATGGCGACTGGATCGACTGGGCCGCTCGCTGCCGCATCTGATCGAGGTGGTCAGCACCCTGGAGGCGCGTGGCGTCGGCTTCCGGTCACTGACTGAAGCCATCGATACCACCACGCCGGGTGGGCGGCTGATCTTCCACGTGTTCGGCGCCCTGGGGCAGTTCGAGCGTGACCTGATCCGGGATCGCACCAAAGCAGGGCTGGCTGCCGCCGCTGCCCGTGGGCGCAAAGGAGGCCGCAAGCCCGTGGTCACCGATGACAAGCTAAAGCGGGCGAGGGAGCACCTGGCCAATGGGCTGAATGTCCGCGAGGCCGCCGCACGGATCAAGGTCAGCAAGACGGCCCTCTACGCCGCCTTGAAGGCCAGCCAGCCTGATGCCCCAGACCATAGTGCAACCGACTCCTGACACTTCGTGCGGTCGCCTTCTGAAAACGACATCCAGGAGGCCCAGGAGGGGCGGTTCCGTGTAAAGAAATTGCGTAAATTTTTCTATGTGAAGAAAAGGTAGTTTTTCTTACGCAGCGTCGAGTACGCGCATTTCGACATGCAGCCCCGCTGCGACAACCATGTTCACCAGCGTATCGAGACTAAACAGGTGGATTTTTCCACGCATCAGGTCGGACACCCTGGGTTGAGTGACGCCCAGCCGCTTCGCGGCTTCGCCTTGGGTCCAGCCCTGCTGGGTAATGTGCTGCTCAAGTGCCATCATCAGGCCGGAGCGAAGCTTCATGTTTTCCGCTTCGGCAGCAGTGTCCTCGATGGCGTCCCATACGCTGTCGAATGTCTCATCGCTCATTGTTTCACCTCGTTCAGCAAGGCGCGGTATCTGGCTTCGGCCAAGTCGAGATCCGCCTTACTCGTCTTCTGGGTTTTCTTCTGGAAGCAGTGCAGAACATAGACAGCCTCGGCGAGCTTGGCGACGTAGATCACCCGGAACGCCCCGTTAGCGTCTCTGATGCGAATTTCCCGCACGCCTTGGCCAACGGTGGCCATTGGCTTCCAGTCTTTAGGCTCGAGCCCTCGTTGCACCTTGTCGAGCTGGTATCCCACTTCCTGTCGGACAGTTGCTGGGAACTCTCGGAGGTCGGCGAGGGCGCTACCTCGGAAATTTAGGGGTTTGTGTTCTGACATGTCGCAATTATACAAAGTTCTGTATAGTTCGCAATGTAGGGAGTCCCCTCCCCTTCCGTAGAACCGCCTGGCTGCGGCGCTGCGGTCACAATGTAAAGAAAACCAAGGTTTGTTTTCTGTGAGGTGCCGCGATGACACGAGGAGATGGAGCGCCGAGCCATGCTGCTGAGGGAGCTAACCCCGATAACCCCCAGGATCGTCTGAAGGGTTCGGTGCAGGGGTACCAGGAGCCGTTTGAGCCAGTGGGCCTCGAGGATTGGGAGGCGGAGGCACATGACAATCATGCTGCCATCAGCGCGGCTGTACTGCGGACAATACCGAGAATTGCTCGCGAGTGGGGGTGTTCTGAAGAGGAGATGGCGGCTCTCCTGGGGCTGGGGTTGGCGACGTACAGTGCATGGTCGAGCGATCCCTCCCGGGCAGCTTTGGATGGAGAGCAACGCGAGCGAGCATCTCTGCTGCTGGGGATCTACTCGGCTCTGGAGACCCTGTTTCAGTCGGCCGATCGCCAGTGTCGGTGGCTACATCACCCCAATCAGGGAGCGCTCTTCCAGGGGAGGCCACCAATAGAGCACCTGCTCCATGGCGGGCTATCCGCCCTAAGGGCACTCCGGGCATATCTCGACGCTGAATTACAGGGGGGCTTTGCATGATCATCGGCTACGCCCGCGTCAGCACCCAGGACCAGAACCCCCAACTGCAGCGTGACGCCCTCGAGGAGGCTGGCTGTGAGCAGGTCTTCGAAGAGCGTGTCACCGGCACCAAGCGGGATCGACCCGAACTGCAGGCGTGCCTTCGTACCCTGCGCGACGGCGACACCTTGGTGGTGTGGAAGCTCGATCGGCTGGCCCGCTCGCTCAACTGATCCACGAGCTGAACGAGCGTGGCGTAGGATTCCGCTCACTCACCGAGGCAATCGACACGACGACCGCGGCGGGCAAACTGGTGTTCGGGATCTTCGCGGCGCTGTCCGAGTTCGAGCGTGAGCTGATCTCCGAGCGCACGCAGGCAGGCCTCGCATCGGCGCGGGCCAGGGGCCGCAAAGGGGGACCGGCACCTTTCCCCCCAGGGAGAGCTTCGCCCGGACGGGATGAAGCTGCTCTCTCGAACGTAGGGGAAAGCGAGTGGCTCAGCCATTGGCGAGGCGCTGGACTAGTCCGTGCCAGGGAGAGACCAGGCATCACTAGTGCAGCCCACTTCTGAACTTGTGTGCGGTCGTTTTCTGAAAATCACATCCAGATGGCTCTATGAGGTTGTTTTTGTTTAAAGAAAAATCGTAAATATTTCTACGTACAGAAAATGGACATTTTCTATCTGGCTCCTCAACGACAGCTTGGCCGAGATGATGAGGTATCGACCCCAACATGCCACAAGTGATTTTTAGTCAGGCAGCAGTTTGGGATCTGACGCGACTGCGTGAGCCTGGCTTTGGACTGCCAATCACCGAGGAGCTTCAGTAGCTCAGCGCCAGGGTGCCAACGGTTGCGCGGATATGGCTAAAGCATCGGTCATGACGCAAAACCATGGCGCAGCTGTTCCAGCAGCTCTTCGGCAGCAGCATAGCCCTGCGGCGTTTTGCTGGCCTCCAGTGCACCAATGCCACCCAGCGCCTGACGCGGCTTGCGCAGCCACCGAGCAGCTTTCTCCTGGCTACCGAAGACCTCCTCGGCAAGCAATGTAATCCGGAGTTGAGCAGTGATCATAGTGCCCCGCCCCCTTCAGTCGGAGATCGATAAGCCAGTCTACCCAGCCTCCAGCGACTGAGTAGCGGAGTAGGCTCTCCTTGCGGTCCGCCTCGACCGTCTGCTGTGGTGTTTCGTCGGTCACCGCCTGCCCTCCCCTCTTCTTATTCACAGATTCTGTGGGCAACCCTGTGAATGGTTTCGGCCCGTCGAGCGGCTTTTGCTTCGCGGGTATAGGCCTTACCCGAGGCATCATAGGAAGCTCATTTTTGCACCGCCCCTTGCTGCTTCATCATCCTGGAAAGCCTAATGCTTGTCTTCACCGACCACGATATCCAGCTACTGGTGGATGACCCCGACGCTCCCGAGCTGGAAGAACTGTGATCCTGGCAGGAGGCGCCGGCCGTAGGGCGAGAGGGGGTATAGAGAGACTGCTTTTCTATGGACGTCACCGCACGATTTCTATGGATGCTACGGTGCAATCTCTATAGATTCGGCGACGCAGTTTTGCCATTCCTATTTTCATGGTCTCTTTACAAGCGCCCGTTGGACTGCTTCCTTCTTTGCGTTAAAGCGTTAAAGCGTTAAAGCGTCTAGGCGTTATTTGACTATTGCGTTATAATGACAAGGGTAATCCATCGTGTGCGGCCCCTCCTTCTTCACGGAGTCGCTTCACTCGTGGTGTTAACGC
>LFIK01001522.1_pt1 | contig 18470 bp, 19 predicted proteins | sample 643401 | NCBI WGS metagenome assembly LFIK01 (sample SAMN03777447, study PRJNA286221) | soda lake metagenome | biome: soda lake; feature: Kulunda steppe; material: water; isolation source: sample T5-Br brine of Lake Tanatar-5 | place: Russia: Kulunda steppe | collected 2010-07
CATGGCGCCGCGCCGCATCAAGCTCCTGCAGGCCTGCGAGCACGTCAGGGCCGACCCCCCGGCGCGCAAGGGCAGCGGCGGTCTTCTCTGGCTCGTCGGAGAGCAGGCGTGGATCGATCATCAGCGGCAGGCTAACCGCGGCCGGACGGGACCCGTCCACGCCCCGACCTGCCGGCGAACCCTCCGTAGACCCCGGCGGGACGAGCGAGGACCCGCCACTCGCGAACTGCGACACACGGCGACCCAGGAGGAGATGACGATGATGCGAGCGATGCGACGCGAGACGAGCACGACGAGGGCACGGGCCGTTGCGCTGGCCCTCGGGCTGGGGCTCGTCCTCGCCGCCTGCGGCGCAGAGGCTGACGGTGAGGGCGACGGCGCTGCTGCCGTGGTGGACGCGCCGGCAGCCGCGGCAGGAGCAGTCGTCGACGTCGCGGACGACGCGGCGCTCGGCCCGATCCTGACCGACGCGTCGGGCATGACCCTCTACCTGTTCACCTCCGACAGCCCGGGCGTCAGCACCTGCGTCGATGGCTGCCTCGCCACCTGGCCACCGCTGCTGACCGACGGCGAACCGTCCGTGCAGGGAGCCGCCGATGCGACGCTCCTCGGGACGCTGACCCGTGACGATGGCAGCGTGCAGGTGACCTACGACGGGTGGCCGCTGTACTTCTTCGCCGCCGACATGGCTCCGGGTGACGTGGCCGGTCAGGGCGTCAACGGCGTCTGGTTCGTGGTCGCTCCCGACGGCACCGCGGTCGAGGACGGTCCTGCAGATGCGGCCGACGAGGGCGGGATGGGTGGCGCCCCGGCCTCCGATGGCGCCTACGGCTACGGCTACTGACGCTCCGCTACTGTCCGCCGGGCAGGTGGACGGTCGAAGTCCGGTGAGAACCCGGCACTGACCCGCAACGGTGGTCCGCACGAGGCGCAGGAGCGCCCCGAGGCGGCGAGTCCGGTCGAACCGTTCATCTCGCGAACCAATCAGACCCTCGAGGACAGGGGTCGGTTCGACCGGTGCGACGGGACCAGTGTGTCCCCCGCCACCGTCCGCGCCCTCCCGGTCCCCGACGACCCGGAGGCATCATGCGCAACGCACGCCGCCGGCTCGTCGTGGCCGCCGCGACCATCATCTCCCTCTCGCTCATCACTGCAGCCTGCGGGAACGAAGCAGCCACCGAGCCGCCACCACCCACCGCACCGGACACCACGCCGGCGCCCACCCCTCAGCCGTCCGACGGCTTCCCCGTGACCCTCGACGTGTACGGCACGCCGTTCACCATCGAGGCGCGCCCCGAACGGATCATCTCGCTCTCCCCCTCATCCACCGAGGGACTGTTCGCGATCGGTGCCGGCCAGCAGGTCGTCGCCGTCGATGAGTTCTCGGACTTCCCTGCTGACGCGCCGACGACGGACCTCAGCGGGTTCACGCCGAACGTCGAGGCGATCGTCGCGTTCGATCCGGACCTCGTCGTCGTGTCCTATGACCCCGGCGATCTCGTCGCGTCACTGGCGGCGACCGGCGTGCCGGTGCTCGTGCTCGACGCTGCGGTCGATCTCGAGGACGTGCTGCGCCAGCTCACGATCCTCGGTGCGGTCACCGGCAACGTCGTGTCCGCGACCGATGCGGTCGCGGACCTGGAACTGCGGATCGCGAACGTGCTGGCCGCCACCCCGACGCTCGACGAACCGCTCACGTACTTCCATGAGCTCGATGACACGCTGTTCACGGTCACGTCGAGCACGTTCGTCGGGTCCGTGTACGGACTGCTCGGGCTGGTCAACGTCGCGGACGCCGCCGACCCTGACGGTGCTGCGTTCGGCTACCCGCAGCTGTCCGCCGAGTACCTCCTGGCGGCAGACCCGGACCTCGTGTTCCTCGCGGACTCCCGCTGCTGCGGCGAGGACGCGACGACGTTCGCAGCCCGTCCGGGCTTCGGCGATCTGCGCGCGGTCACCGAAGGTGCCGTCATCGTGCTCGACGACGACGTGGCGTCCCGCTGGGGCCCGCGCATCGTCGACTTCTTCGAGCAGGTCGCCGCAGCGGTGACGCAGGTCGCCACGCGATGAGCGCTCCGGCCGCGGCGGCTCCTCCCACGACGGTGACGGTCGATGACCGTGACCGGGTGGTGCCGCCGCGGCCGCGCGACCTCACCGCAGGGCTCGTCCTGCTCGGGGTGACCGTCGCGGTCCTCGCTGCGCTCGCCGGGCTGCTCGCCGGCCCGATCACGATCGCGCCGTCCGGTCTGCTGGCCGCGCTCGCCGACCGGCTCCCGTTCCTCACCCTCGACCACGGCCTGAGCGCGACGGAGCGCACCATCCTCTTCGAGCTGCGCGCTCCCCGCGTCATCCTCGGTCTCGCTGTCGGCGCGCTGCTCGGCGGGTCGGGCGCCGCGTACCAGGGGGTGTTCCGCAACCCGCTGGCCGACCCGTACCTGCTGGGGGTCGCCGCCGGCGCTGGCCTGGGCGCGACCCTCGCGATCGTGACGGGCAGCGCGAGCCGTTGGGGCGGGTTCGTCCTCCCGGCCGCCGCGTTCGCCGGCGCGGTGCTCGCCGTGCTCGCGACCGCCGGCCTCAGCTTCCGACGGGGACGCCCCACCGGTCCTGCGTCGCTCATCCTCGCCGGCGTCGCGATCGCCGCGCTGCTCGCAGCGGTCCAGACCTACCTGCTGCAGCGCCACGCCGACTCCCTCCGTGTCGTCTATGGCTGGTTGCTCGGGCGGCTCTCGACCGTCGGCTGGTCCGAGGTCCGTGTGGTGCTGCCGCTGCTCGTCATCACCGCGCTCGTCCTCGTGCTGACGTCGGGGACACTGGACGTCCTGGCGGTCGGAGACGAGGAGGCGGCGACGCTCGGGATCCGGCCTGGCCCAACGCGTGCGCTGGTGCTCGCGTTCGCCTCGCTCGGCACGGCCACGGCTGTCGCGGTCAGTGGACTGATCGGCTTCGTCGGGCTGATCGTGCCCCACGGCGTGCGCCTGATCGCCGGCACTCGCAACCGCCGGGTCGTGCCGCTGTCCATGCTGTTCGGCGCCGCGTTCCTCACGCTCGCCGACCTCGTCGCCCGCACGGTGCAGGCACCGGCCGAGCTGCCCATCGGCGTCATCACCGCGTTCGTCGGGGCACCCGCGTTCCTGCTGATTCTCCGTTCCCAGCAGGGTCGAGCATGAGCGCCGAGCGGCAGGCCGCACTGCGCGCGGAGGGCGTCGGCGTCACGCTGGATGGCGTTCGCGTCCTCGACGGTGTCGACCTGACGGTCTCAGCCGGCGAGTGGCTGGCGCTGCTCGGTCCGAACGGTGCGGGCAAGACGACGCTCGTACGCGCCCTGTCGGGCACGGTCCGGCATGCGGGGTCGATCTCGTTCGCCGGCGCCTCGGGCGCGGCCGTGACCCACCCGCGCGAGCGCGCTCGCCGCGTCGCCGTCGTGCCGCAGACCCCGATCATCCCGCCGGGCATCACGGCGTTCGAGTACGTGCTGCTCGGCCGCACACCCCATCAGGGTCTGCGCCTCGCCGCCTCGTTCGATGACCGGCGGCGCACCCTCGCGGTGCTGCAGCGGCTCGACCTCGAACGGTTCACCTCGCGGGACCTCGCCACGCTGTCCGGCGGCGAGCGGCAGCGGGTCGTGCTCGCGCGAGCGCTGGTGACCGACACGCCGCTGCTCGTGCTCGATGAGCCGACGGCAGCGCTCGACCTCGGCCATCAGTTCGAGATCCTCGAGCTGCTCGCAGAGCTGCAGCAGGAGCGCGGGCTGACCGTCGTCACCACCCTGCACGACCTGGGCGTCGCCGGACAGTTCGGTGATCGGCTCGCCGTCCTGCACGAGGGCCGGCTCGTCGCCGAGGGGACGCCAGCGGAGGTGCTCACCAGCGAGCGCATCGGCCGCTGGTGGGGCGTGAGTGCCGACGTCGCACTCGACGAGTCCGGCCGCGTGAGCGTCACGGTCCGCCGGCGGGAGCGAGAGGCAGCTGCCGCACCGCTCGAGGCAGCGGCCGCACCGCTCGATGCAGCGACCCCGGCTTCGGGCCACTGAGGCCGTCCACCGGGGTCGTGTGTGTCGCGCGCGGGGAGGGATTTGAACCCCCGGCCGCCTGATCCGTAGTCAGGTGCTCTATCCGGACTGAGCTACCCGCGCAGGTCGATGTTCGGTTGTCATGTGCTCCCGGCGGAGGCTGAGGGATTTGAACCCTCGAGGGGGAAGAACCCCCAACGGGATTAGCAATCCCGCGCCATAGACCAGACTAGGCGAAGCCTCCAGGCGCTCGACGCGTCGGACGGACCGCGACGACGAGCGAAGGGTACCAGCGGGCTCAGGCCCCCGATACGGCCCGTCCACGCCAGCCGGCGAGCCACGCGGCCGCGTCCCGGTAGGTGGCGTCGTCCCGCCCGATCCGCTCCGCCTCGTCGCGCTGCCGCGCCCCGGAGCGCCGGTACGAGCCGAGCATGCGGACGTCACGCTGGGTGCGCTTCACCGTCGCCAGCGCATCGCCGACACGTTCGTCGCTCAGATGACCCTCGACGTCGAGGAAGAAGCAGTACTCGCCCAGCTCCGTCTTCGTGGGGCGCGACTCGATCTTCGTGAGGTTCAGGTCACGGGCAGCGAACACCTCGAGCAGCTGCAGCAGCGCACCCGGACGGTTCGTGTCGATGAACACGACGAGGGACGTCTTGTCCCAGCCGGTCGCGGGCGGGACGTGGGTGCCGACCATCACGAAGCGCGTCATGTTCCCGGCGCGGTCCGCAAGACCCTCCGCGATGATCTCGAGGCCGTACCGCTCGGCGGCCAGCGGATTGACGATCGCGGCGTGCCCGGAGCCGAGCTCTGCGACCTCCTGAGCCGCGCGAGCCGTCGAGGCCGACGCCAGCTGCTCCACGTTCGCTGCATGCTCGGCGAGCCAGCGACGTGACGAGCCGAGCGCGACGACGTGCGAACGGATGCTGACGAGCCGGTCGACCGTCGTGCCCGGCACTGCAGCGAGCACCAGGTTGACCGAGAGCTCCAGCTCACCGTGGATGAGCAGGTCGGTCTCGAACGCGAGCGCATCGAGCGTCGCGGTGACCGAACCCTCCAGCGTGTTCTCGATCGGCACGACGCCACGCGCCGCGTCACCACGCTCGACGGTGCGGAACACCTCGAGGACGTCGCGGCAGGCGACGAGCGCCGCATCGTCGGTGCCGAGCCGCAGCATGCGCGCCGCGGTCTCCGTGAACGTGCCCTCGGGCCCGAGGTAGGCGACGGTGTCGGTGTGCTGCGTCATCGTGTGCTCCTCAGCGCTGTCGCCAGCGTCGCTTGCCCTGCTCGACGACCCGGTCCCCGCGCGCCTGCTCGCGCGCGGAGGCGACGGCCGTGACCTCCTCCTCGGAGAGCGGCAGGCCACCCTCCCCCGCCACGACGGGCTTCAGGTAGGTCCGTCCGCCGGTGCGTCCGGTGATCGAGGTGAGCACCACGCCGTCGGCATGCTCGTCGAGCAGCGCCGCGGAGAACGAGAGCTGGCCGCCGATGTCGTCGAAGGCGTCGTAGCGGACGACCCCGATCCGGCTGATGGTGCGGCGGACCTGGTCCTCGACGCCACCGGAGTGCTCCCTTGCCGCCACGACCGCCGCGTCGAGCTCGTCGAGCCGGCGTCGCTGGCGCGCGAGCGTCGCGATCACGTCGACCTCGACACCGTCGAGCGCACGGCGCTGATCGGCGGCGAGCCTGCGCAGCCGCAGGCCGAGGACGACGACCGCTCCGATCAGGAGGGCGACGAGCACGGCGAGCACGATCGTGGTCACGGCGAGCGGGTCGGACAGCGACATGGGGGCCTCGGTGCGCGTCCTCGGGATGGGCCCCGGACGAGGGGCCGTAGGACGGGCTGACTGAATCTAGCCGTCGGCCGGGCCGGGCCACCAGTGGGCGAACGGCTGCCCCGTGACCCGCTCGTAGGCCTCCAGATAGCGCGCACGGGTCGCGTCCACGACCTCGTCGGGAAGCGCCGGCGCGGGCGGGCGCCGATCCCAGCCTGCGGCACTCACGTGGTCGCGGACGTACTGCTTGTCGAAGCTCGGTGGCGACCCGCCGGGGGCCCAACGATCGGCGGGCCAGTAGCGCGACGAGTCCGGCGTGAGGACCTCGTCGATGAGCAGGAGCTCCTCCCCGCCGGTCCCGTCATCGATCAGACCGAACTCGAGCTTCGTGTCGGCGAGGATCAGCCCGACGGACGCGGCATGCGCTGCCCCGACGGTGAACACGTCGAGCGCACGTCGGCGCAGCTCCTCCGCCAGCGGGGCCCCGAGCGCCTCGACCATCGCCGCGAACGACACGTTCTCGTCGTGCTCGCCGTGAGCCGCCTTCGTCGCGGGCGTGAAGATCGGCTCGGGCAACGCGTCGGCCTCGCGCAGGCCCGACGGCAGCGGGACGCCGCACACGCCGCCGGTGGCGCGGTAATCCACCCAGCCGGAGCCGGCGAGATGCCCACGCACGACGCACTCGAAGGGCACGACGCGGGTGCGACGGCAGCGCATGGTGCGGCCCGCGAGCCAGTCCGCATCGAGCCCGACGCCGGCGACGTCGAGCCCGTCGAGCGCGTCAGGGGTGCGGGCGCTCACGAGATGGTGCGGCGTGACGCCGGACAGCCGGTCGAACCAGAACGCCGACACGCCGGTGAGGATGCGCCCCTTGTCGGGGATCGGCGTCGGATGCACGACGTCGTAGGTGGAGATCCGGTCGCTCGCGACCAGCAGCAGCTCGTCGCCCGCGGCGTACAGGTCACGGACCTTCCCGGCGGCGACGTGCTCGACAGGGGTCGGGCTCACCTTCACTCCTCACGGCCACGCAGGTCGGCTGCTCGTGACGCAGGCTGGACGCTGTCCGGTCGCAGCATGGCGCATCATCGCATCATGGCACTGCCACCGCCCCGGAGGCGCGCTGCCTACGCTCAGCGACCTCCCCCCGGCCAGCCGACGGAGATCATGCATGAGGGACCCGGACGATGAGCGGTCGGACCCGCGTCGCCATGCGACGGTGGTCACCGCGAGCGACAGCGTGCACCTCGGCACCCGTGAGGACGCGTCGGGCGCGGCCGTCGAAGCGCAGCTCGTCGCGGCCGGCTTCCACGTGTCGCGCACGGTGGTGCCGGACGACCGTGGGACCATCGCCTCGCTGCTGCGGCGCCTGGCGGACGACGAGCGGTGCGCGCTGGTCGTCATCACCGGCGGGACGGGCTTCGGGCCTCGGGACGTGACACCGGAGGCGACCCGGGACGTGATCGAGCGGGAGGCGCCCGGGCTCGCCGAAGCGATGCGTGCGGTCGGTCGCAGCTCGACGCCGTTCGCCGACCTGTCGCGCGGCGTGTGCGGCGTCCGTGGCACGACGCTCATCGTCGATCTGCCCGGCAGCCCGAAGGGTGCGACCGAGAGCCTCGGGGCGGTGCTGGGACTGCTGCCCCACGCGCTCGACCTGATCGGTGGGGCCACGGAGCACGACGGGGCGGCCTGAGCGGAGCGGCCTGAGCGGAGCGATGCCGGCCAGAGACACGCATGGTCCCCGGGCGACGAGGCGGTGTGGGTGCAGGGTGCGGGGCCTTCGGTGCGATGCACCTCGAGCCTGCTCGCGAACCTTGCCACCGTCGCCGTCGCACCGGGGACCGTGGGACCTCGGGCGGGCTCCCGACCGCCCGTGAGCTGGTGCTCGTCCCATGCGTCCGCGCTGCCTGAGGCTGCTGCGGTGCCGCCTCTCCCGAAGGCGGCCGGGGGACCGTAGGCCACCGCTGGCCACATGGGCCGGGCACGCGTTTCCGCGCACGGCAGCGTGCGCTGAGCGAACACCCGACATCGGCCGCCGATGCCTCCGGCCCTAGCCGCCGATGTACGACATCTCGACGCGCGGACCCTGCAGCCCGTCGGCCGCGCGCAGCTCGGAGGCACGGTCGTCGCGGCGTGACCAGATCCCGGCGATCGCCGTCTTCAGCGCTGCATCGTCGGTGTCACTGCGGACGAGCGCACGGAGGTCGTGCCCATCGGCAGCGAAGAGGCAGGTGTACAGCTCGCCGATCGCGGACAGCCGTGCCCGCGAGCAGGTGCCGCAGAACGGACGCGTGACCGAAGCGATGATGCCGACCTCACCCGCCCCGTCGGTGTAGCGGTAACGCTCGGCGACCTCGCCGGGATGGTCGGGATCGACCGGCTCGATGGGCCAGCGTGCAGCGATGCGGTCGGCGACCTCCGCGGCGGGCACGACCCGATCACGCCGCCAGCGGTTCGTCGTGCCGACGTCCATGAACTCGATGAAGCGCATCGTCACGCCGGCGTCACGCGCCCAGCCGGCGAGCCCCTCGATCTGGTCGTCGTTCACGCCACGCTGCAGGACCGCGTTGACCTTGACCGGCGCGAGCCCCGCAGCCTTCGCCGCCATGATCCCGTCGAGCACCGCCCGGACCGGGATGGTCGTGTCCGACATGGCGCGGAACGTCGCATCATCGAGCGCATCGAGGCTGACGGTGACGCGACGCAGCCCGGCCGCCGCGAGCTCCTCCGCCATCCGCCCGAGCAGCACCCCGTTGGACGTCAGGGCGAGCCCATCGAGCCCGGGGATGGCGCTGAGCCGGGCGATCAGGTCGGGGAGGTCGCGCCGGAGGAGCGGCTCCCCGCCGGTCAGCCGGACCTTGCGGATGCCGAGCCCGACGAGGACACGGACGAGACGCTCGATCTCCTCGAACGTCAGCAGCTCGTCGCGCTCGAGGAACGCGAAGTCCTCGCCGAAGACCTCACGCGGCATGCAGTAGCGGCAGCGGAGGTTGCAGCGGTCGGTGACCGAGATGCGCAGGTCGTGCAGCGGACGCCCGAGCAGGTCGACCGGCGTCGCGAGCGGCGTCGAGGACGGAGCGGAGGGCGGCGTGGTGTCCGGTGTTCCCGACACCATGCTCGACCCCTCGTCCGATCAGCGGTCGATCAGGAGCGCTTGCCGTACTTGCGGTTGAACTTCTCGATGCGACCTGCCGCGTCGACCAGGTGCGCCTTGCCCGTGTAGAACGGGTGGCTGGCTGCGGACACCTCGACGTCGACCACCGGGTAGGTGTTGCCGTCCTCCCACTCGATCGTGTCGCGCGGGGTCGCGGTCGAGCGCGTCAGGAACGCGAACTCGGCGGAGCGGTCACGGAAGACGACCGGGCGGTACTCGGGGTGGATCTCGGACTTCATCGTGCGCTCCTCGGACCGCAACGAGCGATCGGACGGGATGGGGCGGATGCCAGCGGCGATGGCCTGCCGGCGCTGGGGGGAGGATACGGGAGGTGGGGGGTGCCCGGCAACGGGCGGGTGGCGGGGCCCCTGAGGCCGGTGATACCCTCCCCTCACTTCGGGCGGTCCCTCCGGACGGCCCTCCTGTTCCCACGATGGGGTTCGTCATGGCTCGTCGCTGTCAGGTGACCGGTGCGGTAGGCCGCTCCGGCAACAACATCTCGCACTCGCACCGCCGCACCAAGCGGCGCTTCGAGGTCAACGTCCAGACGAAGCGTTACTTCGTCCCGAGCGAGCAGCGTCACGTGACGCTGACCGTGTCGGCCAAGGGCATCAAGACCATCGACCGCCGTGGCATCGATGCGGTCGTCAAGGAGCTGCGCGCTCGTGGGGAGAAGGTCTGATGGCGAAGCGTGACGACATCCGCCCGGTCATCACCCTGCGTTCGACGGAGGGCACCGGCGCGAGCTACACGACGCGGAAGAACCGCCGCAACACGACCGGACGGCTCGAGCTGAAGAAGTACGACCCGGTCCTGCGCCGTCACGTGCTCTTCCGCGAGACTCGCTGACCCGCTCCCGACCACGGTCGATCGTCGACGCCGCGCCTCCGGGCGCGGCGTTCGTCGTCCGGGACGCGTCCGCGACGTCAGGACGCTCGGGTGTCAGCCGCGGAGCGCAGCGACGACCCGTCCGAGCCGCTCACGCGCATCGCTCGCGACATCCTCGAGCGCCGCGCCTGCCATCTGCACCATCGCTGCCGGGTCGGCGATCGACACCTCGGTCCGGCCCGCGATCTCGCGCAGCACCACGTTGCACGGCAGCAGCAGCGCGACGTCGCGCTGGGTGATGAGCGCACGATGCGCGAGGCCCGGGTTGCAGGCACCCAGGATGCGGGTCGGCCCGACCTCGTCCGCCTCGCCGTCACCGAGCTTCGTGCGCAGCGTCGCCTCGACGTCGATCTCGGTGAGGACACCGAAGCCCTCGTCCTTGAGCGCGTCACGCACCGTCACGGCGGCCGATTCGATGTCGCCGTCGATCATCACGCTGAGTCCAGTGCTCTCCATGTGCGCTCTCCGTGTTCGTCTCGAGCCTACGCTGCGGTGCTTCAGGGAACGAGGGGACCATGCGCCTCGAGGTGCGGACGTTCGGTGGCCTCGCTGAGCGCGCGGGGCTGACCACGCTGATCGTGGAGCTGCCGGACGGCGCGGACGTCGGCGCCCTGCGCCGCGCGGTCGCTGCCGCGCACCCTGAGCTCGCTCCGCTCATGCCGCGGGTCGCCGTCTCCGTCGACCTCGAGATCGCGTCCGACACGATCGTGCTCGACCCGACGCATGAGGTCGCGCTCCTCCCACCGGTCGCCGGTGGCGCGGACGACTCGCTCGACGCCTCCGACGCTCCGGTCACGCTGACGGGGCTGGTGCACGGTCCTCTGGATGTGCAGGGCACGCTGGCCCGCATCGGTGCACCGGACGTCGGGGCGACCGTGTCGTTCCTCGGCACCGTCCGCGACCACGCCGAGGATCTCGACGGGGTCGTCCGCCTCGAGTACTCCGCCTACGTGCCGATGGCCGAACGCGAGCTCGACCGCATCGCCGGCGAGATCCGCACCGCGCATCCCGAGGTCCGTGGGCTGGCGCTGCTGCATGCGCTGGGCGCGCTGGAGGTCGGAGCGCACACCATCCTCGTCGCCGCCTCGTCCGCGCACCGTGCGCAGGCGTTCGACGCCTGCCGTGAGGCGCTCGAGGCGATCAAGACGCGCGTCCCGGTGTTCAAGCGTGAGATCACCGTCGACGGCGCGCACCGCTGGGTCGGACTGCCCGATCCCGGACAGCCACCGACCTGACACGGCGTTCACGCGACGCGGTCGAGCCCGAGCGTCGAGATCCTCTGCTCGTCGTCATCGATGAGCACCGGGCGCCGTCCTGCGCGCACCAGCAGCGACGCGGCGATCGAGGCGCGGTAGCCGCCGGCGCAGTGGACCCACACGTCACGGTCCGCCGGGACCTCCAGTGCGCGCCGGGTGAGCTGGTGCAGCGGAACGTGCTGCGAGCCGATGATGGCACGGTTGCGTCGTTCGTCGTCACGACGCACGTCCAGCACGTAGGGACCGTCGTCGGACGCGGAGCTGCGCAGGGCGGCGAGCTCGGCGTAGTCGGAGACACGGAAGCTGCCGCGGCCCAGGCCCTCACCCCAGCGCTGGATCCCACCGGTCGCAGCGGCCGCAGGACGGTCGATGCCGACGCGCGCAAGCTGGCGCTGCGCCTCCGCGACCTCCTCGGCGGTGTCGCCGATGAGCGTCACGGGCAGCCCCCACGGGATGAGCCATGCGAGGTAGGTCACCAGCGAGTCGGTCACCTCGATGTTGACCGTCCCGACGACGTGGTCCTTCGCGTACGCGGTTCGTGAGCGGAGGTCGACGACCCACTCCCCCGCATGGATGCGTGCGGCGAGCTCGCTCGCGTCAGCCGGCATCGGCGGCGACAGGTCGACGGGGTCCGGTCCGGTCCGGTTGCGCGGCGCCATGTGGGCGTAGTAGCGCGGGTAGGCGTCGAGCCCGGAGAGGATGGTGGAGACGAACGTCTCCTCGTCCGTGATGGTGAGCGCGATGTTCTCGAGACGCTGCTGGCCGATCGTCGACGTCGCGACGCCGTAGCGCGGGTCGACGTCGGCGGTCTGCGCGTCTGCGGCGGCGGACGAGCAGAACGAGCCGAAGCCGTGCGTCGGAAGGACCGTCACGTCGTCCGCGAGCTCGGCGGCCAAGCGCTGCGCTGTCGCGAACTGGTGACGCGTCAGCTCGTCCGCCATCGCCCGGGAGATGAGGTCGGTCCGGCCGACCGACCCGTACAGCAGCGACCCGCCGGTGAACGCCGACGTCGTCGTGCCGTCCGTCACGATGTAGGACAGGTGGGTCGGCGTGTGACCCGGCGTGTGCATGACGCGGACGTCCAGGCTCCCGACGGTCAGCCGATCACCGTCCACCACGCCGTGCGCGTCGAAGAACAGCTCGTCCGCCGCGTTGAGCACGTAGGTCGCCCCGGTCTGGTGCGCCAGCTCGTACCCACCGGTCACGTAGTCGTTGTGGACGTGCGTCTCGAGAACGTGGGTGACGTCCAGCCCGAGGTTCTCGATGTGGTGGAGGACACGGTCGATGTCGCGCTGCGGGTCGATGACGACCGCTTTCGCGCCGTCATGCGCGATGTAGCTGCGGTCGCCCAGCGACGGCGTCTCGATGGTGATGACCTGCAGACCTGCCACGACCCGCTCCTGTCCGATGGGCACGCCCCTGAGTGGAGCAGCCCTCGTGAGGGAACGCCGCAGCGGCCACCGCTATTCCGGCCGGACCAGTGGCCCAGGCAGCCGGTCAGGGCAGCCAGGTGCGCCAGGTCGCCTCGTTCGCGTCGACCCATGCCCGCGCGGCGTCCTGCGGGTCCTGGCCCTCCACGTCCATCGCGAACGTGATCGCGTCCTGATCGGCGTTCGTGAGGCGCAGCGCACTCAGCACCGCATGCGCGTCGGGAAGCCGATCGGCGAGTCCGGCATGGAACGCCTTGAAGAGCACGTCCTCCGGGTAGCCGCAGTCACGCTGCGCCGCGGGGAGCGCCTCGCACTCCTCGGTCCACTCCGGCAGCTCGACCATCGTCAGGTCATAGCGGGCATGCAGCCAGTGCGGCGTATAGAAGTAGAAGAGCACCGGCTCGTCACGCGCGATGGCCGCCTCGACCGTGGCGAGCTGCGCGGCCTCGGAGCCGGACTGCACGACGACGAGGTCGAGCCCGAGGTTGGCGATGATCGCCTCGTCGAACTGCACGAAGCTCGGGTCCGCGGCGAGGAAGCGACCGGACGTGCGGGTCTCGGTCGTCGCGAACACTCCCTCAGCGCCCAGCAGTCCCCGCCATGAGGTGAACGACGGGTTCGCGTCGATGACGAAGGTCGGCGTGAACCATCCGATCTGCCCGAGCGCGCCGAGCTCGCCGCCGTGCTCGACCGTGCCGAGCTCGTCGATGTAGGTCGCGACGTTGTCGGCGTGCCCCGACGGCCAGATCTCGAGCGACGCGTCGATGGAACCGTCGTCGAGGCCGGCCCACTGGGCGTTCTCGTCGATCTCGACGATGCGGACCTCGAGCCCGAGCTCGCGCGAGAGGATCTCGGCCGCGACGTGGGCGTTCGCGTAGGAGCCCGGCCACGGGTTCGCCGCGAGGCTGACGATGCCCGCCGCGTCGTCCGCGTCCCCGCCACCGCAGGCGGCGAGCACGAGCCCGGCGAGCGCGGTCACCGCAAGCGTGCGCACGGTCCTGACCGGACGATGTGACGGGCGACGGACCGTGCGGCCGTGCTCAGCGATGGCGATACGGGCAGGGCTTCGCATGCGTGCTCCTTGGTGTCCCGCGGCAGCCTAGTGAGCGCGCACGGGGGGTCCCTCCGCGTCGAGGAACGCGCCACTCCGTCAACGCATCTGGCCGTCAGGCGGTGCGTCGGAGCCAACGGCGCCGTTCCGTCTCGAGCGACGCCCGTCGCAGGGAACGCTCGACGCCGAGGGACTGCGTCAGCCGATCGAGCACGACGCCGAGCAGCACGATCGCGAACGCAGCCGTGACCCCACGCCCGAGGTCGCCGCGTGCGACACCGAGCACCGTCTCGATCCCGAGACCGCTCGCGCCGACGAGTCCGGCGATGACGATGCCAGCGAGCACCATGATGGTCGTCTGGTTGATCCCGAGCATGATTGTCGGACGGGCGAGCGGCAGCTGGACGGTGCGGAGCAGCTGCAGGCGCGTCGCGCCCTGTGAACGTGCGGCCTCGAGCGGCCCCGCTTCGACCTCTCGGATCCCGACGTCGGTGAGCCGGACCGCCGGCGGGAGCGCGTACAGGACGGTCGCGATCAGGCCGGGCACGCGGCCGACGCCGAACAGTGCAACGACCGGCACGAGGTAGACGAACGCGGGCAACGTCTGGAGCGTGTCGAGGATCGGCCGGAGCGACCGCGCGAGCAGATCGCTCTGGCTGCTCACAACACCGAGCGGGACCGCGACGAGCAGCGCGAGCAGCGTCGCGACGAGCACCTGGCTGAGGGTGTCCATCGTCTGCTCCCACACGCCGAGCATCCCGATCGTGACGGACGCAAGGACGACGATGAGTGCGAGCCGCTCACCGGCCAGCCACCATCCGAGCACGAGCACTGCCGCGACGAGCGCCCACCACGGCACGGCCGTCAACACCGTGCGCAACGGGTCGAGGACGCCGAGGATCAGGACGTCGGCGATCGCCGACGTCGCGCCCGCAAGGTTCGTGCTGCTCCATGCCACCGCCGTGGTCGTGACGTCCGCGAGCGAGAGCGCCCGCGCACCGGGGAACGTGCTCGGGAGCACACCTGCGGCGCCGGCAACGCCCGCGGCGACGACCGCGACGGTGGTCACCGTGAGCACGCGCCGCCGTGCGGCCGGAGAGGGTCGCACCCCCTGCCCGGTCCCCCCGGTCGCACGGTCCAGCGCGATCGCGAGCAGGACGATGCCGAGCCCGGCGTCGACGGCACGTCCGACGTCGAGCGTCTGCAGGCCTCGCAGCACCTCACGACCCAGCCCCCCTGCACCGACGAGCGAGGCGATCACGACCATCGCGAGCGCCATCATGATGGTCTGGTTCAGGCCAGCCCGGATCCACGGGACGGCCAACGGGAGCTGCACGGTGCGCAGGAGCTGCAGGCGGGTCGCCCCGCTGGAGACGGCCACCTCGATCATCGAGCGCGGGACGCTGCGCACCCCGAGGGCGGTCAGGCGCACCAGCGGTGGGAGCGCGAACGCGACGGTGACGACGACCGCGGACGGCCCGCCGATCCCGAGCAGCAGCACCGCCGGGAGGAGGTAGACGTAGGCGGGGACGATCTGCAGCGTGTCGAGCACCGGACGCAGCACCCGCTCGACGCGCCGGACACGTCCGGCGACGACCCCGAGAGGGAGCCCGACCACCGCGCACGTGACGACCGCGACGATGGTGAGTGCGAGCGTCAGCATCGCGTCGTCCCAGCCTCCGACCAGCCCGATCGCGGCGAGCGCGAGGACGACGGTGACGGCGATCCGCCAGCCGGTCAACGCCAACGTCAGGCCTGCGGCGCCGGCCATCACCCCGAACCATCCGAGCGCCTCGAGCGCCGCCGTCACGAGCGCGACGGCGGCGCCGGCGACGTCGGCGAGCGGCCGGATCAGCCCGGTGAACATCGGCGACACGGCACGGTTGCGGATGACCCATGCATCGAGACGGTCCGCCCACTCCGCGAGCGGGAGCGATGGAGCAGCGGGGAACGCGACGCCGAAGCCATCGAACGCCGCGATGAGCCCGACCAGCAGCACCGCGATCAGCAGGCGCGGCCGCGCGACGAGCACGGCCATCACTCCCGACGCCCCCCGTCGACGCTCGACGATGCCGGGACGCCCCGCAGCGCCTCGAGCACGACATCACGGGTCAACGTGCCGATCGCTGCGCCGTCAGCGACGACACGCAGGCGCTCCACCCGCGCGACCTCGGGGATGAGGTCCCGCAGCTCGGTGCCGGCATCGACGTCGACCGCGGCGCTCGACACGACCTCGTCTCGGCCGTCACTCATGCCGTCGCCCGGCGCGCACAGGTCGCGGGCCGTCAGGACCCGGCCACGCGGCGCGTCACGGGTGAACTCGCGCACGTAATCGTCAGCCGGCCGGAGCAGCAGATCAGCGGGCGTGCCCACCTGCACCAGCCGTCCGTCACGCATCAGCGCGATGCGGTCACCCAGCCGCAGCGCCTCGGACACGTCGTGGGTGATGAAGACCATCGTCGTGCCGGTCCGGTGCTGGAGTTGCAGGAGCTCCTCCTGGAGGTCGCGCCGCGTGACCGGGTCGAGCGCGCTGAACGGCTCGTCGAGCAGGAGCAGCCGCGGGTCGTTCGCGAGCGCACGCGCGAGTCCGACCCGCTGCTGCATGCCGCCGGAGAGGGCATCCGGTCGGTGGTCGGCGAACCCGGCGAGCCCGACCAGCTCGATCTTCTCGTGGGCACGCGCATGGCGGGTCGCACGGTCGACCCCCTGGATCTCGAGGCCGTAGGCGACGTTGTCGAGCACGCGCCGGTTCGGGAGCAGGCCGAAGTCCTGGAACACCATGCTGACCACGTCGCGGCGAAGCGCTCGCAGACCGGCCGCATCCAGCGTCGTGATGTCCTCGCCCTCGATGACGATCCGGCCCTCGGTCGGTTCGAGCAGGCGCCCGAAGCAGCGCACCAGCGTCGACTTCCCACTGCCCGACAGCCCCATGATGACGAACAGCTCGCCGGGGGCGACGTCGAGCGTCACGTCACGGACCGCGACCAGGTTGCCGGTCTCCGCGAGCAGCTCGTCACGCGATCGGGTCGCGAGCTCCGTGCCGACGACCCGGTCGGCTCGCGGGCCGAACACCTTCCAGAGTCCATCGCAGCGCAGCATCGGTGGCGTGGCCACCTCACGGAGGACCTGCGGGGCGTCCATGGGTCCTCCGCGGTCAGGTGGCTGTTGCGAAGGGCGGAGGCTAGGCCGGACGCGCCGGGGCCGGACGGGTGGCCCGAACCAGCAGGTCGATCGCCTCGCGAGGCCCCGCCTCGGTCTCGACCGGACGTCGCACCTGGCGTGCCTCCACGACGTCCAGTCCCTGCCCGTCGATCGCCTCCAGCACGTCCGCGACGGTCGGGAGGAACGCCGGGTCGGGCGGACCGCCGTACCCGTGCGCGAGGTTGTCCCGCTCATGCGCGATGACGAGCAGCATGCCTCCGGGTGCGACGAGGGTCGCCGCATGGGCGAGCGCACGCGCGAGCGGCGCGGACGGGAGCTGCAGGTAGCAGACGAGGACGAGGTCGGCTGGTGCGACGGCCGGCTCGTCCGTGACGTCCGCCAGCGTCGTCGCGAGGGTCACCTCACGCGCACGGGCGATGGCGGCCGCCTTCTCGAGCGCGACGGCGGAGAACTCGACGAGCTCCGTCTCCCAGCCCTGCTCGGCGAGCCAGAGCGCGTTGCGCCCCTCGCCGCCCGCGAGGTCGATGGCACGGCCGGGTGGACGATCACCGAGATGCTCGGTGATCTGCTGGACGACGAACGCGTTCGGCCCCGCCGACCACACGAGGTCGCTCGCGGCGTAGCGCTCGTCCCACGCGGCTGCGTCCATGTCAGGGCCTTCCTGCGCGCCCGATGTCGGTGCGGTGCTGCGCGCCTGCGAACGTGATGCGTCCGACCGCACCGTAGGCGCGCTCACGCGCCTGCTCGACGTCGGCGCCGAGCGCGGTGACGGCGAGCACCCGCCCTCCGGCGGTCACGAGGCGTCCGTCCGCGTCCTGCACGGTGCCCGCATGGAAGACGTGCACCCCGTCGAGCGCATCCGCGTCCTCGACGCCGACGATGCGGTCCCCGCGCGACGACGTCTCCGGGTAGCCGGCGGACGCGAGCACGACGGTGACGGCCGTGCCCTCGGAGAAGCGCACCGGGACGGACGCGACCCCGTCACCGCGCTCCGGCGACCCGACAGCCGACGCCCACAGCAGCTCGACGAGGCTGGACGTCAGCCGGGGCAGCACGACCTGCGTCTCGGGATCACCGAAGCGGACGTTGTACTCGAGGACCTTCGGGCCGGCCGGCGTGTCGACCAGGCCGGCGTAGAGCAACCCGCGGAACGGTGCACCGCGCCGCGCGAGCTCGCGCAGGATCGGGAGGATGACGGTGTCGCGCAGCGCGTCGACGTGCGGCTCGCCGAGCGTGAAGCCATCGACCGGACAGAACGCGCCCATGCCACCGGTGTTGGGGCCCTCGTCGCCGTCGAACGCACGCTTATGGTCCTGCGCCGGTGCGAGCAGGACGGCGTCCTCCCCGTCGCACACGGCGAACAGGCTGCGTTCCGGCCCGTCGAGGAACTCCTCGATGACGAGCGTCGCGCCGGCATCACCGAACCGGCGGCTGACGAGCGCAGCGTCGATCGCCGCCTCCGCCTCCGCGCGGTCGGCAGTCACGACGACCCCCTTGCCGGCCGCCAGCCCGTCGGCCTTCACGACCCACGGCACGCCGGGTGCAGCGAAGCGGTCGAGCGCAGCGATCGCCTCGTCACGCGACGACGTCGCGACCCATCCGGCCGTCGGGACTCCGGCCGCATCCATCACGGCCTTCGCGAACGCCTTCGATCCCTCCAGCCGTGCCGCGTCCGCGTGCGGACCGAACGCGACGATGCCCGCGTCGGCCAGCGCGTCGACGAGCCCGGAGACGAGCGGGACCTCCGG
>LFIK01001524.1_pt1 | contig 18463 bp, 13 predicted proteins | sample 643401 | NCBI WGS metagenome assembly LFIK01 (sample SAMN03777447, study PRJNA286221) | soda lake metagenome | biome: soda lake; feature: Kulunda steppe; material: water; isolation source: sample T5-Br brine of Lake Tanatar-5 | place: Russia: Kulunda steppe | collected 2010-07
CCTGATCGAACAGGGCTCGCGCACGATCGCCTACGAGAATTCGGTTCGCTCAAGCAATGTCGAGGGCGGTGCCGGGGGCGGCGTCTTCGCATCCATCGAGAAGCTGGAAGAGATCCTGACGCGGACCTTGTGGGAGACGATCGACGAGGCTCTGGACGACGAGCGACTGCACCGCGCCATCGCCGAAGGGCCCACGGAAACCCAGCCCTCAAGCGAGTTAGAGGCGGATATCGAAGCACTTCGCCGCCTTCGGGATCGGGGTGTGTTGTCCGAAGACGAATACCGTGAGCGGGTACTCCAGTTGGTGGACTGATGGGGCGGTTGCAAACCGTACGGGTTCGCGCGACACCTGAACGATTCCCGTTCCTGCGGGAGGCCATCCAACAAGCACTGCTTCCGGCTAGGCAGCTCTATGAAGAGCGCCGTTTGATTCGGCCATGAAAAGGTTCGCGAGCCCATGACTCCAAGCCAACGATTCACGCTCGAAGCAGGGCATTGGTACGCGTTGGAATTGATGGGTGAGGAGTTTGGCCCGTCGCTCCGGACTTACTCGCCTCTGAATGTGTATCGTCCCTTTCTTGATGATCCGTTCTTAGAGCATGAAACCGTAGCCTAGCGGACAGGACACGCGCCGGTGACTGAGAGGATCGGGCGTGCAAAAGCAGAAGGCGCGCGATAGGGTGACGGCAATCAATCCGTCTTCATCAAAGAGGTAGTCCATCCCGCATGTCTGATCATCTGACCGACCTCATCCTTCGTCTCATCCCCGAAGACGGCACTTCCATCGGCAACGGCGCGATGATGGCGCTTCTGCGTGAGCAGGTCCCGGGGCTGACAGATTCGGATTACTTCGCCGCGCGGGATGAACTGGTTGAAGCCGGTGCACTACGTCGGGGGAGAGGTCGCGGCGGTTCGATTTACAGGGATGTGGGCGCGCTCAACGATGATAAAGACGACGCCCCTGAATTCGCTCTAAACCCGACGGACGAACCGGAGCCGGGGCAGCGTAAGGCCACGAAACGGAAGGCGGTGACGCACAAGCCTCAAGAACCGGCGCAGGTGCTGAGCTACCGGCATGATGACACCCGTGTGAACAACCCCGAGGTGGGGATGGTTCACGCCGGTACCGACCCGGATGGGGAGAAGACGACCTGGGCCTACGACCCGCATCTCGACCCGGAACTGAACTTCGACAGCGCCCGCGGGGGAATCGAGAAGCTGATCGACGACGCGCTCGCCTCGGGCAATCAGGAACGGATGCGCGACGCGTTGCAGGAGCTGAAGCGGCTGCAGGCACCGTATCTCAACTGGACCGGGAAGGCGGATCGGACGAGTTTCGAGGTTGACACCGTCTCGCTCCATGTCCATGAGCGGGTGGACCCGGCCACGATCCTGGCCAATGCGTCGAAACGTTTGAAAGGGAAGGACGCGAGCGACCAGTGGCGGCAATCCGACCTGTTCGCGGCGCCGTTCGAGAACCTGCCGCTCCGCCAGGCACTCGATTTCTACCACCATGAGAAGGGCTGGTCGAACCGGCTGGTGGCGGGCGACTCGTTGCTGGTGATGAACTCGCTCCTGACCAAGGAGAGCATGGGCGGCAAGGTGCAGACGATCTACATCGACCCGCCCTATGGCATCAAATACGGCTCGAACTTCCAGCCCTTCACCAACAAGCGAAAGCTCTCTGATTCCGACAAGGATGAAGACCTCAATCAAGAACCGGAAATGATAAAGGCGTTCCGGGACACTTGGGAGCTTGGTATACATTCTTACCTGACTTATCTGCGCGACCGCCTTATTCTCGCACACGAATTACTGGACGATAGTGGATCCGTTTTTGTACAGATATCGGATGAAAACGTCCATTTTGTTCGCGGGCTTCTTGACGAAGTATTTGGCGTAAAAAACTTCGTTTCTCAAATCTCATTCTCAAAGACTGGATCGGTTACCGGAAGCCACCTTGGAAATGTTTGCGATCTTCTCCTGTTTTACGCCAAAGATAAGCAGAAACTAAAATACAGAACGCTGTACGAAAAAAAGCCAGAGGTTGCTGGCGATTACTCTGAGGACCCCCTGAAATCGGATGGTTTCCGAAGCACGACCACATGCCCATACAACTTCATGGGTAAGAGTTGGGCTTGTGGAACCAATGAACACTGGAAGGTGCCTGTTGAGGGCCTGGACCGCGCTGCTAAAGCGGGACGGATTGTCCCAAAGAGCACATCGATCCGCTTTAAAAAGTATGCGGGTGATTTCGAGTATAAAGTGTTTCATTCTGTTTGGCTTGGTTTTGGCGGCGCCTCAAATATGCAGTACGTGGTCGAGACAAATACTCGAATAATTGAGCGCTGCATCCTTATGACAACTGATCCAAGTGATCTCGTTCTGGATATTACGTGTGGCTCAGGGGCAACGGCATTCGCATCGGAGAAATGGGGACGGCGTTGGATTACTTGCGACACATCCCGCGTCGCCCTCACGTTGGCTAAGCAGCGTCTGATGACCGCGACTTTTGACTATTACGCGCTGAAATACCCTCAGGAGGGACTAAAAGGAGGCTTTGACTACGAAACTGCGAAACGCATCACTCTTGGATCGATCGGCAGCAACACAGATATCGACAATATCTATGAGGAAGATCACCCGAAGATCGCTGCGGCGCTCGACGACCTGAACGCCGCGCTGACTGCGGCCCCGCCCAAAGCGGGCAAACCCACATACGGCGTGCGCAAAGGCAAGCCGGTCAACCTTGCCGATGGCGACACGCTGTACGAATGGGAGGTCCCCTTCGACTGGCCGGAGGATTGGCCCGAGTCCGCCCGATCCCCCTTCGATGCCTTCCACGCGGCCCGCCAGGCGATGCAGCGCCGCATGGACCAGTCGATTGCCGACCACGCCGAGCAGGAGACACTCTACGACAAGCCGCGCATCGAGAAGTCCAAGCTGCGCATCAGCGGCCCTTTTTCGGTCGAGGCGGTGCCGGCGCCGACCGTTCTGTCACTGGACGAGGAGATCTCGCCGCAGGAGGCGGACGAATCCGTCGCCCGCTCCGGCGAGACCTCGCGCCAGTCGATGTGGCGCGATGAACTGCTAAAGACCGGCGTGCGCGGCAAGGGCGGCGCGATGCTGCGCTTCGCCGAGTTCGAGACGCTGCCGGGGCTGAAACACATCCATGCCAGCGGGTCGGTGGCCGAGACGGGCGAGCGCGTCGTCGTCAGTTTCGGGCCTGCGCACGCGGCGTTGGAACAACGGCAGGTGGAGATGGCCCTGGACGAGGCCCAGACCCTGCGGCCCTCGCCCAAATTCATCCTGTTCTGCGCCTTCACCTTCGATCCGGAGGCCGCGAAGGATATCGACGAGGTGAACTGGCCGGGAGTGACGCTGATCAAGACGCAGATGAACACCGACCTGCTGACCGAGGATCTCCGGAAGAAGCGCGCCTCGAACGAATCGTTCTGGCTGATGGGTCAACCGGATGTGGACCTGCGCAGACGCGAGGACGGGATGTGGGAGGTCGAGGTCAACGGCTTCGACTATTTCGACCCGAAGGCGGGTGATCTCGTCTCCGGCGGGAATAAGCAGATCGCGATGTGGTCGCTGGATACCGACTACGACCAACGGTCGCTGATGCCGCATCAGGTGTTCTTCCCGATGGCAGACGCGAAGGGCGGCTGGAACCGCTTGCGCAAGACGGTCCGCGCCGAGCTGGACGAGGACCTGCTGGAGCAGTTCCATGGCACCGTCTCGCTGCCCTTCGAGGCGGGCGACAATGGGCGGGTCGCCGTCAAGATCGTGGACGACCGCGGGATCGAGTCGCTCAAGATCATGGCGTTCGGGGACTGAGCCCATGTCACTGATCATCAACAAACCCTCGGCGCGTCCCGAGCAGCACTGGGTCGATGGCGCGGGCGGCAATCTGAAGATCAATCCTGAGCGCCGGCCGGCGAGTTATGAGGTGTTCGACGCACGCACCAACACCAAGCGTGTCCACGTGCTCGATCTGGTCAACACGATCCGGGATCGCGTCGCCGCCTGGCGCGAGGATGGCTGGCCGGGGGTGACGATCGTCACGCGCAAGCTACTGGACCACTGGCACGACCCGGAGGCGCGGCAGCACCCCTTCTACTTCTGCCAGCTCGAGGCGATCGAGACGCTGATCTGGTGGGTAGAGGGCGCGGAGGCATACAAGCAGGGCATCGCGATCCCCGGAGACGGTGGTGCCTGGCAACGGCTCTGCAACAAGATGGCCACTGGGGCCGGCAAGACCCTGGTGATGGCGATGATCATCACCTGGCAGGTGCTCAACGCCCTGACCTACCCGAAGCGCAACAAGGATTTCAGCCGCGCCGTGTTCATCGTGGCGCCTGGTCTGACCGTGAAGGAACGCCTGCAGGTGCTGTACACCAGCGCGGGTAGCACCTACGACGAGTTCAACCTGTGCCCCTCCGAGGCGCTGCGCCAGAAGCTGAACCAGGCCGAGGTGCTGATCGAGAACTGGCACACGCTGATGCCCCTGAAGGAGGCCGATCGCTCGGTCGTGAAGAAGGGGCCGGAATCGGACGAGGCCTTCACGCGCCGGGTTCTGGGCAAGCTCGCCGCCCACAAGGACATCATCGTGATCAACGATGAGGCCCACCACGCCTATCGCAAGCCGCCCGAAGTCAAGATCAGCAAGAAGGAGGCGGCCGAACAGGGCATCGATCTGGACGAGGCGACGCGCTGGATCGAGGGGCTGGATCGCATCCACAAGACCCGGCGCATCCAGCGGTGTTTCGACCTGTCCGCCACGCCGTTTGCCCCGACCGGCAAGAAAAGCACCGACGTCGCGCTCTTCGAATGGATTGTGTCGGATTTCGGTCTGAACGACGCAATCGAGGCCGGGCTGGTTAAGACCCCCCGCGTCGTCGTGCGCGACGATGCGGTGCCCGATGCCAAAACGCTGCGCTCGAAGCTCTACCACATCTACCGCGACCCTTCGGTCTCAGAGGATCTGAACCGGACGAAGGCCGAGCCCCACGAGGCGCTGCCGAAGCTGGTTCAGGACGCCTATACGCTGCTCGGGGCCGATTGGCGGGAAACGGCGGCGGACTGGCGCCAGAAGGGGCATGTATCGCCGCCCGTCATGCTCACCGTCTGCAACCGTACGGAGACCGCGGCGCGCATCGAGCACTACTTCAACCAGGGCGACACGCACTGGCCCGAGTTGCACGCACCGACGCGGACGCTGCGGGTCGATTCGAAGGTGCTGGATAAGGCGGAGCTGGGCGAAGCCGCCTCATCCGACAAGGAATACGAGGCGCGCCTGAAGGAGATTATCGAGGCCGCGGACATTCCGGAAACGCGCCGACAGCAGATCCGCGCGCTGAAGAAGGAAGAGCTTCTGCGTGAGATCGTGGACAATGTGGGCAAGCGTGGCACGGGCGGGCAGGATCTTCAGAATGTGATTTCGGTAGCGATGCTGTCCGAAGGATGGGACGCCAAGAACGTAACCCACATCATGGGGTTGCGCGCGTTTACCTCACAACTGCTCTGTGAGCAGGTGGTGGGGCGCGGCCTGCGCAGGGTCTCCTACGACACTGATGAGGACGGGCTGTTCCTTCCGGAGTACGTCAACGTGTTCGGCGTGCCTCTCTCGATCTCTGAGCCCGGTGAAGCCGGCGAGGCGCCCCCGCCGCCCAAGCCGACGACCCAGATCGATGTCATCCCCGACCGGGTTCACCTTGAGCTCAAATGGCCGAACGTCCTGCGTGTCGAGACGGTGGTCAGACCGCAGTTGACGATCGACTGGGCCCAAGTGCCGACGCTGGTCCTTGACCCTGCAAGCACACCGATCAGCGCCGATCTCGCCCCGGCGCTCGGAGGCGCGGCCGATATGGGCAAGGTTACCGAGATAGATCTGGAAAAACTCCCCGACGAGTTCCGATTGCAGCGGCTTGTCTTTCAGGCCGTGCGCAAGGCTTTCGCGCAAATGAGCCATGGGTTTTCGGGCACGAACGAGTATCTCGCCGCGCAACTGGTCAGGATCATCGGGACATTCCTGCGATCCAGGCATCTGGAGATCCCGTCCCTGTTCCACTCGGACCCGCTCCGGCGGCGTATCCTCATCGCCCTCAATATCGACCTCGTGGTCCAGCATGTTCTGAGCCATGTGACCGAGCAGAACGCCGAGCGCCTGACGCCGATATTCGACGAAGAGAATCCGATCGGCGCAACCGGCCAGATGCGGACCTGGTACACCACAAAGCCCTGCTTCCCCACGACAAAGTCGCATATCAGCCATCTGGTGGGCGACTCGTCATGGGAGGGCCATGCGGCGAATGTCCTCGAAACCCGCGATGAAGTGGAGGCCTATGCCAAGAACGACCATCTCGGATTCCAGATTTATTACATGTGGGCAGGATCCCGACGCCGCTACACCCCGGACTTCCTTGTCCGCCTGTCTGGCGATACGGTCCTGGCGTTAGAGATCAAGGGGACCGACAGCCCCCAAAACAGGGCCAAGCGCGCTGCCCTGGACGAATGGGTCAAGGCAATCAATATGACAGGCGGCTTCGGTCGATGGGCGTGGGATGTCGCATTCGAGCCCAGTGAAGTGCAGGACATCATCACCAGACATGCAGTTGTCTCCGAACCCGTAGAATAGAGATCGGCTGATATCGTTGAGAGCACTTAGTGCTTCCTCAAGGGTTCGAAGATTGTCCCGAACTTTTACGCGTTGGCGAGCCCTTGGTGCCCTTGGTACGCTGAGAGTTCTGTCATACAGGCGAGGCAGTTGCCATGCTCATCGTAACCCCCAGAACCGACCATACCGTCTGGAAAGGCGACGAAGTGCCCGCCACTGTCCTCGGTGTCACAGGCAATCAGGTGCGGCTCGGCATCAAAGCGCCGCGCGAGGGGTTGCTGCCGGATGAGCTAGCCGGCCAGCCCGAAAAATTGGGATGACCCCGGCAGCCATTGTCCATCGGAAGCCCTGCTTCTTTGTATCCGAAAGGATCATCGGCAAGCGCTGAGGCCGCGTTGGCCGTGGCTTGCCTTACCGTTTCCCCCAGTGGCCTTTCGTGACATGTGCCGATATGGGAGCACGAGCGTCTTCAGCACCTGCTTCTCATCGATCTTGTTGGTATCCCCATTCGGGGGCGTGGCCATAGCTTTAACCGCTGTGTAGATATCGGGCCCCGCCTTCCATGCGAATCCTCGCTCACCACCAGATGCTGATGATTTGAACCGCCCGCTTCGATGCGACGCAACCGCTCCTGCACTTATCCCCGGAGTATGTCGTCACCGGTGTCCACAAGCAATTCAATTCGTACCTTTCCGCTCGAAAGATCGCCCAGTTTAATATCCGAATGAACGAGTGCTCCGGTGCAGCCAATATCCGGGCGCGATATAATGAATGTTAGAAACCAATGAGGGGAAACGCATGCTGATAGACTTGAATGATCGAGGCCATGTTCGGCAGCGCGAATCTCAGAGTTTAGAATTCAAGCGCAGTTTCCGTGCGGGAGATTCTGTTTTGGAGTACCTCCGAACACTGGTGGGTATGGCTAACAACGGTGGAGGGAGCATAGTGTTTGGTGTATCCGATAACCCACGCGTGCCTGTTGGCCTGCAAGATGAACGATTTTCGTCATTTGATGCAAAAAATATAAACAAAAGACTCTTGGAGTATTTCTCTGCGGATGTAGAGTGGTCGCCATCAATTATTCATGTTGACGGGGTTGAACTCGGCGTAATCACTGTGACGAAAGCAGAGGTCAGGCCGGTTGTTTGCATCCGTAACCATGAGGGAAAAAACCTGCGCGAAGGTGCGATATATTACCGCTATCGTGGCGAAACACGCGAGATAAAGCCAAATGAGCTACTGACTTTGCTGCAAACGGAGCGGGATAAGGAGCGGGAACTATGGATGCAGCACGTCAAAGCTATCGGTTCAATTGGCCCGCAAGCAGCACACATCCTTGATCTCAAGAATAGAAGTATAACCCTCGGAGACTCGAAGGTAGTCATAGAGGAATCGCTTCTAAATAAAATAAAGATAATTAAAGAGGGTCATTTCAAAGAGCAAGAAGGTGCGCCAACATTACGCCTTCTTGGTGATATAGATGGTGTTCTTGGAGAAGATGGAGTTGTCTTAAATGAGGCGTCGTATCCGTACACGGAATCGACGCTCTTAGAAAAGCTCCCCATCGGACAATATGTTCTTAGAGCGCTCGTTTGGCACCTCGAAGTAAAGGGTAATTCAAAATATCACATGGCTATACCAACGGGGAGATCTGGATGCATACACAAGTATTCAAATGCCTTTCTCATGAGGGTTCGAGAAATTATTCGTTCTGAGGAGGATGTGTTGCAGGAGGCTGTTGCAGCATACAGGGCGCGCCGCCGGGCTTGAGTGACCCCGAGCTGGCCCGGCCCTACAGTATCACCCGGATCCCCGTGGGCAAGTGGCGCTACCGCAACGACGTGGAAGACCGGTCCCATTGCCCGCAGACTCTACACGCCACCGTCACACCGGAGCAGGAGGCGATTATTGTGTAGGTGAGGGAATTGGCGCTGCTGGTGGTGGGTGACCTGCTTTTGGGGGCGGAAGGCCCTGAACTTGGAGCCGACGTGGGCCGCCTTGGATCGATGCAGGGGGAACGCGACGGGGAGCCCGAAGAGCCCGGATCTCTGGGGGCAGATCTTGCCTTTGGACCTAGCGCGGAAAGCCGGCGGACGGAAAACGCAAGGCCTGACTAGGCGTTGGTGCGCTATGGCACGCTTTGGTTCGGCGATCATGACACTATAATCAAGAAACAAGGAAAAAAGATGGCTTGGACAAAAGACCTCCTTGCCCTTTCGGAGTGGGCTATTCAGCATCAGGATCTGCGCCACAGATTCCTTTACGCCGAGCGGGCGGAGGACCTTCCTTTCACGCCCGGAATTTGCTTTTCTTTTGAGACGAACATAGTTCTGTCCATATATGAGGCTGCGATTGCTAAAGGGTTTAAGCCAGGCTTTACTATCGCATATGAGAAGCCGTACCCCGGACTAGGCGGCGGGAACCCGAAGAGGTCTGATCTTGCGTTTAAGGAGCCGGGCCCGGGTCAGAACTGGGGCTACGTGGAAGTAAAGAATTATGGGATTTCCGGTAAGTCTTCAATTGATGTGGATATTGAAAAGCTTAGGACTATCGATGTCAGATCGCAACGGTGGATTTTGTGCTACCGGGTACGCCCAACTCAAGGAAGGAGTATGCCGCTGAAAACACTGCTTGAGCGGAACTTCGGCTCTGAACTTGAAATCGAGCACGAAGGCTCGGTTCCTACTATCGAGCCAGATGGATACGAAGGAGTGTGTGAAATTCTTTTGAGTCGCGTCCGGTGAGCAGGTGTCTATGCAGCCCCTGCGCTAAGAGGCACCTGTTGCGGTGGTTCCACCTTGTGTTGGAGAGTTGGGGTCTCCCTTCGGATCTAGAAGGCCGGTGGGAGGGGGCTAGAAGCAAGGTCTTATCTAGGCGTTAAATGCGAGTGTGGTCCGAGTTGATAAGGCTGTTTCTGGGTGAGTGAGGCGCACGGGATAGGGAAAGCGAATGCTCGAATCCAAACTTGCATGGCTTGATCATGACGCGGTGGCTCGCGAGCGGAGTATGCGCGTGCTGGCGATGTTCGGGGAGCGCGATACCCGTGATGAGCTGGGGCTAGGGTCTATTCGGGACAATTTGGCGGATATGCTATTTCCGGGTACGAGTACGATTCAAACGCGGTTGCGCTACATGTTCTTCGTTCCCTGGGTGTACCAGGAGGTTGAGTCGGAGTTGGCTCGGGGAACATTGGAGGCGGATCGGGTGCCGGCACGGGCCGCCGATCTGGAATTTCGAATCGTGGATTCGTTGCTGGACTCGGAGGATCAGGCGGGAGTGTTTGGCGTCGGGTCGGGGCGTACGCTGAAACGCCTGCCGAGTTCGGTGTACTGGGCCGGGCTTGGGTCGTGGGGTATTCGGGAGGTTTCTCTGTCACAGGATCGCTACCAGCGGGGTGTGTCGGGGCTGGTGGGACGGCGTCAGGCGGCCCAGTCCCTGCGGTTGGAGGAGGGGGGGGATGCCGATGGATTGGAGTATCGGACCTGGCATGCGGGGTTGCCGAATGCGCCCGAACGATTCCCGTCCGGCATCTCGCTTTCGCTCACGGGCGAGGAGGCGGCCTTCATTCTGGATCGGGTCCGCGAATGCCATCCGTTGAGCCTGTTGGCCCATCTGTTCGAAGGCTGTTCGCCCGCAGGCGTGGATTATCCCTGGGAACATCCGGATCGCTCGGGTTTCAGTGATAGCCAGCAGGAATTACTGGACCATGCGGAGAAGCTTGCGGTGCTCGCGCATGGGTCCTTTCTGCTCTACAACCTGGCGCTTTCCGAACGAAGGGAACGCGAGGATTGGGTGGAGCATTACGAACATCGGTTGGATGACTGGTCTGCATCTGCCCAAGGGTTGCGGTTCGCGGGATGGAGGCTGGATGACTTGTTCGGTTGGACCATGGCGGGTTCGCTGCGGGTATCGGAGGGCGCGCGTACGTTTCTTCGGGAGTGGCTTGCGAAGGTGCTCGAGTGTGGATGCGATGGTGAGCGGCTTCGCGCGGATGAGGGGGCACGTGAGTTGATCCGACTACGAGAATCGCTCCTCAAGAAGTCGCGTTCCCGGTTCAACAACCCGCAGGCGCTCACGCAATGGAGCGGTAAATCGGGTGCGGATCGCTACAACTATCGCTGGGCGACGGTGAGTCGGTTCCATCGGGATCTGTACGCGGCGTTTCAGCGGGATGGCGGCTGATGCTTGATCCCAACGGCCGGAACCTCTACACCCATCTGCTCACGCCACCCCCCGGGTACTCGCTGGACCAGGCACTGGGCACGACGTTCTCGCTGGATATCCCGACGCTGCTGACGATTCCCGTGCATTTGTCGCTGCTGGGTGCAGAGCGGCGGGATGACGGCATCGCGGTGTATGAGTCGGTCCGGCGGACGATGGACCGGGTGACGCTCTATCTCCAGCGTGGCCAAATGCGCGCGCCGCAGAAGGAAAACCACCTGTTCGGATTGCTGGAGCCCTGCATGGTGGAGGTGGAACCGCCCGGCAGCGGGGTCTTTCATCCCAAGATCTGGGTGTTGCGGTTTATGCCGGACGACGGGGTGAGTGATCCACCGCTGCTGCGGGTCGCAATTCTGTCGCGCAATGTGACCGATGATCGCTCCTGGGATCTTTCGCTGCAGCTTGATGGGTGGCTGGGTACCGGCCCTTCCGAAGTGAACCGGCCGCTGGCTCGATTGGTGGAGGCATTGCCGGGGCTTGCCACCCGGGCGATCGATTCGGATCGACGTGAGCAGGCGCAAGCGCTGGCACGAGACGTGATGGACTGTGAGTTCCAGCTGCCCGCCGGCGTTGATTCGATCGAATTCGGGGTTCTCGGCTGGCCGACGAGTCGGTGGCGCGCGGAGCCGAGCGACCGACTCGCCGTGATCTCTCCGTTCGTGAAAGATGAAGCATTGAGGCAACTGGCCAGCGTCAGCGCCCAGCCGGTGGCGTTGATTTCTCGACCGGATGAGCTGGAGTCTCTGTCCTCGGCGTCTTTCACTGCCTTCGGGGGTTGTTACGCGCTTCACGAGGCGGCGGAGAGCGAGGACAACGAGGGCGAGATTGATCACGACACGCACGGGCTCCATGCGAAGGTCTGGATTGCGGAGCAGGGGCCACAAACGGTCATGACCCTCGGTTCCGCAAACGTTACCGATGCCGCCCTGGGCGGGCAGAACAACGTTGAAGTGATTGCGACCCTGCGGGGCCCGCGCCGTGAGATCGGGGGTATTGATGACCTCCTTGGCGAGAAGGGACTCGGGAGCGTGTTACAGCGCTGGGAGCCAGGGGTGGGCGCGGCCACAGAAACGGATGAGCTGGCCAGAGCGGCGCAGGAGCGGCTGGAACGCGCGCGTAAAGCGCTTGCCCGGAGTGAACTAGCGGTCGAATGCGAACCCGGGGCTACGGAGGGCATGTGGCGGTTGTGGTTGCTCGGGCGAGTCGAGCTGCCGGAGCCGGTCGTCTGTCATGTTTGGCCGGTAAGCCGCCCGCCGGGCGACGCATTGATGCTCGGGGCCGGTAAAGAGGAGGGGCGGATCGAGCTTGCCCATTCCGGGGCGGCACACCTCACCGGTCTCATCGCCTTCGAACTGTCCGATCCGGCGGCGGAGCAGCCGCTGCGCTTTGCATTGAACCTGCCGATCGAGGGCCTGCCGGCGGAGGAACGGGAGGCCGCTATCCTGCGTGCGGTGGTAAAGAACCGGGACGGTTTTCTACGGTACCTGATGTTGTTGCTGGCCGGCGATGAAGCCTCCGCGGCGGCCTTCATGCCGACGGCAGGGAGCGGGCACGGGCGTTGGCACAAGGCGGCACTGGACGAATTGCCGTTGCTGGAAGAAATGACCCGGTGCTACAGCCGCGAGCCGGAGCGGCTTCAGGATATCGCCGGGATGATCGGGCGCCTGCAAGGGCGCACGGGCACGTCGGATCTTGTGCCGCCGGAGTTCGAGCAACTGTGGCAGACGTACCAGGAAGCGATGGAGCGGCGTGGTGAGTGAGCTCGAAGGATTCAATGCGGCTCCGGTGCTCGCCTCGCTCAAGCCGTTCCAACGACGGACGGTGGACTATGCATTCGAGCGGCTGTTCGCTGCGGACGGGAGCGGGCGTTTCCTGGTGGCGGATGAGGTGGGGTTGGGCAAGACCCTGGTTGCACGCGGTGTGATCGCGCGGACCCTGGAGGCGTTGAGCGGGCAAGGGGGGCGAGTCGACATCATCTACGTGTGCTCGAACGCGGCGATTGCGCAACAGAACGTTCGGCGGATGAATGTCCTGGAGAAAAATGATTTTGCCCTGGCGAGCCGTCTGACGCTGCTGCCGGAGACGGTCCATCAGCTCAATCAGAACCCCGTTAACTTCATCAGCCTGACACCGGGCACGACCTTCAATCTGCGTTCAAGTACAGGTGTCGCCAGGGAGCGGATCCTGCTGTTCCATATGCTGAATGGCATGGAGGGGTTGAGTCGGATCGGACTGCGCAATGGCTTGCAGTGCAGCGTGGGTGAGCGTTGGCACCAGATGCTGGAGGAAGGGCCACCTGAGATGGATGCGGATTTGGCGGCTTCGTTCTTCGAGGACGTTCGTCTGGATCCCGAGCTACGTGAACGGCTGCGACACCTGTGCGAAACGTTCGAACGTCCGGAGAATGAACGGGGCGATGGGGCCAATGCCGAGCGGAATCTGGTGGTCGGGCTGTTGCGCCGGCGGCTGGCTCGAATCTGCCTCGAGGCGCTGCGGCCCTCTTTGGTGATTCTGGACGAGTTCCAGCGCTTCTCCGATCTCCTCGGGGGCGATACCGAAGAGGCAGAACTCGCCAATGACCTGTTCTCGCTGGATGGCTCCCGGCTGCTGTTGCTGTCGGCGACGCCGTACCGGATGCTGAGCATGCATGGCGAGGCCGATGAGGATCATCACGAGAACTTCCTCGCGACGGTTGGGTTTCTGTATGACGAACCCGGTGAAGTGGCACACCTCCGCGGGGATCTCGAGGCCTATCGCCAGGGCTGCCGGCTGTTGGCCGACGGGGATCAAGGCACGATCCACGAGGCGCGGGAGCGCCTGCAGGCGCGCTTGATGAAGGTTATGTGCCGCACGGAGCGGGTGGGTCTGACCCGCCGGCGCGATGCGATGCTGGAGGGCGATGAACGTGAGGTTCGCCTCAAGCCAGACGATCTCGAGTATGCCCGGGTCGTCGACGCTACCGCTCGGGCGGCGGGTCTGCCGGATGTGATCGAGTACTGGAAGTCGATCCCGTACATGCTGAGTTACATGCGTGATTATCAGATCCGCAGGGAGCTTGATGCGCTGGGCGACACGCCCTCTGCCGAGTTGAGGCAGGCCATCGGAGACGGGCGGGGCCTGAGTACCATCGATCCTCGAAGGATCGAGGATTATCGGTCGCTGGAAATGCCGCACGCGCGGATGCGTGGCTTCGTCGACGAGACCGTGGATAAGGGCTTGTGGAAGCTGCTTTGGCTACCTCCCTCGCTACCGTACAGCGAGCCCGCCGGTCACTGGGCCGAGGTGGGTGATGTGACCAAGCAACTGGTGTTTTCGGCCTGGAATGCGGTGCCGGATGCCATTGCGACGATATGCTCTTATGAGGCTCAAGCCAGGGCGTTTGCCGGAGCGGACGGGAACGTCACGTACAGCAATACCTACGAGCGTGTGCGGCCCCTGCTGCGGTTTCAAACGGATGCTGCCGGCCGGCTGACCGGGATGCCCGCGTTGATGCGCATCATGCCGGCACCTCGCCTCGCTCGGGAGGTGGATCCGCTTCGCATCGCTGTTGAATTGGGCGATGGCACGCCCCCTTCGCTTGATGTGGTGCTGGGAGAAGCAACACGGCGATGTTCAGCTCTCTTGGCGGAGCTGCCACCTGGCGATGCGGACGGCCGCATCGACGAACGTTGGTATTGGGCGGCAATCGCGATGCTGGAGGGTAACCCGGCCCTGATGACCTGGATGCAGGCGGCTTCTGGTTGGTCCGAGGCGATCCCCGAGCGCGAGAGTAGTGATCAGTTCCAGGCTCACGTCGATCACATGGTCGAGACCATGCGTGATGGGCTGGATCTGGGGCGGCGGCCACCCGACTTGGCCGAGGTGCTGGCCCTTTTCGCGCTGGGAGGCCCGGGTGCTTGCTCCGTGCGTGCGCTGCGGCGCGTGGCCCCGGATGTCGAATGGAATGCGGCAGCGCTGCTGTCTGGAGCGGCGCGGATCGCGAATGGCTTTCGGACCCTGTTCAACCTCCCTGAGAGTATCGTTCTGATCCAGAATCGGGATGAGCTCCCGTACTGGCGCCAGGCGCTGGAGTACGCGGTCGAGGGGAACCTTCAGGCCGTGCTGGACGAGCAGGTGCATGTGCTGCCGGAGCAGCTTGGCCTTGCGGGTGCACCATCCGCCGACCGCATCGATGGCGTCGCCAGGGCTGTAGCGGAATCGCTGTCCATGCGCTCGGCGCAGCTCAAGGTGGATGACGTTCGCGTGAAGCAGCGCCGCCTCGCCGTCGACGACGTCATGATCCGGTGCCGTTTTGCCCTGCGCTTTGGTGACATGCGAGACGATACCGGCGGTGCCATTGCGCGCGCCGACTCCGTACGGGCCGCTTTCAATTCACCGTTTCGTCCCTTCGTTCTGGCCAGCACATCGGTGGGGCAGGAGGGGCTGGATTTTCACACCTGGTGCCATTCCGTCGTTCACTGGAACCTGCCGTCGAACCCAGTGGACATGGAGCAGCGGGAGGGCCGCGTCCACCGTTACAAGGGGCATGCCGTGCGCCGAAACGTGGCGCAGGATATCGGTTTGCATGCGCTCGCGGGGTGGGGTGGTGAAGGGGATCCGTGGACATATCTCTTTGAGCGCGCGGAAGGTACCGATTCCGGGCAGGAGTCCGATCTTGCCCCCTGGTGGATCTACGAGGCGGGTGATGCACGCATTCAGCGACGGGTTCTGCTTCTGCCGTTGAGCCGGGATGTCGGTCGCCTCAAGAACATGAAACGCCAGTTGGCGCTCTATCGCATGGTGTTCGGCCAACCGCGCCAGGAAGACCTGATCGCGTACCTCGATCACGCCCTTCCGGAAGACGCGCCAGAGGACTGGCAGATTTCCCTACTACCTCCCGCGACGTAACGTTCGTCACCGGATTTCGACAGAGCTGAGAGGCATTGCGCATGGATAAGGAGCATCTGCCGAAACTGGTAGGCGAGTTGTATCGCGTTGTGGGGGAGTTAGAGGCGATGTTTCCCGGAAGGCATTTCACGCCGGATGGTCATCTCGTGGGCAGTCTGGGTGAGTGCCTCGCGGCCTATCATTACGGGCTTGATCTCCTCCGGGCATCTTCACCGGGCGTGGACGCCGTTAAGGATGGGCGAGAGATCGAGATCAAGGCGACCCAAGGAACAAGAGTTGGCCTGCGAAGTGGTCCGGAGCATCTGCTCGTGCTGAAGCTGGACCGGGAAGGCGGCTTCGAAGAGATCTACAACGGACCGGGCAAATTCGTCTGGCGTGAATTCGAGGGAAAATCGAGACCGAGTAACGGCCAGTATCAGATTTCGGTAGCGCGCCTGATCCAGTTGATGCAGAACGTTCCTCCCGATCTGAGGGTGCCAATGGTGATTCCGAACGGGTGATCGGACCTGAGACTTCTGGGTTAGCGCACTTTGGACCCGTCCAAGGGCGATAGGGGGAAAGTTTTCCCAGCTTAAGGCACGCTGGGGTGAATGAGATCCGGCGGGATCCAGACCGGGCGTCGCCCTCCGAGCTTGGTCCAGTAGTAGCCAGGATTTGAGGCGAGATGCGTCTTGATCCCGCTGTTCTGGGCGCTTGTCCCATCCAGGCCGCGAATGACTCCTGCCAGCGGCATGTTGTAGGTGTCGCCGCTTTGGTATGCCTTGATCGTGCCCCACAGAACCCCGAGAGCATCTTGATCGGTTTGTTTCAGTCGGGCCAGCGGACCCATAAGAGCCAATTCCAACAGCTCGTCATGGGCGTGGTGCTGGCAGGGATACCGATGGCCGCCGGGGCCGCGAAGTAGCACCTTCCCCACGTCGTGGAGGAGGGCGACCACGATGGCCGCTTCGGCGAAGATCACGGGAGTGTCCGGGAGCTCGCGCGTTGCCGCTTTCAAGGCCTCTGCGATCTCCAAGCTGTGAGCGAGCAGGCCTCCCGCCTCGGAGTGGTGGCAGCTTTTAGATGCCGGCAGAGTCACGAAGAGCCGAGTGAGTCGCTGGTCACGGAAGACGTTTTCCAGAAACTCGCGATAGGCGGGTGTGCGCAGCGCATCGGCCAGATCGACGAGGCGTTGGAGATCGTCGACGTTGGGGGCAACGTGGGCGGGTAGCAATTCAATTGGGGACCGGCGGTTGTCTGCCTCGAGGGCGGGATGGAGGACCGCCTGGGCTTCCCCGTGGCGGTCTCGCTGTAGTTCGATGCCGCACTCCAGCGTTGATGGTTGGCTGGAGAGGATGCCTTGCCAGTCAGCCATTGGCGCGAAGGCTCGAATGCTGCCGGTGTAATCCCACAGATCCACGGGGTAGTACGCCACGCCGTTCTGGCCGGACTTCGGCTTGCCGATCTCGGCACCGAAGGTTCCAGTGAGTGGCTGGTCGGTCTCGAATTCCGGCGTGGCCAGGAGGTTCTTTACGTCCAGGATTGTCCTACACATGCCCGGTCTCCTTCTGAGCTTCGAGCGTTTTCTGCAGGCGGTATGCAAGCCAGTTGATCACCGCGCCGTCCAACGCCAGAGGTGCGCGGCCGAGTTCCCTGGTGACCCATGCGGCGACCGTTTCCAGCACGGGCTCGGTGGTTGGCGCGCCGAGCGTTTGGGCGAGGTTGGGCCGGTTCTCAAGCTGGTATGCTCGGATGAGCGCAGAGGCCAACTGTCGAGGCGCTTCGGTCTGTATCAGGTGGTTGGCGACGCGGGCCGTCTTCGGGGTCTCACTCATCATCGGAGACCTCCTCGGTAACCGGATACACCGTGGTCTGAGGACACTGCATACGCGAACGCAGCAGTTGCTCCATTGCGGAGCCATCCTGGCGCGTGAGGTTCGGGACATACCTCGAGTACACGGTGAACAGCATCTTCGTATTGGAGTGCCCCATCTGACGGGCTATCCATTCCGGGCTCTCGCCCGCGGCAAGCCACAGGGTCGCGGCCGTATGGCGCGTCTGATAGGGGTTCCGGCGTTTGAGGTGGGCCTTCTTGAGCGTCGGATACCACACGCGGTGATTCACGTTGTGGTACGAGAGCGGATAGCCGAAGCGACTGGAGAACACATAATCGCTCCGACAGGAAACGGGCCGTTCGCGCATCGCTTCTCGGGCCTGTACGAGTGCTTGGTAGACCATCTCGGACATCTGGATGGTGCGCATCGAGCCGTCGGTCTTGGTCGTGGTGTCTTCGCCGTTGACGCGGGCGGAATAGACGAGGATCTCGCGCCGATCGAAGTCCACATACTGCCATTTCAGACCGTCCACCTCGGACGTCCGCATCCCCGTGAAGAACCGGACGATGAAGTAGGGCCGCCATTCGGGATCGAGTGCATTGAGGAGCTTCTGGACCTCCTCCAGCGAGAAGGGGTCGACCTGAGTACGAGGGACACGCAGCGGCTTGATGCCCTGATAAGGCGTGATAAAGTCGAATCGGTCAGCGGCTTCCACCAGGATCTGCCGGAGCACATTCATGATTTGATTGATCCGGGACGCTGAGAGCGTTTTTCCAGTGACGCGGGATACTTTGGCGAGTTCTGCGCGGTACTGGAGGATCTCGGATTTCTGGATGTCGCTGACCTTTTTCTCTCCGAACTGCGGGACCAGTTGTTTCTCGAAGATGTCCCGCAGCTTGGTTCGGTAGGACGGCTTCCA
>LFIK01001505.1_pt1 | contig 18461 bp, 12 predicted proteins | sample 643401 | NCBI WGS metagenome assembly LFIK01 (sample SAMN03777447, study PRJNA286221) | soda lake metagenome | biome: soda lake; feature: Kulunda steppe; material: water; isolation source: sample T5-Br brine of Lake Tanatar-5 | place: Russia: Kulunda steppe | collected 2010-07
CATGCGAATCTCCGGACGTGAGATACGCGCACGTCGATGTTCCTTGGTTCGTCGATGGGGTGTGTTCCTTTTTACCCTTTGCGGTCTGTCTTATCCCTTTTCCAACCTTTCCATCGGGTGGTTCGACCGGGTTCACCATTCCCGCCACCCTTATGCGCGTAGGGACACAACCTTGCCCCAGACCCAGACACCACGCAACCGAACGTACACACCACGGTGGTGGTGCAGGTCGCGGATGCATCCCATCCACGCATGGCAAGGGTGAAGCACAACACACGTTGGAAGGAAAGAACAGGAACGAGGAGAACGAAGGTGACACGGATGGAAAGACGAACGAAAGCCGAACGTACACTGCCACCAAACCCACGTCACGAGGAGGGGAAGATCGAACGAACGACACGGTGGAAACCATTCCACCACGACGAAGACTTGGACACGCTCGTCCGAACGCTGCAGAGGGTGAGATGCAGCCTCTTCGAGAACGACCACGTCCTCAACGCTGTGGATCCGAGAACCTGGGACAGGTGTGCGAAAGCTTGTCTGGAACAGAAAGCCTCTCTCGTTTCCATCAAGACTCGCGTGATTCGAAACCTGTGGGAAGCATTGCAGCATGAAGTGGAAATCCTCATGCACTTGACATTGCACCCCAGTGGATCAACTGGGCTTGTTTCCCTTGGCAATTTCATCAGGAGACTCGAGAAGGCATGGGAGAGGAAACACCTAATGGCAACCAACCTGTCGTGGCAAGAGATTTTGGGAATATCAAAAAGAGAAGTAAAACAGTCCTTGCCGCTCGCACGATGCTTCTTGCAGAGGGAAAAAGCTCTGGTTCGTGCTCGACTTGCGACGATTGACATGTGCAGCAGCAGGACCAGGCCAAACGCGGATATATCGATCGACTCTTCCAAAGATTGTACAGTGGCATGGAACTTCAGGGACAACGAATGCACCCAGCTGGACCACACCCACACGGGAACCTTTTGTTAAGTTATGTACCATGCGAATGATGATTATCATTCATGTAAATAGCGGGCGCATGTACAGGAACCGCCCAAAGTTCTTTGTTGGACCTAGGATCCAGGATTCGCGCCTTGGCCAGTTGCCACATATCCTACCGCTTTGTCGACTCCTTTCAGAAGCTGCCCCATCAACTCCTTGTCCTCCACGTGCAAAGTCATAAATTGGACCAAGCCATAGTCCTCCACAACTTCGCAAAGGCCGCGATTCAGCTTCTCGAATCGAGATGCCAGTGGATCAGTGTTCAGTTCACATAGCAGATACTCTAGGTCTTGTGCATCGGTGTAGTATTCCAGATCAAACGTCATTTCCCCATATTGTCCCAACAAATCGACTTTGGAAAGCACGTTGACATGTGGAAGTGCCAAGTGAAGCATGGTGTTCAAGGAAAGAAGCACCGCTCCGATGTACTTCCCCGCGTCCTGGCAGAGATGCGCGTCGATCAGATGGACGCAGGCTAATCTACACTGGAGTGTTCGCACCATGTGCTCAATCACCTTCCTCAAGCTATCGTGAAGTGTAAAAAGCTCGACCTGACCTGGGCAGTCGATGATCATGTACGCATTCTCCGGCAAGGCATGTATTCGTTCCTCAAGCCAATCCAAGTTGCTGGCAAGATAATCCATGCAATAAACCATGCTCCCGTTCGGACCAAGTCCTAGTTCCGTTTGCACTTCTTCCGCTTCGACCAGATTTCGCAAATCGACGTCGCATTCGTAAGGCAGCCGATCGTTCGCTGGATCCAAGTTCAGCACACAGGATTCTCTCCCGACACCGTGCAAGAACTCCTGCAAACCTCTGCAATAGGTGGTTTTTCCCGATCCTGGCGGACCGACGACTACTTGGCCGAAACGCATCCGCACTGTTTGTGGCGCCGGATTCTTCGTAGCAAGCACACTTCATGCGACACCAGTCGCATCCACCACCTTTCCTTGTCTTGGCGAGAGCCGATCTTGGTAGCGATGCGTAATCACACACCTGCAGTGGCTTGGCGTCCCACTTGTGCTGCAGGTGCTTCCTCTTTCCAGCTGCTTCGAGTGCGAGACAGGTTGGACCGAAACAGGAACCAAAGCGGTGTGCAGTTGGAAGCAAGGAATCCATGGACACACATCCATGGATGATGGGGACAAAGGACGTGCATGATTGCCGTGGATGTACATATCACGAGCGTTGAGGCTGGCCTTGCGCATTCTCTATGGATCAACAAAAGGATGAGAGTGGAAACACCGACACAACCGAGGAACACCCCCGACGCCACCTACTTGTGAAGGAACGATGAAATGTGGAATCCCTCTGGCAATAGTTCGCCTCACCGCCAGTAAAACAAAAAGACAGCGTCGAGGAAGAAATTGCCTGGAAGAACATGCACCCACTCCTCACGGAAACGACCCTTCTGTGGATGCTGCCAAAGTTGCCAAGCACGAGAGATCACCAGTTGGCTCTGCCATGCAGGAGCACAGGTGCCGTGAAGTCTTCAACTCTTTTTCGAATACCATCCGTTTCTGCCACTCAAGGATACCAAGAGAGCTGCTGGACCTTCCATTGGTAGTGAAGGTCCAGCCATGGTAGCACTGATTGTACAGATGTTGGTGTCAACTGTTTTTTAGTTGAGGTCCAATCACGCTGAAACTCGCACACTTTCCGTTGTATCAAAATGCATGAGCACTCGCACCTTTTGAAGGAATGTACAAAATGCTTCTTTCCATTTCTGCAGTAATTCCTCACCCTCAGGCAAAGTGCTGGTGCTCCGTAGGCAAACCCGTGTACGAGTCTTTTGTAGCGATGCTCCTTACTGGTAGTTCTGGACCGGCGGTCGGAGGGTTGCATTCCAGTCAGATTAAGTCCTTTAAAATTCAGGCTTGGGCGTGGGCACACAAACTCTAGCATGAACAAGATTTCCTAGGTACCAAATGGAGTTCATCATTTGCGTCATCCTGTGCCACAGGAACATTTCTCGTTTAAGTCTTCACAAAGAGCTCTCCATTTATCTCCAAAGGCCTTGGGCCGCCTGGAATTGTGAAGGGAAGACTTGTATGTGGGTTTCGCTAGGTCAGAGCATCCCTCCCCTGCGAGTGTTGCTTGCAAAGCGACCATACTTCCTATGTGTCCTGTCCATGGGAAATGCGTGGCACGTAAGACAGCCAACAGCTTCCAGCATTAGGACAATGATCAAGGTGAACTAGATCGATCTCCTCACAGCAATCACCTGAGCAACCAGAAAGCACCAGTGAGTGCGCTTGATTCTGGAATTGGACGGGAAGGGCCCAGACAGTGTGCTCTTTCACGCGGCTCCATTCCGCTCACTCCTTGGACGACCTGGAATTGGATCTAAATCTATGAGTTGGTTAAACAAGGCTAGAGAGTAGGAGAAGCGGATGGTGACTTTCGGCAGGCACAGAGGCCAGGAGAGGAAGTATTTATTCTTCCTGTGGAGCAGGAGGCTCTCTTTGCACAAATTTCCTAGACAATCCTTTCCAACTCTCGCGCATAACCGAGCATCCGTTGAATAGTTTCCATCGATGGGATGGCGGCATCACCCTCATCTTTGTGCTGGAAGACAAACGTATCGCCAGTCACGTTCCAATTCTTCTTTTGAATGAAGGATCTCATGTCGGCCTCCGATTGGAGCATGAGAAGCTTTTGTGCTCCAGCAAAGGAGAGGGTGTCGTAGGCCGCTTCGCAGCTGCTGGCAATTTCATCCCGAATGGTCTCGATCAGCAAGTCCATGAAGTACCCGAATGTTTCGTCCGGCACGTGTTCTCTGGCTTCCAGTATCTGCTTGTATGCTCCCTCAAGAAGAGCTTGCTCGATATCGACCACTTTTTGGACCACACCACTGGCGTGTGCTTCTGGCGAGAGTTTTTCCAACTCCACATGGAAGTCGGAGATGCGGTTTTGCACCAGCAAGCGCAAGAGGTTCAGTCCCAGGATCAAGTGTTCTCGTTCGGATGTTCCGATGACGTTCTTCAGTTCGGTGTAGAACGGTTGCAGCAGAGAAAAATTCCGTTCGAAGAGTCCTTCGTCCTGCAGCCTCAGGCTCACCATGACTGCGATCTCAAATGCGCTCCCTGTTCGTCCACACGTGCGAAGATTCCATCGACGTCAGCTTCGTGGATGCCACGACGAAAGCATGTTCGGACGTGCGTGTCGATTCCGAACGTACGTGCAAGTTTCAGAGTTTGTTGGGAGGGGAGTTGGTTCCTTTCAAAGGGAGGCACGACGGACGCGCCCACCAGCAGCACCTATCCGTCGATCGAAGCAGCACCGGTCAGCATTCATTCGCACGCGACGCGACAGACGGTTGTCGTTCGCATCGTCCTCTTCTTTCCATCACTTTCCCTCACCTTGCATTCTTCGATCTTCTTCTGGCACGCTTCGTCGTTCCCACGCGCATATTCTCTCTGGACGCGACACGTGCACGTCAGCCACGTCCTCTCGTTCGATCTCTCAGGTCTCTTTCCTCTCCATCTTCCACGCACCTCCAGTGCTTCCACGTTCTCCTTCAGCTTCGCTTCGTCCATGCGCAAAGATCGCGTCATCGTGATGCCGATCCGATGGACGACACGTCCGTCGACACCACTCGTTCGACCGTGGACCGCGTTTCTCAACGGTCTTTTAGGGTCCGCGGGCAGAGACACACAGAGAAAAGGATGGGCAGGAATCGCGGTCCACGTGGACAGGACCGGGTACGAGCTCGTCCCACCAAGTTCAAGGCACCAACCAACAACGCACAATCCTTGCTGGTGTGCAAAAGCGACGCAGAAAGATAGAAGAGACATGCGATGATGATGGTCTGCACGAGAAGAGGGTAGGAAGACGTACGTCCAAGTGGAAGGAACAATACTTGTCGACTACAACGGGGTTCGTGGAGCCACATGAAGGACGAGTGCATAGGCATGGACCATTCCATGGAAGGACGTCCCTTGAATGACAAACTCGTTCGTACCATGGGTGAAACGGACCTACAAAAGAGCACTTCCTCTATGTAGCGCAAGCAATGATGTAGTGAATCGTTCTTCCCCTTTCACATGTCGCATCTTCGAACCTTTCAAGTCTGACACACGTGCAAGGTTTGAGAAGGGCCATTGACTATCCTTTATGTTCATGGAAATCATCCTTTTAAATCGTGCTTTGGCTTCTTTCGCCCGCGCTAGTAGGTGGGCGAAAAAAGAGCGTGGATCACAATCGTCATCAAAAGCTTCATGGGAGTCTAGCAAGGCGTGAGATGGACAGGACGATGGATTGCTTCAAACACTCTTGCGATGTGTTTGCCGTGTTGCATTGTTTTGCGCGAGCTCTACCTTGTCGGATCATCAGGAACGAGTGGCGAAGATTGACGGGTAATGCTGCTCACTCGACGAGCCTTAAGTAAACACATTGCATGGCTTGGAGTCTCCGTGTGCCGAATGAAGCTTTGGCTCGTGCAATTCAAACGTTGGATCCATGTTCGATAGACGTGCATTCCATTCACCGCTCTTCATACGATGGCAATGTACCCTTCGATTCATGCTTGGTGTCGTGCACATGGATAGCCTCACAATCCTATCACGCTTGCGTCGCTGTGTCCACGATTGCTTGGGACTCCGTGATTGGACGTCGAGGTTCCCACGTGTGTCCTGCGATGCCCAACGTTGCACGGTTGCCCCACAAATTCGCATCGGTCCGTAGACCTACTCTTCGCCACACGCACGTCCCACCCCTTCTCTCGATTCTGTCTGCATACCCGACGGTTCTTTGTTCCGTTCACCGCAGAGGATCGTGGGGGGTCGGGGTCGCCTTACCCGACCCCACTGGTCCAGCATAGAGAGACGTCACAGGGTCGGACTGAAGCGGGTGTGGTGGGGAGAAAGTCGATCCACGGCCGCATTGGTGGTGGTGCGAGCGGTGGAAGCGCAAGCCAACCGCCACCATTGGCTCGCTGCTAGACGTGCACCATGGCATACGATCGCAGAGATCCACCTCACAACTGGTCCTTCGAACATGGGGACTTTTACGGACACATCCCACCTGGACACGCTTCCTTGAAAAAACGAGTGGGATGGAAGCAAATCGACGAAGAGTTCGTCCAAAACGTAAGAAAGGAAAAGACAGAAAAGTTCAAGAACATGGCCGAAGCGAACGGAACGGGTAGAGACGATCTCAACAAAGCGCAGGATAGCCCAAGACAACTGAGAAAAAGCAGTGAGAGAAAGCTGCAGGAAGAAATGGATGAAAGCTTCCAGGCTGCTGCCAAGTTCAAAGCCAACAGACGAAAGAACCTCTTCAAAGTGAAATTCTTCTTCATGGCCGTCTCCTTCGCGTTGCTTTGTACCAGTGTGTGTTTCATGATATTCTTCGCCAACGTAGAAATGGCGAACGAGGAGCTGTGGAGGTGGTTTTTGGTGCTATCTGCTTTGACAGGTGCGTACTTCCTCATCAATCCTGCCCTCTACGCATCAGATTTCCTCCTCCAACTCATCTTCCGGGGGGAAAGCCTCATTGTATACTTGATTGTCTCTGTGCACCGTTCGCGTTGTCTTTTCTTTCATACGGCTGCAACTTATGGGCTGTGGGCAGGTTTGATGAAGGACGTGTCTTTCTACGAATCAATAAGAAAAACTATTGGATGTGTTTGGGTCTTTGTTGGGGCGTTGCTCCTCAACAGAATAATGATCAAATGGTTTCATCATGGGTTTTACAGAAGAACCTTCTTTCAACAGATGTTCCGAGCTATTCAGGTGGAGCACCTAGTGATAGCCCTGCAAAGGAAACTCCTGGGAATAGAGCACAAGGTTCATCAAAGAGAAATTTCATGCAGCAATGTGATAAGGATACTGAAAGAGATAAAGCTAGCGACAGCTGCTGACTTCCACTTAAGCTTTGCTACGAGGTTGTTTGATAAAAGAGAGGCCCTTCGCGACCAGCCACACATGATGCAGAGGATGGCCCAATACCTTATGAGAAATAAACACCTACCTCTCCTCCTGTCGAATGCATCAGAACTAACTGGGACCCAAGTTGTTTTTATCGAAGAAAAAGGAGATGGAGACAAGCTGGGAAAGAAAATTTTCCGGGCAATAAGAGCGAACAAGCAGGCTTCACAAGTCTACTACGATGATTTGGAGAAAGTCCTTGAATCGAACGAAGTGAATACATTCTACGAGCTGAACGATATGCCCAAGGATGAACCTCTGTCTATGCAACATTTTACAGATTTCTTCCGGAACAGTGTCAGTGAACGTATCTCACTCTGCTTGACCCTGCGTGATGCCGAAGAGGTGCTTGGGAAGCTTGGGTGGGCTACTGGTAGCCTTCTTGGTATACCCACCTTGACAATTTGGTTAATCATTTTTGGTGTCAACGTCCTTGAGCTATGGTTAGCTATAGCTTCCCTACTCGTGAGTTTGAGTTTTATCTTTGGAAACTCCATTCGGGTGCTCTATGAGAATGTGATTTTTATTTTCGTTGTCCATCCATTCGATGTGAATGATTGGATTGAGGTGGCAGGGCAAATGTACCTTGTACAAAGAATAGGAATGCACACCACCACCCTCTCCAGAATTGACGGAAGAAAGAGTTTCATACGCACTGCTGATCTGAACACCGATGTTCTCCTGAACCTCACACGCAGTTCAAATACATGGGAGGTGTTTGACCTGTACGTGGATATGGACACACCAACGTGGGTGTTCCTACGCCTCTCAGAGCGATTAAACGAGTTGTTCGAACTTGATAAGGAGAGCTACAAGCAGTTCCGTGTGGTCTACAGGGGAATGGAACAACCCCTGAAGATGTATGTAGCAATCATCGTTGAGTTTGCACTGAATCCCGCAGAACTTGGGAATTTGCATTGGGGCCGCACACGTATCATGGCCGCTATCCGGGAGGTGATGGTGGAGAGCAAAGTGCGGTATTCCATGCCGCCACTCCAGGCAACGGTTCACAAAGCAGGATCTCATACGTCCATACCTCGCGCAGACAGCAGTTTGCGATGAGGATCCGCGAAAAGTTTTGTTTTAACCCTCACTTCTGTGTGCTCTTGTCATTGGTCTGCCGGTACGTACGGCAGTATCTTTCAGATCACAACCACTCTGAGAAAATCAAGCAGTCTGATGTATACTGGAGGACTGCCACATGGGTGGCATAGTCGGTCGTTTCTAGCCTTTTGCTAGGAGCAAATCATTTGATTTCGTGGAATTTCATTCCTTTTCCACATACAGGACATGTTGGCTTTCTCTCAAGCCATTCATAGATGCAGGCAAGGTGAAAGTTGTGCCCGCACTTGGTTTCAATTTTCGGGTTTTCGATTGTGTATTCTTCTAGGCATGTGGGACAGCACTCTTCTTGGTCTGTTTCTTTGGGAGGTGGATTGAGGAAGAAGGAAGGTGGTATGATTTTTTTGAAGCTCTCCTGGAAGGCTTCGATTTCTTTTTCTCCTTTTTTGGGTACATCCCACCAGTTCCTATCTTCTTCTGTTTGAATCTAGTGTGGCATGAACACGAGGTCAGTCATACTGCTCCATTTTCCCACGCTCCTCCCTGCACAATCGTTTCACCTCCACGAGCGGTTGTCTCGTTGCACGTGCGGTTCCATCCATCCCTTTCATGGGTGGATGCGTTTCTTCCTCACCTCCATCGCATGCGTGTCTTGTTGGTTCCTGGACCTCCTCCGGGTTCTTTCACTGCTCGACCTGTTTCCAGGCCTCAGGAGTGTCCACACTTCCTGCTCTTCTGGAGCATCCAAGGATGTGCTCCCACACAGTTGCTTCTGCACAGGTGTTGGATTGGGTGGTGTGTGTTGGGTGGAAGGCCATCGTCCCACATGCATTTCCGCGGTCAGATCCATCCTCTTCGCCCGTCTACCACTCCGTTGCTCTCGCCTTGGGTCTCGCACCGCTTCGCAGCACGCACCAGCCACGTCCAGCAGGTTCGCGCACATCCTCGTCCGCGGTCCATGCTCCTCGTGCTGCGGTGCTCGTGGATGGTTTGGACACGAATCCACCCATGCATTGCCATTGTTTCCCAACTGTCCGATGACCGATCCCCTTTCACGAACGAGGGGAAAGGGATCCTTGAACCAACTGGAAGGACGAAGGAACCCATCCGACGCGAAGGGGTGCGAATATTCGCGACCACTGGAGACGTGGAGGGGACCGGTCGGGTCCTTTACATCGGACCACAAGTCCAGCACAAGAGGAGGAGTGGTGGATGTCAAGAAGGACATGGGAAAGAGACACATCCTAGCGTGTTGCTAAAACATGCAGGGGGAAAAAAATGGGACCATGCACATGACGAGGGGCGGATGCCTTGGTTACCAACCATGCAAATAAAGCCATCAAAGGGAAGGCACACGATCGGGATGAAAAGCGAAAAACAATGCTAATACTCACCTTGCACGGTCCTGCTCTATTGCTGCCGCTTGCAAACTGCCAAGGATTACAGGTCTAGATCGGCCAACCGCACCTTGGCACTCTCCGATTCAATGAACGCACGGCGCGGAGACACCCGATCACCCATGAGCAAACAAAGCATGTGGTTTGCCTTCTCTGCATCCTCGACTGTCAGACGTCGCAACGTTCGCGTAGCAGGATTCATGGTGGTCTCCCACAACTGCTCTGGCATCATCTCGCCCAACCCCTTGAAACGTTGGAGCTGATACGTGCCCGGGGACCAATCCTGAGTGAGCGCACGCATCTCGGCCTCATCGTAGCAGTATGTGCTACGGCGATCATGTGTCACCTTGTACAACGGAGGAACGCCAACATACACGTGGCCACGCTCAAATAGCTCGTGCTGGTACCGGTAAAGGAATGTGAGAAGCAACGTGCGAATGTGTGCACCGTCCACGTCAGCATCCGTCAAGATGATGACCTTGTGATAACGCAGGTTTCTGATCTCTTCCCCCTTCAAACCCAAACCCAAGGCGACGATCAAATCTGAAAGCTCTTTGTTCTTGTACACAGCTGCATCGTCGATGCGTTCCACATTCAAAATCTTGCCTCGCAAGGGGAGGATGGCCTGAAACAGACGGTCCCGGCCTTGCTTGGCACTCCCCCCTGCCGAATCCCCCTCTACAATGAATATCTCCGATTCATCTGCTTTCGTGCTGGAGCAGTCTGCCAACTTTCCTGGAAGCGTGGAGCGCGTCAGGACATTCTTACGCCGGACCAGCTCCCGTGCTTTCTTGGCTGCCTCAGCTGCCTTGGCGGCCTGCATGGCTTTCTTCATTATCGACTCTAGTGATTTGGGAGACAGTTGCAGTGCATCCCCTACGTAACTGGATGAACTGCTCTCCACGAGTCGCCGCACGGAGGGATTCCCCAACCTGGACTTGGTCTGACCCTCAAACTCGGGCTCGCGCACCTTCACGGCCACGATAGCTGCAAGCCCTTCTCGCACGTGTTCCCCACTGAGGTTTGGATCCCCTTCTTTCAGATACTTAAATTTCTTCCCCAGCACATTAAGGGTCCTCGTCAATGCCGACTTCAGGCCATCCACGTGGGTGCCGCCGTCGGGAGTGCGTATGCTGTTGACGTATCCCAGCAAGGTATCTGAGTAAGCATCCGAGCACCATTGCAGTGCCACGTCAATTTCTGTGTCCTCCACTTGGCATGTGAAGGTGATGGGCTCATGCATGGGTTGCTTGTCTCGGTTCACCCAGGACACGTATTCCTTGAGCCCCCCTTCAAAATGGAACTCTTCCCATTTGGCTTCTTTGTTGCCTTCTGGTGCGCCTCTGAATTTGATGCGTGCGGCGCTGTTGAGGAAGGCAAGTTCCCGCATGCGAATCCGGAGGGTTTCGCTGTCATACTTGATCCCTCCCTTGAACACGGTGTCATCGGCCAGGAATCTCACCTCTGTCCCAGTGCGTTGGGCTTGTTCCGTTGGGAGGGACACAACCTGCAGATCAGTGACTGGCTTGCCTTTTTCGTACCTCTGCTTGTGCATCATTCCGTCCCTCCAAACCACGACTTCCAACGCCTCAGAGAGTGCATTCACCACAGACAGGCCCACGCCGTGCAGTCCACCTGACACCTTGTACCCGCTTTCTTCACCGCCGAACTTCCCACCAGCATGCAGCACGGTGAGCACGGTCTCGAGTGCCGATTTCTTCGTGGAATTGTGCTGTGCAGTGGGAATGCCACGACCGTCGTCCGACACGCGCACCCAGCCTCCTTCCTGCAGCTCCACTTGCACGTGCGTGGCGTGTCCCGCTTGCACTTCGTCCACGGCGTTGTCCACGAGTTCGTACACGAGATGGTGCAATCCTTTGGGTCCTGTGCTGCCGATGTACATGCCTGGACGCTTCCGCACGGGATCCAAACCTTCCAACACTTGGATCTGTTCGGCGTCGTAGCTCGAAGTGGACGTCGGCGTGGACGTAGGTGCGGAAAACGCCGCGACCAGCCGATGGCCAGGACGAAGGAAGCTTCCATGCGTCACACGAGCATCCGCACGTGCGATGGGCGCGGCAGTGATGCGCGCAAATCGACCAAACAAGCGCATCGCGGCGGCGTCGTGCACGTGGTCGTTCGACTGGTGTTTCCTTTCGTGTTCCTTTCGTGTTCCTTTCGAACCGTCGTTTGAACCGGTATGTTGACCGAGGCAGACCGGGGTCATCGGCTTTGGAAAGGGAAACCGAAGATGGATCGGTTCTCCACTTCCAACCATGGAACTGAGAACACCAAATTGTGAAGGATGGGAACAAAGGGATGGTGCAGCTGGCACCCACAACACCAACCACGAGCAAGCAATGGACAGGCATGGAAACAAATGTGCATGGAGAGGCAAGGGAACAATCCTTGGAATGCGAACGGGGGAAGGAGAAAGAAGCACTGCGGTGGAACGTATCTTTTCCACCCACTACAGACTAACGTACGCCTGGCGGGAACCTGCAGGGCGCAGGGAAGATGAAATGCAAGATAAAGACAAAAGATGCATGCAGATGCATTCGAATAACTTCTGAAGTAAGTGAAGGACGCATGAAGTAGATCGCACGAGCTATGTCCAACAGATATGCACCTGTAAACATCAATTCTCCAACCGGTATATTTATGGGAACCAGGACCAATGCCGCTTGGGTACGGTCCTGGCTTTGATACACTGCTGCGGGTCCACGCTTTCTCGACATGTCCCTCAACCCTGCCCCAAGCATGCTTTGTTGGTACGTGCTTCAAGCCAGGCTTTCCTGTTTCTTCTCGTCAGGAATAAAGGTAAGGAGGAGGGTCGCGACCACTGTGGCTGCAAACCCCCCATAAAAACAGCCCGTAGAACCCAACGCATCCGACATGCGACCAGCAAGTATGTTTCCGAAAGCAAGAGCGATGCCGGTGACAATCGAAAACGTGGAGAAGGCCGTTCCCCGCAAGTTTGCAGGGATCGATTCCGACACCAATGCCTTGATGTTCCCCTGTGTCATGGACATGTGCAAGCCCACCAACATGAACCCAAGCAGGACACAAGGGACATTGGATGTCGTGATGAACATTACGTGAGCTGCAATGAGGACCCCAAAGCCATAGAGCAGCATCTGTTTCCTGCTGCTTTTGTCTGCAAGCACACCCAGGGGATAGGTGGTCACGCTCTGCAGAAGCTGATTGGCAATCAGAAGTCCAGGCAAAGCTGCAACTGGCCACCCGACCGCCTTGGCCCTCAAGGTGACGAATGCTTCGCTGAAACGCGACACGTAAAGTATGCTCACCACTGCCAGCGTCAGCCAGAACTTGAATGGAAGCTGGGTCACGTCTTTGATGGACCATTTTTGCTTGGGTTTGGATTCCTTCGCTGTTCCCACAGCCGGTTCCGTATCCACTCCTACAGAGGGCTGTCTTACGAAGAAAAATTGAACGACCAAGGCGAGGACAGCAGGAATAGTCGCCAGCATGAAGGTTTGCCTGTAGTTGTTCTTCGTCAAGAGCATACACAGCGATGCCATGGCTGCCCCTGCCACACCTCCCAGAGTGGCCATGGATTGATTGATGCCATACGCACTACCTCTCTGGTCCTTGGGGGACAAGTCCGCCAGCAGTGCATCGGTGGGAGCCGCTCTGACTCCTTTGCTGAGCCGATCAATCAGCTTTCCGGCAAAGACGAGGTTCACGGACGTGGCCATGGCAAACATGGGCTTGACAATGGCAGTCATGCAGGAACCGAAGGCGATCACTTGGGTCCTTGATCCCAGGATGTCGCTCACGACCCCAGAGAACACTTTGGAGAAGAAAGCCGCAGCAATGGCTACTCCTTCCAAGGATCCGATTTTTGTGTTGCTGGCTCCCAATTCCACTTTGAGGAACACCGGGAGCAAGGAGAAGACCATCAACGAGCTGCTGGTCCACAGGAATCCCATGGCCGCGACTCCCAGCAAGCTCCGATTGTTTTCTGGATCCGGCACGATGGTGGTTGCGTTCCGGAAGGCCTTGGTCGCTTTGGGAACGACCACCATCCGTTGTCCGACCTTTTTCGCCGAGACGTGCGCGACGGGCTTGCTCCGCAACCAAGCGTCTTCCGTCTTCCTTGGCCTCCATCGGATCCTTGCGTCGCTGCACCTTGCCTTTTTCCAGGTGCTTGTCTTTGTTCCTACCGTTCCCAATCCTTCCGCCATGATCCCAGCCCTACGTCTCGTGCATTCCATCCTCCTTCGTCCGGCCACACCACCACCAAACACGACGGTGCAGGAGGTGTTCTGGTGGATCGATCGGACGTGCGGATCCACACCGACCAATCCGAGGGTGCGTGTACCGTCTCGTCTCCCTCTCGTTCCGTGTCGCTTCTTGGAAGCTGTCGGTGTGTCGCGTCGGCTGGAAGCAGAGACGATTGGAGACGTGTGCGCTTGGATGCGACGAAGTTCATCCAGTTCCATCTTGGACGATGGCCTCGAAAGTGCCGATGAAAAGGGAGTCTCGATCCCCGGATCCGAAGGAGGAGACTGCGCTGCGATATGGGAGAGAATGCGGGCGTGAGGGTGTGGGAAAACGGATCCCTTCTTTGCACGAGAGTTGCGTTCGAGGACGGAGCAGGAAAGGAGGGAGATCCTCTGCGGGCGAAGGTGCCAAACGGGTCTGGAGGAGGGCCTGGAATCGAATCGACGCAGGCGCACGTGACGATCACTTCTGGACACCATCCGACAATCTCGAGAAGACGACCTGGATCCAACTCCATCGAAATTGGCGATGGATGGATCCGTACATGACGTGGACACATGGACCCCGACCCCAAACATAGCCGAGGAGAGGAATGACCCAACATCAACCACAGGGAGTACATCCACGGGACCCAACCACAGGCATGAGAGACGAAGATTGACGTGCAGAGATTGGCAGGAAAAAACGCGATTTGGATCGATGCAGCTGGTCCAGGAATTGCATTGGATGGGCGTTTCTGTGCGGAAGCATTCGGATCCTGGCAACCAAAACTTTCCTAGCCCTTCCATCAACGGACTTGAAAAGAAACGCATGGACACCGAGTCGCATGGCGTCGTGCGAGATGCCACTCACCCAAGTGGCGCAAACACAGGTCTGGAAGATCCAACGTCGCATCGTGTGCAACAAGACAGGGCAAACATGCAGCATGGAGAGCAAAGCAACAAAAGTAGAGGCGTCCAACAAGCTAGGCAGGGGGAAACGAGCGTCCTTCAATGCAAGCAGACGCTGCCTGCCACTTTATTCAACAATCTCTAGAAGGGCATGAACCTACAATACCTTGGCACGAATGTCTTCGATTTTTTTCAGGACCTCCCCGGGCGTCCGGTCCAGATCACCTGCAATCTTCTGCTGCACTGAATATGCCAAGGATGCAAACTGTTCACAGAGGTCCCCGTCAACGCAAGCTCTCACAGGAAAGTACGAAGAGCGAAAGGCTGCATGATCCCTCCCGCACAGTGGTGGATTTTCTATCCTCATGTGCATTTCAAGCTGCATGAAAAAATCCACGTCTTCCATGGATGGAAGAGGAATGAATCCGTACAAACCTCCAGTGTTTGAAGCTCCCAAAATAACCTCTGTTCCCCCTGGCTGCAGTGTACAACGTCTGAGCGATACGAGCGTTTCTCCGACATGAAATTGTACTTCGTCGAACAGCTTGTGCGGAGCGCCTAGAAGCATCCCCTTCGAAAATATAATTTTTCCTCCGGTTGGGTCATCCTCCACATCTTCGCTTGCCTCTTTCAGCAAGCGGGACACGAAAAAGTTCCCAAACTTGTCTCCACCGGCCATGGTGTCGTAGTCAAGATGCAAAGCACAGCAGATGTGGCGCATGTTTGGTGTATCTGCAAATAAATATATCTGATTATCTGCAGGTTTATACTTGGCGTAGAGAAAGCCTTCCTGAGCATCTCCAATGAAGATGCGATTACCCATCGAAGACAATGACATCGCTGCTGTTGGAAGATCCCTAAGTTCGCACTTCTTGAGAAGCTTCTTTTTCCCCAAATCAAAAAGAATTACTTTATTCCCAACCCCAGCAAGAAGCCTGCCATTAAAAGGAGCCAAAGAGAATGGAATGCCATCTACAGGCGTGGAATGCAGCAGACTCAATTGGTTCGTCTGTGGATTGAGCCTGTACAGATCTACACTTGCAGCGTCAAAGACCCGCGGGTAGAAGGATAGGCGCTGAACAGTGCCTACTGCAAGAAGCTGCTCCTCCGAGTCCTTGAAAGTAACGTTGCAGATGGAAAAAGCTGCTCGCTCCTCCGAAAGATCGTAACAGCAAAGCGTATCCAATGTGAATGGGTCAACAACGCGGATACATGCACCCCATGAACCCTTGGATGTCCGCACCATCTCTGGGAAACGTACAGCTCCCTCTTGGTCAGCTTCTACGATTTCCATTGGCTTTACGTCCCCTTCTACCTTAATCTCCTCCTTCACGTGCCGAGCGGCATGATCGGCTTCAAGCAGCACCAGCTTCTTCGTCTTTTGCTCTACCAGGATCCGACGAGGGGTGTATTTCAAAGGACTTATGGTGGAGTTTAGGGACTCGCCCAATCTTTCAAGCATCAGGACTCTCAACGTGTCCTTGCAAACCGCAACAATTCCCTCGGGGCACTGTTCACTTGCAAATGAAGAGGCATGTTCCAAGGATTCGTATGAGAGCGGTGTGAGAGAGTGCCTACCCTGGTAGTAATAGCTAAGCCAAGGCCGATTTGAGAGGGCTAGAACAGAAGGATGTCCATCTGCACGTAGTTTGCAGAGGGTAGGTGGCCTGGCTCCAAGGAACCTAGCCCTTGTGTCCGAAAGTTTTCCTGTGATGCTATCAACCTCTGTTCGCAGAAGGACACCATTGGAAAGGCCGATGTTTAAAAAAAGCCCCTCTTGACTACCCATGCCCTTTGAACCATCCAGAAAGCTTATGCTCTCAGGTGGAGCCGCCACAGCTTGCACCGCAAGTGTTTGCATGCAGTTGCCTGGATCGAGGGACATCACTCTGACGGTAGAGTCAAAACTTCCCACCGCCAAAAATTTCCCGCGCAGCCTGCCCTCTGGTACAGGGGATACATCGATGGATGCTACGTCACCTGGTAGCTCCTTCCTATCTTTTTCTTCCAGATCCCCTGTAGAACTCAATTCGAAGTAGATCAACTCTCCCCCTGTGAGAGCTACTACGGCTTGCCTGTTGTTGATAGCGACTTTGGTCACTTGCTTTCTTCCAGGAGTCTTCCAATCGCTAATACGTTTTTCATCGCGTATGTGTCGCAAACCTCCCGGATGCGCTTGGAGGAGAGAATCATCAGCAAGGAGGACAACATTCAGAGAAGGCGCGTTACCCAGGAATCCACTGTCTGAGATCTCCTCAACGGTTTCCCCAATGCTCAATACCAGGGTTGCATTGACGAAGCTCACAACGATGAAGGAATCAAACTCGTCTGTATTCTTCAACTTCACCGTCCAGACACCGTTGGGATTGCCTGGCAGCGGGGAAACGGCCATCTCCGTGACAGCAAGTCCAGGCCGTAGAACGCGCAAGCTTGCCTTGGAAGCCCTTCCACACAAGGTGTAGATCTGCGGGGTTTCTTCTCCTGTCACGTTTTCCACCCTCAGGTCCGTGGTCGGTGCGAAATTATCCTGCTCGTCTACCAAGAGCAAATTCTTCAAGGGTCGGGGTTCAAACAAGACACCAGGTATGGCACCGCTTTCATCCAGTGGTGCTCTGCTGGTGGATTCCGGGCTGTCGTCGTCCCCGATCCCCTGGAATTGATACAAGGTGTGGTCGCCCACCTCTGACGCTGCATACAGGAAACCAGATTTCAGGATGCAGATCGACACGCAGGGATCGATAGTATCCAGGTACTTTATTTTCAGTTCCTTGACTTGAGTACCTTCCCAATCCAACGTGATCTTCATCAGATCCCCGTATTCCGTTTGTGCCAGGATGAAAAACATGTTCTTTTGGCGATGGACGGAATAGCATGCGACAAGGGTGGACCTCTCCTCTGGAAGGGCCTTCCTCCTGGGGATCGCGACTCGCAGTTCTTCGTGTCCATCTTTCTTGTAGACCAGGAAATTCTCGCTGCACACGACAACACCGGACGGTCCTTCCCCTCCTCCCGGCACCGGAATCAGGAGGTTGGCCGTGTCGTCGATTTTACCGATGACTTTCCTGACCACGTGGTTGAGTCCCAGCTCCAGCTCGTAGTGCACCAGCACCTTCTTGTACTCCAGCGTCCCGTTCGGTTTCCTCGGCAGGTCTTTGCCTCCGTGGTCCACTTCCACCACGGCAAAGATGGGGTTGTCGAAGCCACAATCCATCCCCACCACGTGGTGCACCACGTGGTTGGATTTGTGCGCTTCCAGCGGGGAGGAGATGGTGAGGTTGGCTTTGTTGTCTCTGCTCAGCACGTACACGAACTTTTGTTTTTCGACGGCTGCAATCATGCACGCTCTTCCTTTGGGATCGACGGCCAGGTACTGTCCGGGGACGGCTCGTCGACATCCCGATCTTCCGTAGGTTTCTTGGTGCACTTGGACGAACGCATTTTTCTGGTTGTCGTAGAAGAGGATGACGATTCGTCCAGCATCCGATCCCACGATCAGATAATCTCGATTTCCACCAGGCAGACGAAACGTGGCCAAGGAACGGATGCAACCGAACACTTCGCACGTGTACACGCTTCGTATCCTTCCCAATTCGTCCGGTCGGAGCAGTTCCAAGGCTTTTCCGTGCGACACGGCCACTTCGTGCACTTTGGGCGCCGAGAAGTTCCCATGCACGGCGCACTTGGTTCCCACACGAGCGTGTCAGTCCCGTTCCATCGTCTCCTCGCCGTCGTCGCACGTCCCGGATCTCTCGCGCACCTGCACGCCCGTGCTCCGCGCCAAGGTGACGGCGTAGAGGTGCATGGCTGCCACGACGCGTCACGCACGTGCACGTGGCTTCGAAACAAGCACGATGCGGCGGTCCTCCTGCGCCTCGACGACGTGCTTCGTCGGACCTGCACCGCTCTGCCAAACCCTATGGGAAAGGCAAGCCGTA
>LFIK01001525.1_pt1 | contig 18452 bp, 20 predicted proteins | sample 643401 | NCBI WGS metagenome assembly LFIK01 (sample SAMN03777447, study PRJNA286221) | soda lake metagenome | biome: soda lake; feature: Kulunda steppe; material: water; isolation source: sample T5-Br brine of Lake Tanatar-5 | place: Russia: Kulunda steppe | collected 2010-07
GGCGGCGGAGATGGAGGCGAGATCCTCCCAGGCGGCATCGATGGTGGCGGCGAGATCGGCGTGAGACATGATGAGCGCTCCGGCATGACGGTTCTTCGCGCGCTCATTAGCAACAAGCCGGCCTCTTGGGTAGAGGCGCGACACGCATCCCTCCCCTCGAATGTGCGCCATCTGTTGCGACGCGCGACCACGCCTGCCTCGAAATCGCTGGAAAGATGCCCGAAAATGCTTCCATCACAGGGCGAAATCTGTCTCATTGAGATTTCGCAGAGGGATTCGTTGAAACCGGATGACGAAGGTGGCCCAGGACGCACAGGACAAATCTACGGCTCCCGCTCAGAAGGTCGGAAGCCTGCGCCGGTTGCTCATCGCCACGGATGCTTGGCATCCGCAGGTTAACGGTGTCGTCCGTTCGATCGAGCACATGGTCGCGCACGCGGCCGATTTCGGCTTCGAGGTCTCGCTATTGACGCCGGGCGCGTTCCGGTCACTGCCGATGCCGACTTATCCGGAAATCCGCCTCGCCCTGCCCCGTCCGGCCCAGATCGCGCGCTTCATTGACGATGCGGCGCCCACCTATGTGCATATCGCGACAGAGGGCCCGATCGGCCTGATGGCGCGGCGCTATTGCCGGGCGCGCGGGCTCGCCTTCAGCACGGGTCTGCACACCCGCTTCCCGGAATATGCGGCAGCACGCTTCCCGCTTTCGGAGAAACCGCTCTACCGCATGCTGCGCTGGTTCCACGCCCCCGCCGATTGCGTCATGGTCGGAACCCAGACGATGGAGCGCGAGCTGCGCGAGAAGGGCTTCGACAATCTGGTCGTCTGGCAAAAAGGCGTCGATTGCGCCCAGTTCCACCCGGCTGCAGGCAGCAAACCGAGCAAAAACGGTCCAGTCTTCCTCACGGTCGCCCGTCTTGCGGTCGAAAAGAATATCGATGCGTTTCTCTCCCTCGATCTTCCCGGCACCAAAGTCATTGTAGGCGATGGGCCGGATCGCGCCCGGCTTGAGAGCATCGACCCCACGGCCCGCTTCCTCGGCAAGCTCACCGGGGAACGGCTTGCCGAAGCCTATCGTGCGGCGGACGTCTTCGTCTTCCCCAGCCTCACCGACACGTTTGGGATCGTGATGCTGGAAGCACTCGCATCCGGCGTGCCCGTCGCGGCCTATCCCGTTCCGGGCCCGCTCGATGTTCTGGGCGATTCCGGCGCCGGCGTGATGGACTGGGATCTGCGTCGCGCAGCACTCGCCGCGCTGGATATCGACCCCGCCATCTGCCGCGCCCATGCGGAGAAATTCGACTGGAGCGAGAGCGCGCGCCAGTTCTACGGGCAGATTCTGGCCCATGGCGTTGCTGCCCGCGATCGCCGCCCGAGCATGAACGGCCCGATGCCGTTTGCCGCCCAGGCCTGATGGTTGGTTCGATCATCACGCTTCTGGCGGTGGCTATCGGCGGAGCGCTCGGCAGCCTCGGGCGGGTGATCGTGGCTGAAGCAGTCACGCGCCGGCTCGGCGCCGCCTTCCCCTATGGCACTCTGGTGGTCAACGTGACGGGCGCGGCGGCCATCGGCGCGCTGGCGCCCGTCCTGCTCGCCCAGGGCCCCGGTCCTGATCAGGGATTCCCGGCATTGCTCTTGATCATCGGCGTGCTGGGAAGCTACACCACCGTCTCCTCCTTCTCCTTGCAGACGCTCGCGCTCATACAGGAGCGCGCCTGGCGCGGCGTCGTCGCGAACGTCCTTGGCTCCGTCTTGTGCTGCCTTGCTGCGGCCTGGCTTGCCGGCCTGCTCGTGACGCTGCTCCTCGGAGGACGCTGATGCTCCGCAAGCTCCACCCGAACTGGCTTCCGGTGGCGCTCGGCGGCGCATTGGGCGCGACGGCGCGTCACCTCACGACGCTCGCCACGATGAATCTCTTCGGCACCACCTTTCCGTGGGGGACCCTGCTGGCGAACGGCCTCGGCTCGTTTCTGATCGGCCTCGTCGCGGCATGGATGACCGGAGGCAGCGGCGGCGAGGCGCGCAAGCAGTTCCTGATCGCCGGCTTCTGCGGTGGCTACACCACCTTCTCGATCTTCTCGCTCGAATTGCTGCTGATGCTGGAAGCCGGGCAGACGGGAACCGCCGCCGTCTATCTCGGCCTCTCCCTCGCCATATGGCTCGGTGCCGTGACGGCGGGTTACGTGACCGGCCGGCATCTGGCCACGCGTGCTTAGCAGGGCGTTACCGGGATCATCGAGAATCGCCCTAACCCGGTCACCGCCAGTTTTCCCTGTCTCGCGAATAGCTTCGTCAAAGCCGGCCAATGCCGGAAACCCGTAAAATTTGAATCGTCTGCTTCAGCGGCGGACAAAAAACCCGCGCGATGGTCGTCCCGTGGACAGGGAGACAATCATGCACACGATCTTCGCGAAAGGAGCTGTGGCCGTCGCCTTCGGCATCGCCGTCGCGCTCGGCGGTGCGATCGACGAGGGCTCAGCCCAGACGACGCCCGCAAGCCTGCAGGCCACGCCCGGCGTAACCATCGAGCGCGGCAGCGCTCGCCCGATTCCAGGCTGGGTCGATTTCTGCCATCGCTATCCGCGCGAATGCATCGTCAACACGAGCGAGCCGGAGATTATCACACTCGATCGTGACATCTGGCGCTTGATCAACGAGGTCAACCGGGAGGTCAACGCCGAGATCAAGCCGATGACCGACCAGGAACTCTACGGCGTCGCCGATTACTGGACCTTCCCCTATTCCGGCTACGGCGATTGCGAGGATTACCAGTTGCTCAAGCGCCAGCGCCTCGCCGATGCCGGCCTGCCGCGCCGCGCCATGCGCATGACGGTCGTCATCGACGAACTGAGCGAAGGCCATGCCGTCCTGATGATCCGCACGGATCGCGGCGACTTCATTCTCGACAACAAACACGACGAGATCCTCTCCTGGCACGAGACGCCCTATGTCTACGTCTCCCGCGAGAGCCAGCACGCCACCGCCTGGACCTCCCTCGGCCACGCCGTCGGGCCGACGGTCACGGCCAATCGCTGAGGACGATCTCGCAGGAATTGCGACCCCCGGTCACGTCCCCACCTCCCGTCCCCAGACCGGGCTCGCAAACGGGGCCAGCCTCCCCCGGCTGGCCCCGTATTCCTTTGCGGCGTGGCATGAAATCCACGCCCGCCGCCGCCGTTAACCCTAGTTCGGCTTTGCGCTTGAGTGCTTCCGTTTCGCCGTGGCAGATTTGGTTAAAATTTTATTAAAATCGCCGTGATCCAGAGGGGGCGAAAGATGCGGGCAGCGCGGATCGAGACGGTCGCAGAAGTGCGAGACGCGCAGCTTTGCGCGCGCGGCGCAGCGGCGAGGCCAGGCGTGGGCCGCCGCATCGGGCGCGCGATGGGCCTGATCGCCGCAGCGTTTCTCATGCATTTTGCGACGACGCAGGATCCCGCGCAGGCCCAGACGCCGAAGCTCGAATTCGCCTCGCTGCCCCATGACATGACGCCGCTTCCCGCAATCGGCGGTGCGCAGCCGGTTCCCGCCTGGCGAACGTTCTGCGCCAGGCATCCGATCGAGTGTCACGTCGATCGGCGCGAGGCCAAGACCGTTCCGCTGACACCGCGCATCTGGGAACTGATCAACCGGGTCAATCGCGAGGTCAACGACGCCATCACGCCCATGACCGACATGGAGCAGTGGGGTGTCGTCGACAGCTGGGACTTCCCCAAGACCGGCTATGGCGATTGTGAGGATTACCAGCTGCTCAAGCGCCGCCTCCTGGCCGATGCCGGCCTGCCGCGCCGCGCCATGCGCATGACCGTCGTGCTCGACGAGCGCAACGAAGGCCATGCCGTGCTCAAGATCATGACCGATCGCGGCCCGTTCATCCTCGACAACGTCACCGATATGGTTCTGCCCTGGGACGAGACGCCGTATGTCTATATCAAGCGCGAGGGTCACGACAGTTCGGCATGGGTCTCCCTTGGCGGTGCCGCAGCCTCCCCGAGCACGGTCGCCGCAACACGCTGAGCGCATGTTCGGGCCAGCGGAGGCGGGTCAATCGATGCGCCGCATACCGGCCCTGAAACGCTTCCAATTTGCGACGTAACCCTCCGCCGAGCCCCGCAACCCGGCGATTGCCGCTTCATCGAGAACGCGGATCGCCTTGGCCGGGGATCCGACGATGAGGGAATTGTCAGGAAAGGTCTTGCCCTCGGTCACCAGCGCGTTGGCGCCGACGAGGCAATTGCGACCGATCACGGCGTGGTTCAACACGGTCGCGCCCATCCCCACCAGCGAGCCGTCACCGATGCTGCATCCGTGCAGAATCGCACGATGCCCGATCGTGCAGCCCGCCCCCACGGTCAGCGGCGCACCCATATCCGTATGCAGCATGGCGTGCTCCTGGATGTTGGAGCCGTCGCCGATCGCGATCAGTTCGTTGTCGCCGCGCAGGACGGCGCCGAACCAGATGCCGACATCCTTGCCGAGGCGCACCTTGCCGATGACATGCGCATCCGGGGCGATCCAGAACTGCGAAGCGTGCGGCACGTCGGGCGTGAAATCATCGAGCGCATAGATGGGCATGTCCCCTCTCCTCCCTGAGCTTGTGCTCAGGGGAAGACGATGCGCGCGGACTGTCAAGCGTATCGGCGCGCTTGCCGATGGGCCAGATTCACGCCCCGGCGAGCAGGCCCAGCGCATCGCGCAGGAGCGAGCCGGAGCCAAGGCTCCACAATCCGGCGATGATGGTCGCCGCCATCACGAAGCCGATGGGGCGATCCTCGTAGCGCCGCCCGCGCAGGGTGTTGCGCATGATGATGAATGGGGCGGAGAAGGCGAGAAGCGGAATGCTCGCGGCGACGATCGGACCCTTGCCAAGCAGGAGCGAAAAACTCGCCCGGCGCGCCGTCAGCGCCTCGAAGGCGCTGGCCAGAAAGCCGGCGAAGGCGAAGCCGACGACGATCGTCACCAATGTGGAGATGTTGGAGGCGTCAAAGCTCATCATTGCGTCCTTCGCGCAATCCCGTCCCGTTCCGCGACAGCCACTGTGCCCCAGCTTTAACGATTGATTAAGCGTAATTGCCCCACAAGGTTAACATGCGCGGACCGCGCCTTATCGGAGAAACCCGCATGTACGCTTCCACCGGTGGAGAAAGCCACGGGAAACGTCGGGCCGCGGACCTGCCCGTGCTGATCGCCCTCTTCGTGGTCATGGGGCTATGCGCCGGGCTGGTGCTGGCCAGTCGGGGTCTGCTCTTCGCTCCACCGGATGAACCACAGGGGCAGGACGTCACCCATGGTCTGCATTTCGCGGGCACGCAATTGCGCGTCCGCGACACCTGGCTCGTGGCCCGCAACCAGTTGCCGGGTCAGGCCCGCCTCAGTCTGCGCATACCGCTCTCCGACATTCCCGGAACGCTGGCGAACGAGACCGCCGCGGTGACGATCGCGCTCTCGCCCATCGACGACGCCCTGCCCCCGGCCGAGCGCCCGCGGGTGTTGTATTCACGCTTTCTCTCTGCGGAAGCAAGCGCGGTGCCCGGCAATCTCGTGCGCCGACCGTTTCGCGCGGATTCACCCTATGGGGGCGAGGTCCTGCTGCTGGCGCCACCCGAAGGGCGTCACTTTTCGGCGCGATGTGATGAACGTGGCGACAGCCTGGTCGAGCCGACCTGCCTCGCGGAGATTCGCCGGGCCGGACTCGATGTCCAGATCCAGCTCTCGAAGCGTGATATCGCTCAATGGGAACGGATCGCGGCCTGGATTGCGGCCACGCTGATCGTGACCGGAACGGAGCCGGGGCCGACCGACACGCGGCGACCACAGGCTCCTCCGGGCTGAGGGGTCACTCGTCCAGATCGGTATCGAGAATCGCCATCTGGAAATTGAAGGAGCGATCGCCGTCCTCGTCATCGAGGAACAGCACGCCGATGAATTCCTCGCCGATATAGACCTCGGCGGAATCTTCCTTCTTCGGGCGACCGACCACACGAATCGAATGGTTTGCGAAGGTCTGACGCAGGTAGCGCTCGACTTTCGCCATTTCGGATTTGTTCACCGGGTACTCCGCTTCTGCTGCTGATTTGAATCAGCCTCCCGCTTGCCATGATGCGCGCGAGCGCGCAACCCGCCTGCGGCGGACGGACGGGCGGCCATCGGTTTTCGCCGTCAGCGTCCCTGCTTCTCCTTGAGGATCTGATCCATCGTCCGCGCGGGCTCTGCGCAACCAGCGGTGCCGACCACGCGGGCCGGAACGCCGGCCACTGTCGTGTTGTGCGGGACCGGCTCCAGCACCACGGAGCCCGATGCGACGCGGGCGCAATGGCCGACCTCGATATTGCCGAGGATCTTGGCGCCCGCCCCGATCAGCACGCCGCAGCGGATCTTGGGATGGCGATCCCCGCTCTCCTTGCCCGTGCCGCCCAGCGTCACCTCCTGCAGGATGGACACGTCGTCCTCCACCACGGCCGTGGCGCCGACCACGAGGCCCGTCGCGTGGTCGAGGAAGATGCCCTTGCCGATGCGCGCCTGCGGGTTGATGTCGGTCTGGAAGGTTTCCGAGGAGACGCTTTGCAGATACAGCGCGAAATCACGCCGCCCCTGCTGCCACAGCCAATGCGCCAGACGATGTGTCTGGATCGCGTGGAAGCCCTTGAAATATAGCATCGGCTCGATCAGCCGCGTGCAGGCCGGATCGCGATCGAGAACCGCGATGATGTCCGCGCGAAAGGCGGCGCCGATCTTGGGATCGTCCTGCACCGCCTCCATGAAGGTCTGTGCGATCAGATCAGCCGAGAGAGCCGGATGCGCCAGCCGGGAAGCGACACGATGGATGATCGCGGCCTCGAGAGAAGGCTGGTTGAGAATGCTGGTGAGCACGAAATTGGTCAGGGAGGATTCGCTGCGGGCGACGGCATCGGCCTCCATGCGAACCTGGTTCCAGACCGGATCGAGCGCTTCCACGACGCCGTGCGTCTCGCTCTTTGCTTGCGTGCGGGCCATCGGCGTATCCTTTCGCTGGTCGCCTCGCTTCATCGTGCATACTATATGGCGCGTTCCAAGCGATCCAGAAAGGTTTCGACGGCGTTGGAAAACACATCGTTGCGATCGCCCGCCACCATGTGCCGCGCCTCTTCGACATCGACATAGTCCGCATGCGGGGCGAGATCGAGAAAGGCTTGCGCCGCTTCAGGCGTAACCAGTTCGCTGGCGCCGCCGCGCAACAGCAGGACCGGAACCGACAACGCCGATACGCAGCGATGCAGGAGAGCCTCCGCCTCCCGCCATTGCGCATTGACGGAGGTCTCGCCCTCGAGAAAGCGCGGATCCCAGTGCCAGCGCCAGCGCCCGTCCGGCGACTGCCGCAAATTCTTGCGCAGGCCGTCGAGGGATTTCGGGCGGGGGCGATGCGGCAGGTAGCGCGCGACGGCATCCGCCGCCTCGGCGATATCGGCAAAACCCTCACGGGCATGGGCGCGCATGAAGCCCTGGATCTTCTCGACCCCGCGCGGATCCATCTGCGGCACGATATCCACGAGGATGAGCGCGCGAAAGCATGGCGCGTCCGTGGCGCCGTCCCCCTGTGCGAGGAGCGATGACAGCCCGCCCAGGGAGGCGCCGACCGCAACCGGCTTCTCGCCGGATTCCGCCTCCAGCACCGTGGCGACGGCGCGCGCATCGGCTGCGTAATCGACGAAACGATACGCTCCCGTGGCGCTCCAGTCGCTGTCGCCATGACCGCGCTGGTCGAGGCTGATGCAGCGCCAGCCGCTTTGCGCGAGCCGTTGCGCCGTATCGCCCCAGGCGTGGCGAGTCTGCCCGCCTCCGTGCAGGAACAGCGCCGTACAAGCCCCCTCCCCGATCTCATCGGCGACCAGACGCCCGCCCTCGGCACTGACGAAATCGCGAATCACGGACGCGCGTCCAGAAATTCCAGCACACCGGCACGGTGGGTCTTGTCGCCGACGGCCAGATTGTGATCCCGCCCGGGAATATCGAGCGCCTTCGCATTCGGCATCAGCTCCGCAAGATCGTGCGGCGAACCGGCGATATCGTCTTTCGTCCCGACGGAAACCAGCGTCGGCACGGTTATGCGCTCGGCTTCCTCGCGGGTCAGCGTTTGCCGCGAGCCGCGGATACAGGCCGCGAGCGCCTGACGATCACTCCCGGTCTGTTCGGCGAAAGCGCGGAACATGCGCTGCAGCGGATCGGTGAGCACATCCACGGAGGGCGCCTCCATGGCGTCGGCGATCCCGACGGGCAGCCCGACCCCCTCGACCAGATGGATCCCGAGCCCGCCCAGCAGCAAGGCGCGTACGCGCTCGGGACGGGCGAGCGCCAGATGGGCCGAGATCCGCGCGCCCATGGAATAGCCCATGATGTCCGCGCGTTCGATGCCGAGGTGATCGAGCAGCCGGATCGCGTCTTCGGCCATGGTGTAGCTGTCATAAGCGTCCGGATCATAGAGCTTCTCGCTCTTGCCATGGCCACGGTTATCGAGCGCGATGACCCGGCGCCCGGCCCGTGAAAGGGCCGTCACCCACATCGTGTTCACCCAGTTCACGGCGTGGTTGGAGGCGAAACCGTGGATCAGCAGGATCGGCTCGCCCCGGTCATCCTCCGGCCCGCCCTGCGGTGCGACGTCGATATAGGCGATGCGAACGCCATCGGACGAAAAACTGTGCATGTCGCCCCCGAAACCTCCAGCATGGAACCTGCGCTCTGCGCGCCGGTTCCGATATGGACCAGGTGAAGGGGCGAGCGCAATGGCGCGTGCGCAGCATCGCGATCAGGCAGCACGTCACAAGCCCGCACAGGCGCCCTCTCGTCCCGGAGACGGGAATCGTCTAGCCTGTGCATGAACGAAAAAGATTGGTGCCAGAACAATGAGTTTCCAACGCAGCCGCGATCCGGAAGAGGCGATCGACCGCCTCGCTGAGCTTTACGATACGGCAGCCGACCGGCTGCGTCGGGCGATCACCCGTTTCGTCGAAACCGGCACGCCTCCCGATGCGCAGATGCGCGCCGGATTCCGCTATCCGGAACTGCGCGTGATCTATGAGACCGAAGTCGCTGCGCCGCGCACGCAGCGCGCCTTCGCGAAGCTGCTCTCCGCCGGCATCTACAGCACCACGATCACGCATCCACAGGCGTTTCGGACCTATCTCCTGGAACAGCTGCGCCCGCTCGTGAAGGAATACGGCGCGGTTCTGGAGACAGGCCCGAGCGAGCAGGAAATCCCGTTCCCCTATGTGCTCGAGCGCGGTGACGAGCTCTCCCATGGCGAGGTCTCGGCGGTCGGACTGGCGCAGCATTTCCCCGTCCCCGATCTGACGGAGGTCGGCGACGAGATCGCCGACAGCGTCTGGGAAGCGTCAGCCGACGGGCCGCGCCCGCTGGCCCTGTTCGACGCGGTGCGGGTCGATTACTCGCTTCGGCGGCTGGTGCATTACACCGGCACCGACTGGCGCGCGATCCAGCCCTGGATCCTGCTCACCAACTATCACCGTTATGTGGACCAGTTCGTCCAGTGGGCCCTCGAGGAGTTGCGTCGCGAGGATGGCGTGCACGAGGCGCTGATCATGCCGGGCGGTGTCAGCGTCACACGCGAACAGGCGCATGACGTCGAGGCCGAGGAACTGATGGCCCGCTCGCCCTGGCACCGCCATCAGATGCCGGCCTATCATCTCACCCGGCGCGAGGGTTGCGGCGAGGGGGTGAGCCTCGTCAATATCGGGGTCGGCCCCTCCAACGCCAAGACGATCACGGATCACCTCGCCGTTCTGCGCCCGCATTGCTGGCTGATGGTTGGCCATTGCGGCGGCCTGAGGCAGTCCCAGACCATCGGTGACTACGTGCTCGCCCATGCCTATCTGCGCCAGGACGGTATTCTCGACAGTCTGGTGCCCCCCGATATCCCGATCCCGGCTCTCGCCGAGGTGCAGATCGCCCTGCAACAGGCGGCTGCGCAGATCACCGGCGAGGCTGGCGAATCGCTCAAGGGCCGCCTGCGCACCGGCACTGTCGTCACGAACGATGATCGCAACTGGGAGCTGCGCTGGAGCCAGGAGCGGCGGCGTTTCAATATTTCGCGGGCGATCGCCATCGACATGGAGAGCGGCACCATCGCCGCCCAGGGGTTCCGCCTGCGCGTGCCCTACGGTACGTTGCTCTGCGTCTCCGACAAGCCGCTGCACGGGGAGATCAAACTGCCCGGCGCGGCCAATGCCTTCTATCAGCGCGCCGTCGGCGAGCATCTGATGATCGGACTGGAGACGCTCGAAATCCTGCGCGGCGAGCGCACGGGCCTGCATTCGCGCAAGCTGCGCTCCTTCGACGAGCCGCCTTTCCGGTAGAACCGGGAGCGATCGCGCTTTCGGCTCGCGCGAATCTGCCGATTGCGAGGGCGTGCCGGCTTTGCCACGCTGGCCACCCTCGATCCGAAGGAGCGCCCGATGACAGCCGCCACCCCGACCCATCCCGCCACACGCGCCGGGCGCCTCTCGCGCCCGGATGGTGCTTCGCTCTATTATGAGGTGACCGGCGCGGGCCCGGCGCTGCTCTTCGCGCACGGGCTCGGCGGCAACCATCTGAGCTGGTGGCAGCAGATCCCGCGCTTCGCAAAAGGTTTCACCTGCATCACCTTCGCCCATCGCGGCTTCGCGCCATCGACCTGCCCTTCGGGCGCGCCCGATCCCCACGATTATGCCGATGACGCGATTGCCCTGCTCGATCATCTGGAGATCGAACGAGCGGTCTTCGTCTGCCAGTCCATGGGCGGCTGGACCGGGGTCGAATCCGCCCTCGCCCACCCCCGGCGCCTGGCCGGACTGGTTCTGGCCAGCACGACGGGGAGCCTTTCCTTCGACGGGTTCGATGATCCGGAAATCGCGCAATGGCGCGAGCGCGGGCCGCAGGTCCGCACGCGGCTGATCGAAAGCGGCATCCACCCGGCGACGGGCGCGGTCTTCGCAGGAGACGCTCCCGACATGCATCATCTCTACGGCATGATCGACCGGCTCAATCTCGGCCTCGACAAGGAGCCGGTGCGCGAACGGATCTGGGCCATGCGTCGGCGCGGACCCGACGATGCGGCACGCATCGCCTGCCCGACCCTACTGCTGACGGGGGAAGACGACATCGTCATCGCACCGCCCGGCCTACGCGCCGTGGCGCGTCACATTCCCGATGCGCGGGTGCATTCCATACCGGCCACCGGCCACTCGATCTATTTCGAGCGACCGGATCTCTTCAACGCCCTGCTCGCGGGCTTCCTCGCCGAGATCGGATGGGGATCAGGTGCCGATGCGTAACGGCGCGCCGAGCTTGCGCAGGGCCGCGAGCGCGGACAAGGCGGTGATGCGGCCAGTCTTCGGATTTTCCGAGGGAATGTTCTCGATTTCGAGCGCAAAGGAAGCGGAATCCGCATCGACCTCGATGCGGTGACAATTGCGCGTCATCGCCGGATCCGCCCAGATCTCGATCGTGGTGGCATCCGGCCCGATCCCCGCCATCGACAGGGCGGCAGCGACGTTCACATTTGCGGGGAAGCCCTTGGCGGCATCGCGGGCGCTTCCCTTGAAGACGAGAAGCGGCTCGCTCAGACCCTCAACGGAAATATCGTTCTCGACCAGATGCGGCGCACCGACGAGGCCGCGCGGCGGCTTGCGGGTGATCATCCGGACCGAGGCGATCTTGCCTTCGGCGGCCGCGCTGACCGCGTCGAGGCCGAGCAGCGCCCCGGTCGGCACGATGATCTGCCCGCCATGCGCGCGCGCCAGATCGACCAGATGCATGCGCGGCAACAATGCGCCGGCCGACAGCACCATGACCTTCTTGCCCGCCCGCAGCATCGTCGTGCATAATTCCTCGACGATCGCCGCCGGGGCGCATTCGACGGCGATGTCGCAATGCTCGGGAAGCGCTGACAGATCGACGATCGGGCAGGCAATGCCTTCGGAATCGAGCCAGCCCTGCGCCTTTTCGCGGCTCCCGACGACCGCGCATGAAAGCGTCAACCCGTCGATCCCGGCATGCAATTCCTTCGCCAGCTTGCGCCCGATCGCGCCCAGCCCCACGATCCCGACCCGCACCTGTCCCATCACTCTCTCCCCGTTTGCTGCGACACCCGATAGGTGGCGGACGATGCCCAAGTGTCAAGTTTCGCAGTTGCGAGATGATTGTGCGTAGACGCACAAGCGATAACTTTCTTCAAATAGATTTTAACCCCTGATTAATCATGCTCCTGATTATTATTGAAATATTCCTCAAAAAACAGTCTAATCATACAGCGTATCCGCTTTTGACGCTTTCGCCTTCCCCTATGACTTGAGAAAGGAGGGCATTATGGCGACCTGGATCACAGTCGGAATCGTATTCGCGATCGGCTTCTACGCGCATTATGCACGCCTGAAGAGTCCGCTTGTCTTCGTTGCGTGTCTCGCGCTGCTGGTGATCGGATTCACCATCGACCTCATGGTCGAGCAGCCGCCTTCGCGCTTCGCACAGTAACAGTCCCACGGGACCAGCGGGTATTCGCTTGGCGCGCCTCACGAGCGGCGCGCCAGGTCTCCCGTGCGGGGCGATATCGCCAGAAGTGCCGCGAGATCGCAGCGTATGCCCGTAATCCGGTAGAGCCCCACAGCCGCGACGACGAGCCAGAACAGCCAGGCCAGCAGCACGGCGAAGCCGGCTCCCATCAGCCCCCAGACCGGCACGAACAGGATGTTGCCGAGGCCGAGCACCAGCGTCGAGGCGACACACAAACCCGCACTGAAACCCTGCGCGCCGGCAACCATCAGGAGTTGGGCCGTGGGGCCGGCAAGCGCCCGCAGAACCTGGCAGGCCACGAGGACCACGAGGACCCCGTGCGCCGCCGCGAAATCGGGATGGAATAGCGCGAGGATCCAGTCACCGATGAAGATCGTCACGGCTAGCGCGATCAGGGTGAAGGCCAGCGGAAACAGCGCCGCGGCGCGCATCGTGTCACCCGTGCGGCCTAGGCGGCGTGCCGCATGCGCGTCGGCGAGATCGGGCAGCATCACCTGATGCGCGACCTGAACCCCGAAGCCCACGAGCAGCGCCAGCTTCAGCGCGATACCGAAGGCCGCGAGGCTGGCCTGTTCCAGCACGAGCGCTGCGAGCAGGATCGCGAGATCGGCAAATAGCAAGGTGTAGATCGCCACCGCAATCTGCGGCGCCCCCTCCCGGCGCCAGCGGGCACGCAATCGGCGATCACCACCCCGATCCCCGCTGTCGCACGCTTCGGATCGATGCGGCAGGAGCGGTCGCAGGACGGCATATTGCCCGGCAGCGAGCGCCAGATTCAAACCGAAGAAGATTGCCACGACGAGCCAGACCGCCGGCGCGAGATCCGTCACGGCAAGCGCGCCGAGAATGATCAGGAACAGCACCGGACGCAGGAAGGTTTCCGGTCCATAGGACAGGAAGAATGCGCGCAGGGCCAGCGCTATACCGGCATTGATCGCGAAATGGGCCAGAACAGGCACGCCCAATGCCGCGAGCAGGAAGCTGATGCGTTCCGCCGGTCGCGCCTCGGGCCAGAACAGCGCGACGCCGGCGACGAGAAAGGCGAAGGCGAAGCCGAGAAACGCCGCATCGCGATGCGCTGTGCCGACGAAGGCCGCGAAGCGGTCGGGGCGCCCGCGTTCGAGATAGCGTGAGACGAAGCGCGGTGCGATTTCGGGATAGCCGAAGGCGACCACCGTGGCGGCGATGACGGCGAGGCTGGTCGCCGTAAAGAACAGGCCGAGATCCTCCGGCGCCAGCAGGCGGGCCAGAACGAGCTGGGTCAGAAAACCGGCTCCGGCGCCGCCGAGGCGCACGACCAGCAGCGCCAGGGTCGGCGAGGTCAGGAATTTCCGCAAAGCCAGCAACGGCGCACCCGGTCTCGATGAGATTCGATACCGGGTATAGCCGATGCGGATTGAAGAAAGCTGAAGGCCCCGGTCGGAGCCGGGCGCCGTCAGCCCTCGTAGTGATCCGCCACCAGGCGATCGAGCAGGCGCACGCCGAAGCCCGAGCCCCAGCTCTTGTTGACGTCGCTGGCCTCCGCCGCCATGCCGGTCCCGGCAATGTCGAGATGGGCCCAGGGCGTATCCTTGACGAAGCGCTGCAGGAACTGCGCCGCCGTGATGGCGCCTCCATAACGTCCGCCCGTATTCTTCATGTCGGCGAATTTGGAATCGATCAGCTTGTCATAGGCCTTGCCGAGCGGCAGGCGCCAGACCTTCTCGCCGGTCGCCTCCCCGACCCCGCTCAATTGCTGCGAGAGCGCGTCGTCGTTGGAGAACAGGCCCGCATGATCCTTCCCCAGAGCGACGATGATCGCGCCCGTCAGGGTCGCGAGGTCGATCATGAAGCGCGGCTCGTACTCCTTCTCGATATAGGTGAGCAGATCGGCGAGCACGAGGCGTCCCTCGGCATCGGTATTGATGATCTCGACCGTCTGGCCGGAGAGCGTCTCGACGATATCGCCGGGGCGCTGGGCCTTGCCGTCGGGCATGTTTTCGACGAGGCCGATCGCGCCCACCACATTCGCCTTCGCCTTGCGCGCAGCCAGCGCATGCATCAGGCCCACGACCGTAGCCGCCCCGGCCATGTCGCCCTTCATGTCCTCCATGCCGCCAGCGGGCTTGATCGAGATGCCGCCGGTATCGAAGACGACGCCCTTGCCGATGAAGGCCACGGGCTTCTCGCTCTTCTTGCCGCCCTGCCAGCGCATGATCGCCACACGCGCGGGCCGCTCCGAGCCCTGCGCCACGCCAAGCAACGCGCGCATGCCGATCTTGCCGAGCTGTTTCTCGTCGAGAATCTCGACCTCGACGCCGAGCTTCTCGAGCGCCGCAGCGCGCTCGGCGAATTCCACCGGGCCGAGCGTATTGGCCGGTTCGTTGACGAGATCGCGCGCGAGCATCACGCCGTCTGCGAGGCCGGCACTCTGTTTCGCGGCCTTCTTCAGAGCCTGCGGATCGTCACCGGCGAAGGTAAGCTTGCCGCCCTTCTTCGGTGCCTCCTCGTCGTCATCCTTCTTCTTCGACTTGTAGTGATCGAAGCGATAGGCGCGCAGCCGCGCCCCGAGTGCGAGACCGGCAATCGCCGCGTCATCCCCCTGAAAGCCCGGGAACTCGGTGACGAGCAACGCCTCCCGTCCCGCCATGGCCCCGGCGATCGCCGCGCCGAGGGCGGGCCAATCCGGCGTCTCCCCTTCGACAGGCTTGCCGAGCCCGACGACGACGAGGCGATCGATCTCGGGCTCCGACGGCGCCGTGAGAATCATCACTGACTTGAACTTGCCCTTGAACTTCTCGGCCTTCGCGGCCCGCTTGATCAGCCCGCTCGCCCGCCCCAGGAGTTCGGACGCCTTCGGCCCCGGCGCGAGGTCTTCCCCGACACAGATGACGAGATCGCCCGATCCGGGCAGTTTCGGCGTGTCGAAATCGAGTTTGAAGCCGTCGGACATGTATTCTCCCTTTCACCGCGATAACCGCCGTCGCTGCTGCGGCGTTCCCGGATCAACATAGCGGCTGCCGGGCGCGACGGAAGCCCCCAGATGCACGGTGTGTCGCAATTGCCGGATATCTGCCGCATTGAAGCGATCCGTAATTCTGCGTATATCGACGCAAGGTCCTTCTACCAGGCAGGATACTATCGACAGCCACGAACGAGAAAGCGAATGACAAAAAACACGGATTTGGCAATATAATTCCATAGCATACATTTATAATTATAAATTTTGCAAGTTGAAATCTTAATGATACAATTCTTTACATACTGATATTTTATCAGAAAAAGTATTGTCTTCTGAAATAACGCTGGGACACTCAAACGTCTTGGAGAGTTGAAACGCAGGGTCGAGCGAGGAAGGATAGTCTGTTTTTCATTGCAATTTCTGGTTAATTCCGCTAAATTGCTTCCAATAAAAAACCTGAAGGGTGGAAGCTGATTCGTAAGCGAAGTTACCGACTCGCGAAGCTGAGCCGTTGAAAGCAGAATGATCTTGAGAATCAAGCGGGTTCTGTTTCAGGCTCAGAGATGGGAGCCTGCCTCGACGACAGTTATCCTGCACAGCGTGGCAAGGCAACCTCGGGATCATCGCAGTAACGGATGGACCAGTGGGCAAGAAGAGGGGCGGAATGCATACGGAAGACCCTCGCAAAGCGGATGAGACGGGAGAGCCCCGGCAACCCGTGCCACGGGGAGACGGTCGGTTTGGTGTTCCTCATCAGCGCGTGCGCCATGCCATCGGAACACGGCTTGCGCTCGTCGTGGTGCTCAGTCTGGCGACGATCGGCATTGTTCTGGTAGCCACCACGGCTAATATGACGGATGCCGATGCCTCAGGCGATCGCTCGCGCGGGCAGGCGCAGATGGAGAGCACCGAAACCCGCCATTGAACCGCTGCGATGGCGCGACGTTATTCACCCGGGAAACCACGCCGCCCGGGGGTAATGAAAGAATGACCGACCGCGATACAGCGACTGAAACCCGCCACCGCCGCCGACGCGACGACGCGCCCGGTCGCCGCGCCGCCTCGCCGCTCGGTATTCCCTGGCGCGGCTATCTCGATGTGTTCACCCGTGTGGCGCGCGCCTTTTCGGTTGATCGCGTGAGCGCCAATGCGGCGGGTGCAGCGTTTTTCATGATCTTCGCCATCGTCCCCGCGCTCGCGGGCATGGTGGCCCTCTACGGGCTGATCGGCGATCCGGCGCGCCTGCGCGAGCAGCTCACCGATCTCGACGCCTTTCTGCCGCCGGCCATGCTCGACCTGATGGACGGCGAACTCGCGCGCCTGATCGACCAGCGCCCCGACACGCTCGGCTTCACTTTCGCCACGACCTTCGCCATCGCGATCTACGTGGTCAACAACGCAGTGCTGCGGCTGTTCGATGCGCTCAACGTGATCTATGGCGAGCGCGAGACACGGTCCTACCTGGCGCTTTACGGCACCTCGATCATCTTCACCTTCGGCGCCCTGATCTTCGCCGCGCTTCTGGTGAACGTCGTCATCACCATCCCGATCGTGCTGCGCTTCCTGCCGCTCGGGCCGCTGGCGGGCTGGATCATGACGGTGATGCCGCTCGTCATCATCTTCATCGTGGCCAATCTCGGCATCGCGGTACTCTACCGCTACGGGCCGAGCAGGATGCCGGCGCGCTGGCGCTGGATCTCGCCGGGATCGGTCTCCGCCGCGACGGTCTGGGTCGCGGCTTCAGCCGGATTTTCCTTCTATATGTCGAATTTCGCCGATTATTCTGCGACTTACGGCTCGCTCGGCGCGATCGCGGCGGCGATGATGTGGGCCTATATCTCCGTGCTGATCCTGCTCGTAGGCGCCGAGTTCAATGCCGAGCTCGAACAGCAGACCGCGCGCGACACCACCGTCCCGCCCGAGCGCGAGATGGGCGAGCGTGGCGCGGCGGTGGCGGACACGCTCGGGGAAACCATCGGAGAGACGCGCGGCTGAACCCAGCCTCAGGCCGCGCGCATGCCGGCGCGCAGTTCCGCGCGGAACCGGTCGATGCAGATGCGCTCGCCGCCACGGTCGACATGCCAGAAAGTCCAGCCGTTACAGGCGGGCAGCCCCTGCGCCAGCGCGCCGATCTTGTGGATCGAACCGATGGCGGGTCCGAGCGACAGCCGCCCGTCGGCGCGCACCAGCGCCTGATGGCGCCCGCGCGCATCGGTCAGCGTTTCACCGGGCCGCAGCATCCCGCCCTCGACCACGGAGAGGAAGGGAATACGCGGCTCGCTGCGCTTTTCAGGCGCAGCCTTCAGCGCCTCCGGATCGACGAGCTCGACGGCGGCGATACGCGCGCGCGCGGCATCGGCATAGCTGGTGTCGCGCTCGCAGCCGATGAAGTTGCGCCCGAGCATCTTCGCCACGGCCCCGGTCGTGCCGGAGCCGAAGAAGGGATCGAGCACCACGTCGCCAGGATTGGAACTTGCCAGCATGATGCGTGCGAGCAGCGCCTCGGGCTTCTGGGTGGGGTGGACCTTGCGGCCATCGGCATCCTTGAGCCGCTCCTCCCCCGTGCAGATCGGGAACAACCAGTCGGAGCGCATCTGCACGTCCTCATTGGCCGCCTTCATCGCATCATAGTGGAAGGTGTAGCCCTTGGCATCGGGGCTGCGGCTGGCCCAGATCAGCGTCTCATGCGCATTGGTGAAGCGCTTGCCGCGGAAATTGGGCATCGGATTGGTCTTGCGCCAGACCACATCGTTGAGGATCCAGAAATTCAGATCCTGCAAGGCGGTGCCGACGCGGAAAATGTTGTGGTAGGAGCCGATCACCCAGAGCGTCGCGTTCTTCTTCATCACGCGACGCACGGCCAGCAGCCAGGCGCGGGTGAAGGCGTCATAGGCCGAGAAGCTGGCGAACTGGTCCCAGGCATCATCGACGGCATCGACGCGGCTGTGATCGGGGCGCATCAAGGCGCCCTCGA
>LFIK01001526.1_pt1 | contig 18450 bp, 10 predicted proteins | sample 643401 | NCBI WGS metagenome assembly LFIK01 (sample SAMN03777447, study PRJNA286221) | soda lake metagenome | biome: soda lake; feature: Kulunda steppe; material: water; isolation source: sample T5-Br brine of Lake Tanatar-5 | place: Russia: Kulunda steppe | collected 2010-07
ACAGATTCTACAGATTCTACAGATTCTACAGATTCATTTTTCATACTTTCAACGCTATCTTGAACTTTCTTTGTTTTAGGAGCCATTTTAATGTTGAATAACAATTTAGTGATGGGTAATTAATTATCGTATGTATATAAAAATTAAAACGAAAGTAGGGTGTATAAATATTTATAATTTATAATAATCATATCTCCTTATATAGTGAAACTTTTTTGAACTAAAAATAATTATAAAAAAGTAAAAAATAGAATTATGATCAATAATAATGAAAAATAAAATAAACAAAATCAAACAAAATCAAACAAAAAGAAAAGATATGAAAAGATAAATAATTTTCCTCATGAAAAGTAAGTAGAAAAATATACGTGTAATACGTATTATTCATTATAATAATGCATATTTCTCAAAAAACAAGTATTTTTATATTTACATTAGGTATTGGAGCATTTTTATCGTTATTTATGTTTGTTATTTTTAAAAATTTACTCAAAAATTCACGAGAAGAATTTGTTAATTTATCACAAGAAGCACAACAAAAAATTAGAAGTAATGAAGGAATCGAAAAATGTGATACCCTTTTTAAACATATCGAAACAATGCCTGATAAAGAGCATACCACTATGACACATTATATTGATGGATTACGTGTTCGTAAATGGAAACCAAATGAATCTGATGAAATGTATGAAGAGGTACATAATAATCGTAATAACCAAAGCAAAGAATATTGTTATTTGTATGATGATTATCCAAATAAAATGAAAGATTTGATTATGTCTGATGATCAAGATACAATATCATGTTCAAAAGAAAATCCTTTATTTCAATCTTCTTTTATTAGAAATGTTTTTCAAAGTGATAAACAAGATAAAGGACATCAGGCTCCTATAAAAAAATGTGTATTCGAAATAGATAAAACTAAATTAAGCAATAATCAAAGTGAATTAACACAATTTTGGAGTAATTGGAATTCTACAAACTGTAAAAATATTTCATCTGATTTAAGACAAGTTTTATCTGAAAAAAAACATTTGTTAACTAGCTTATCTAAAGAATTATATGATAAAGAAAATAAACTTCGTATAGAACAAGAAAAAATATCTTTATTAGAAAGTCAACTTCAAGATTGTCATTTAAATACAATTAATATTAATAGTCAAATAAATAATTTACGTAAACAATATGAAGAAACAAATGCATTAAACCAAATAATAATTCAAGATATTTCTATTTATGAACAAAACATAGATCATTTAAAAAATATTATTGAGGAATTAGAAAAGAACGTAGAAGAAAATAGAAGGATTATAAGAGAATTAGAAGAACAGAAAGATGATTGTCATAATGAAAGCTTAAATTGTTTTAGAGATAAAGAAGATTTTCAGGTAATTATAAATGATCGATTAGAACGAAATCATCAATTACAGATATCTATTGCAGATTTAAATGATCGTATAGAACGATATCAGTCTTTAAAAATAACATTGGAAAATAAATTAGAAGAATGTCGTATTAAAAAAGCTGATTTAGAAAATGAATTATCTCAACTTTTAGAAAAAAGAGATAGATTTACAAATAAATTAAATGAATGTCAAACAAAACTTCAAGAACATATTCGCAACTATGAAAGAGATCTACCAAAATATGAAGCATCATTGAGAGCATTTAATAATTGTCGTAATGATGTATCTATATTAGAAATAAAATTAAGAGAGTGTATAAATAAAGTTAAAAATTGTGTAAATGGTTTAAATAATGCTATTTATGAATATAATAATTTAGAAGAAGATGGACATGATGATGATTATCAAAAAAATTATCCTGAATGTTCTAATATAGAAACAGAAAATCAAGATAATATTGACACATTTTTTGGATCAAGAAGAGAACATGGTGATATAGATATAAATGATTTATCTGATAAATATGATGCAGTTACAAATAAGATAAACACAATGCGTAATAAAATAAATTGTAAAAGAAAAAATTTCAATGTTTGTAAAGAAGAAAATGAATCTTTAGCAGCTCAAATACTTGAATTAGAAAGAAGAAGAGAACAACTTATAGAACATATTCGTGAGCAAAAAGATTATCAAACACGTATGAAAAATGATTCTTACAATTCTATTGCAGATAATGTACAAAATGAAACAAATAAAATGAGAGATGATTATATACGTGCAATCGATGATAATTTTAATAAAAATATTGAAAATAGTTGTAGTTTAAAAACATGTGAATTAGATGCTGAATTAGAAGAACAAGAAAATGAAAATAAACGTCTCACATCACGATTACAAGGAATAAGTCAAACCAATATGTTTGAAAGAACATGTGAACAGGATTGTGATATTTCTATTGCACAATGTAAAATTCATCAAAACAATCCATCTATTTGTACAATACCACAATCATCTTCATCTTCATCTATTTATGGAAGTTCACAAACTGTTACAGTATCAGTTTATGATCAAAATGATGCTAAAATTGCTACATATCGTTTTGAACGCCCTAATCAAGAAGTATTTATCACAAATACTGCTAATACAGATCTCAAATTCTTTGTTGTTGAAATTCAAGAACCTTTAGAAAATGATTTTACATATGTTGCAGCAACACAAGAAGGAAATAAATGTCCTTCTAAACCAGGTAATATTGACTCTAAATTTCCTTATTCTGTGGGAAAAATACCTTTTGGTTCAACATATCGTAAAATACATTTATATAGAGGTACAACATGTCTCAAATTGTTTTCATCGAATAAAGGAGCTGAATATGGAAAAAATATTTCTCTCCCTAAAAAAGATAAATTTAATGAATTTGAACCAGATCCTCCACCACCATCACGTACACAATCAGATTTTAAATGTGGTCATTGGTTGTCTCCTGGGAGATTTGGAGGTAATAGAAGGTGTAATTATTATCTTCATAAAGAAACAAATGAACGACTACATGCATCTGATTATGAGAAATTACCTAAAGAATGATAAAATAAGATTTTATAAAAAATTGAAAAAAATGAAAAAATGAAAAAATGAAGACAGTAAACTATATAAATATAAAAGTATATAATTATACTACAAAAAATATCTTAAATCATTCAATCAAATCAAAATGATTAAAATTACACCATCAACACCTCAAGTTAATCGTACTCCACGACTTTGTTTAAATTGTGAACACGCAATTATGACACCTAATTTAAATATTCATAAACCTTCTGTCAAATGTGCATTATTTTACAAGATGGATCTAGTTTATGGAGAAAAAAAATATGAAAATGCAATTGAAGTACGTCAAGATGAAGAAAAATGTGGAATTTCTGGTAAACTATACTCAGGTCGCACAGCAGGAGATCGTATGGTATAATTAAGTACAATCTACAATTATTTGATGCATTACTCTTTTACGAAAACTGATATCACGTATTATAGGTTGATTTTCTTTTTGGTAAACAATTGATGGATAATTCCAAAAATCCCGTTTAAACATGATTGTGTTTTCTTGTACAATGTATGGACCATATCTTATACCTTGAGGTACATAATGATAATCTCCTTTCTCTTTCTCTCTTTTTTTATCATTATTGTCAATATTATTAACAATAACATGCTTTTCTATCAAACCATCTGTAATTATCATTTTCTGTAAATCATTAGGATAATCTTTATGTATCGTAATAATACTAGGTAAAGTTTTGAAATCTATATAAACTCTTGATTTTTTAGCTGTTTCTTTATTTTTCTTTGTTTCGTTTTGTTCCATATTTTCAATTGTATTATTGTGTTCGTAATTATCAGGATTGAATTCCAGACATATACTTAATAATCCTTGTTGAGATGTTTTCATAAAACAAGAAAACCAAGTACATTGCATTACTATCTATCTTTTTAGTTGATAAATACAAAAAAATGAACAAAATCAATTTTTTTATAAATAATCACAAATAATCATTTATATGTTTTTGTATTTTAGTATTTTTGTATTTTTGTGTTTTTGTGTTTTTGTGTTTTATTTTATTTTTCTATCTTTTTTCTTTCTAAAAAATAAGAATAATACATCTTGATTTGATCTATATTTCATAATGGACAACAAATATGTACTCAACATGATTGCTATGATTTCCCTCATCATTATAGGTATTATCAATATTTTTCAAGGTATTTGGTATATCGGTCAGTATCGTTTAGGAAAACTTCCATATAGAGTACGTTATGTTGGTATTGTAAACATAATTATAGGTACTGTAGCATTTGGATTTGCCGCAATGTATGGTTTCTTTTTACTCCGATGATTATATATTCACAAATTATAAAATTTTATGTTTTTAGTATATAAAACATTGTTAATTCTATCAATCAATGGAGCTCCTTCCTCAAACATGGATAGTATTGGCCATTTTTGTAGCAATTATCATCATCAATGTTACTATGACTTTATTCAATGAAAAGTACCGTAAAGCTGTTTTTAGAAACTCAACTTACGAAAAAATAAGTTATGCTATAAATATCATCATTATGGGTATTGTCTTAGCTTATAGTGTACAATGTTCCGTTCATGGTGCGTATGTAATGCCTTCATGTAATACATTCTCTTGGATTCTAACTGCTCTTCTTATTGTAATGTTTGTTTTTAATCAAGGATCTAAAATTTACCTTTATGTCATAAAAGATTCAAACAAAGATAAAAAAGATAAAAAAGACGAATAATTGCATAATATTATCATAATATCATAATTCGTTTGATTTTTACCACAAAGAATGTTTTTTCAAAACAGATTTTATTTGTTTATTTTCTTTTGCTAATTCCTGTATAGATTTTATCAAAACAGGAACTAGTTTTCCATAATCCACAAATAATGTACTATCCACGTTTTGACCCACGCTTTCAGGAATAACTTTTTGTATTTCTTGTGCAATCAAACCCAATTCTTTTTGTTTACCTCTTTCTTTCGTTAAATCTATTTTTTCTGATGTAATTGGATGACAAAAATATTTATTCCAATTATATTCTACAGGATTCATATCCAATACATCTTTCAAACCATACTCCATTTTTTGTATATTCATCTTCATTCTTAAATCAGAAGAATTAGGTGTTAAACGACCATTTTCATCCGCATATACCTGTTTAACACCTCCAGTAGATAAAGAATGTATTCTAAATGATGAAGATTCAGGTATTTTTACATTATTATCTAACGATATTTCCATCATTTTTTTATTGTCAAGTATAAATTCAATATTATGATCGCTTTTTAATTGAGATTTTAATTTTTCCTCACTTTTGTCATTTTCTAAACACATCTCAAAAAAGTTTTTATCTAAATTACTGGCTGAACTTTCTATATTATACGGATTCCAATTACGTAATCTAAAAGATGTGTGGCCAACATGACCTTTTGGATTTATTAATTCCAAATGATTACCTATTACGTCTATATTTCCAATCAAATTATTAGCATTTTTTTCATCCCATATATAAGTGTCCACATTTATATTAGAATTTCCAGATAAAGAAGTGTTTTTACGTATAGGTTGATATGCTATATTCAAATATGAATTTCCACCCGTATTATTGGTTCCGTTGAAATAAATGTTACTTCCAGCTATCATTACTACACTTCCTCTGCTATTCTCATTCAGTAAATTGCTAAAAGTGGCAAAATCACCACTATTTTTATCTGTAGTTCTTACACCACCATCTATACCTGTTAAACGTAAATTTATATTTTGATAAGGATGGACACTTATAACATTTGGATTGATATTTCTTGTCTTTAAAACATCTTCTATTTGAATTGTATTTACAAATGCATTTCTTTCTATATCTACAAATTGTTCTCCAGCAATTCCTATTCCATTTCCTCCAATATCTAATGAAAATGAAGGAAATGCTGTGTGTATTCCTATATTTCCATTTTCAAGAATACGCATATGTTCCTCATTTTGGGTAACAAACCGAACATCCTTTTTAGATATAATCGACATTGTCCCTTTTTCCTCTTTTCCATACAATCCATCACCTTCTAAACCAATAAATCCATAGTGATTATGATTATCATAAAATGCCAAATAAGAAGAAACATCGTTTAAATCAGATTTTATTACAGCAGTTCCTTGTAATCCTTTTATTAATAATGATGTATTCAAGTCATGATTAACAACATTATTTATATCCGAAGCTGTTAAAGGCAATGTTTTTGTGACATCATTTTGAGGTTTTATATGAATACCTGATTCATTTTTTCTCATAGGGATACTTATATTACTTGCTACAAATCCATTACCCAATACATTAAGATGATTTCCACGAACACTTAAAACAGTATTCTCATTATGAAATCCAATATCCCCATTAACTGTTAATGCATTTATCGGATTTCTCGTATTTATACCAACATTATTATTTTTGACTGTTAAAAAATCTGTGTACAATTCATGAATATTAGATACGCTTATATTTTCTGTTATTATTTCTGTACCATTGATTCCTATATTTCCATTTATGTCTAAAGTTGTTTTAGGTATTTTAGATGATATTGGTAATGGGAATCCAAGTCCTAAATTACTTCCATGAGAATATATTATACTATTTCCTTGATTATTTCTTATAATTAAACCATCAGTTGAAACAGGTTTAGATATTTCCAATAAAGATGCATCATTTGATATTTTTTGTATAACTTTACCTGATTCATTGCTTAAACTCATACTATTTTTTACACTTAATATCTCACTGTTTGGAATATCAGTTCCTATACCTACAAAAGAAGAATAGTTTATTCCATTATTTTCACCATCCCATTGATTCGAATAATTTGCCGCAGGTATACCATTTTGATAAAGTTTTCCATCAAAATTTATATCACCTTTAACGTCCAATCTAAAATTAGGTGATTTTTTTCCAATACCTACACGATCTAAACTTGCATGCAAAACAGTAGTATTTAAAGTTTCTATATGATCAATGTTTCTGTTTTCATCTATTATTTCTACATTTTTAACACTTATTCCTCCATTTACATCTAATGTAGAATTAGGATCAGACTCGTTTATACCTAAACGATCATTTCTTGTTGTCATGATCGTTTTAGATGAATGGTTACTCAATGAAAAGCTATCAAATATTGTCAAAGATTCATCGATCATACTAGAATTGTTAAATGGATCTTCTGTATCTTCAAATCCTTTACCTATAGCCATATTAGATGATGTTTGAATGATATTATCATAGTAAGTAAAAGGATATCCTTCCATTAGTTTACCATCTTTTAACAGTTGTCCTGTTATATTTAAATCACCATTAATATCTAACGTATGCTTAGGCGAATCTACATTTATCCCAAGTGTATTATTAAGCCCTGTAGTTAAATTAACTTTTGTAGGAATATCTTCTCTTCCTATATTGCTTGTTAAAACTAATTTAGTTCCGACTTCTAATATATTTGGTTCAGAAGGAAATGCTGAACTAAAAAATGAAACACGGTCCGAAAAAAGATTTAGATTTCTAGATATTAATCGATTATTTATATTTGTCCAAATATCATCTCTTGCTCCTAAACTTAATTTATCAAAATCTAAACTTTCTCTTGGAAGATTAGAACCTATTATATGTCCAGATTTGTTTACAATTGCAGTTCCATTTACAATAAAATCATTATTGTTTCGGGTAACTAAATGACCATTATTAAGGTTTAAATAATCTGCTCCTATACCTCCATCTATATCCAGTTTATTTCGTGAGGTTATATCTCCAATAGTGAAGTTTCCTGATGTATATTTAGTAAATACTTTAGCATCATCTTTTAAGGAAATAGAGAATAATGGAGAAGAACCATTAAAATCATTATCATTTCTAAAATCTTGATTTTCCAATTTCTTTCTATTTTTTTCGCCTTGGTCACCATAAATTAATATACCTTGACCTTGATATTGTGATATATGAACATCTAATTGTAATAAAACATTAGATGTATTCATTCTTGCATATAAATGAAAAATATTGGATTGATCACACAAGAGTATAATATCAAATACATTTTTTAGTAAATTTTCATTATTTTGGATTAAAGTTACACTTTGAGAACAGCTATCTTTACTGACATTGTTAAAAAACATATTTGCTTTAAATCCAAAATCATCTCCATTATATGATACTGAACCTGATATAAAAATATAACCACGGTTACGAATATTTCCACTAAAGTTTGCTTTTAATAATGCTATTTTTTCCCATGTAGAAAATGATGTATAAAACCATGAAAAATGATGTATATTTGCTGATTTGTTTTCATTTTTCAAAGAAACAAACATTCCATCATCTTGTTTAACATTTCCATTTACATGTAATGTTGCTTTAGGAGATACTATATTTAATCCAATACAATCATTATCTGAAATATTTAATAAATCTAAATGTGAAAATCCTAATGATAAACGCTTATGATCATTTTGATCTTTTATATATTTTAATTGTGCATATTCTGAATTTTCCCTTTTTTTACCAAATATGAAATTTACTCCTTTTCCATTTGTTAATGTTGGTTCAAATGCTTCCAAAAAATTATAATCTGAACTCAAATTATCATCGATTATAGAAACAAATTTTATTTTTCCATCTTTTATAGACATATTACCTAAAATATCCAATGATTCATTTGGTTTATCAACATGAACACCTAATCCTTTTTGATTTATAGAAACCCAATGAGTTGTATTCATTGCACTATCATCTTGATTTGTAATAGTATTTGTACCTTGAAAATAGAAATAACTATTATTATCTATAGCATCAGCGCATTTGAGTTTTAACTGTAATCCTCCAAAATCTCCATTATGTAAATACCAAGATTTATCTAACGAATCATCTTTTTTATACATGTTTGCTGATAATATAATATTTGGATCATTATCTACTTTTTCCCTTTGAATATCGAACAAAAGTCTCTTCATATCATATGATATTCCTCTTATAAATTGTCCTTTTGTCAATAAATTACCATCATTAATAAAAGATGTATTCAATTTGAAATCATTTCTAACTTCTAAATCATACACTATTTTTTTACCATTTAAATCCAAATGTTCATGATGTAAATTATTTATCAAACTTTTTATTTTTGTCAAGTTAGAAATTTGTTGTTCAGGTGAGTGACGAGACTTTGTTTCATACCATTTAGCATTGATTGATTTTAATAAATCACCTGATTTTAGCGTTAAATCGAACATACTATTTGGTGTTGTTTTTAAGAAAACATAAAGCTCTCTATCATTTCTTTCATAAAGTTCTAGATCTGTATATTGAGATACAATAAATGGATCTCCACCAAAAATCGATGAAATAGAACATTCTTCTAAATTAAAATGTGAAGGTAAATTTCTATTTGTTATTATGCTTTGAAAATGACAATTTCTATCATAATTTTTTTCACCTATTACGCCATCTATTACTAAAGATCCAAAATTTGTATGATCAGTTGCTTTCTTAATATGTGCGATCAAATAGTAATAATCATTATCTGAATCTAAAACGCCTTTTGAAGAAATGACCATATGATATTGATTAAAAAGGAATGAATCGGTATTCATTTGAACATTTCCTTTAACATCTAATGAAAAATCTTGATCATGATTATTTTCTATAAAAAGTTTATTTATATGAGCATTCTTTATATCATGAATATTTCTTTCTTTGTCGATTATAATTGTATTATCTATGGCAACATTTCCACCAATATCTAGAGTAGCTTGAGGTTCTGATATAGAAATACCCAAATTACTGTCAAAATGTGATATTTTGCTGAGATTATCCTTGAATATAAGTTCACCCATTGTTTGTATACTTCCCCCAACATGAAGCTGATGTTCTGGATCGAATTGATTTATTCCTACAAATCCATTCATATACACAAGATTACAATTTGTAAAAGAAGATGGAGTACTAAACCATTGAGTAAAAAGAAGAGGATCACCATTTTGAAATAATCCTGATGTACAATTAATATTCCCTTTCACGTCTAAAGTAAAATTAGGATCATCATTATTAATCCCTATATTTTCTCTTTGAGTAAAAAGATAACTCCTTTTCTTATCACGTCCTAATAAGCTCATTTTTCTGTAAACATCTAAAGAACTATCATCGTCTTTTTTAGGAATTTGACTTATAAAAGCATCCATATCAGAATAATCAAAATTTGTAGGATCATCTGAAAAAGCATGGATTGTATTTATAGATAGTGATCCATGTATTTGTGGATCACCACGTAATTCTATATTATTAATAATTTTATCATTTGTAATACATTTATCTTTTAAAATTTGTGTACTAACAGAATTTGATTTTAAAGTACGAGTATCTATGGAATCATCATCCAATTTTTTATTTGTTATGGAATATTGAACTATTTTTTCAGACGTTATACTATCATTTTTTATTTTTTCAGTTGTTACACTTTCTGCAGCAATTTTAGATTCAATAATACTATTATTTGCAAGAGATTCTGATTTAAGGGTTTCTAAAACAATATTTTCATTTGTTATAGTATTTTTTGCAATCTTATTACCATCAATAGATTCAGAAACAATACTTGTTGTTTGGAGTTCACCATCTCTATTAAATACTTGATTGCCATTTACATGAACTTCTTTAGCATCCAATACATTACGAATTTTAGCATGATTGTTGATAATAATATCTTGAGTGCGAATACTTTCATTTGAAATCGAAATACCATTTATATTCAAAGGATGTATTTGATTTATTCTGTTTAAACTACCATTTTCCAAAAATATATCTCCTGATACCAATAAATTGTTAGAAGATAAAGTCAATAAAGAGGGATGACTACTTGATGGATTAGGTGTTGGTCCAATTAAAATATTTTGAGTATCATCAGTTGTACGAATAATTACATCTCTTTTTTTAGCATTTTCAAAATTGAACTGATTTGAACTTGCAAGTTGAAACCAAGCCGCTATAGAAAGATCATCAATATTATTTGGCATTTTTCAAAAAAATTAAAAAAAGTTCTGATTCTTTATATAATATAAACATTTTTGACCTTGCTTTTTGATCATCATTCTGATTCTGATGATTCATCATGTGAAATAATTGAAGGAGAAAGAGATGTAGAAGATAAAGAAGATATCTTTTTTTCTAATTTGTTTATTTTATCACTAAGTGCTTTCATTGCATTTATGTTTGTCATTTGTAAATATGTATAATCTACTATTTTCAAAAGATCATAAACACCATGAATAAAAAATGTTTCAAATAATTCTATATTTGTATTATCTTTTATATTATCGAACGAAAAAGGAACAAATATATCATTATTCTCACATATTACACCATTTTCTATTTGTATGATATATTTTTTCTTTTGATCATTTATTTTGTAAATGCTCCATTTTTTACCTTCTTGAAAGACATCATCTGATATTTTGTTTTTGTGAAAAATATCCTGTTTTTTAAAATAAAACATCTTTACATCATTTTTCATTACAATTTTTGCTTTTCTTTGAATATTGGGAATTATTCCATATTTATCAGAAACTATATTAGGAAAAACCTTTTCTACTTCTTGTGCTAAAACACCTTTTTGCTTAAATGAACTTATTCGATCATTATCATTTTGATCTATGAAATCAAAAGTATGAATATTTATTTTAGATAAAAATTCTAGATCAGCATAGATATCTGTTATTTCTATATTTGATTTCAATCTTTCATCAGAATTAGTAAGATAACCTTTCGATGTAATAACACCATCGATTTCCAAATCAGATTGCATTAATATATTTGATTTAGAAATACCAATATTTTCATCTAATTTGAATGTATCTTTATCATAAGAAAATGTAAAAGGTTTTTCAGAATTATTATCATATACCACAAAATCATTTTTACATGACATAGAACCCTCTACGGTTAACATTTCTTTTATATATTCAGTTCCAATACCTATTTTACTATATGTCGTAATATCGGTTTTGTTTGTTTCTTTCGATAAATCTTGATGTATAAAAAGTTGAATGGGAATAAAAAATACAAATCGTTCAACAGATAAATTCACACGATCTTCATTATCAAAAACACGCGCATCTTGATTTAAGTTAACTAATGTCATTATAACTAAATTCTCACCTTTTTTATGTGTTTGAAAAATGTTGTTCAATGTCCAAATAATGTTATATTTATCCATCAAAAATAATGAATCTCCTACATATAATCTCAAGAGATCAAAAGTTGCTTGATCCATATCTTTCACATATAAAACCATACTTATGTCATCTCGTGGAAATTCAGTATCGATAACATGAGCAGGAATCCCAGATATTGCATAACTTATTGTTGTATCATTTATAGCCTTCATATAATTTGTATTCATGAATTTTACTTGTGCTCTCACAAATTGATTTTTACGATGTAAACCAACAATTTCGTAAACACCTCTTTCAGTATAAATTTTATCGATTGGACTGATAAGAAAATTTGTATTAATAATCCATTTAGATAATTCAGATGTATTTTCTAAATTAATAAACATTCTATCATTTGTTTCTGCTGAATAACTCAAATTCACATTATTTTCTACGATTTTTTCATAAGGAAATTTAGATAATTTATATTTTTCATAAGGAAACTGTCTTTTATTCGGTTGAAAAAAACTATTTAATGGAAAGATAAAGACATTTGGATCTATATCTCTCATTTTCTCAAAATCTAACTCGATCCCTAAAGACGTATCTTTCTTTAAATCAGTAATATTATCAACACTTTTAAATTCTAATATAAAACTCTCTCTAGAAATGTGTGTAATTGCCTTTAAAATAACTATATTTTCGACATTTCTGTTTATAAAACTTCCTGGTCTTGGTTTACTGCTTTTAATCATATAAAAACGACCTAATACTAAAAATTCTATATCTTCTTCTTTCAAAGTTCCAGATAAATTCAAATAGATATGTTTATCAAATATATCTTTTTTAAATTCTATTTTATTTACTTTTAAATCCAAACAAGTAACTCTATTATTTTTTATATCTAAATCTTTATAAATTATTATGTCTTTTAAATCTCCTTTACTCCATTTTTTTACATAATCCTCTTGTTGAGGTAATGTCCATTCAAGATACACATACATGTAGCGAAAATCAGGATTTTCTTCTGGAATATTTGTTTTAATTATCTTAAACAATACATCATCTATTCGTATAAAATCATTAGGTAGTAAACGAGATTTATAAGATATATTAATTTGGATAATTATTCCTTTTATTTTTTTATGTTCTTTATCAAAAAAAGTGCGATTATATATGACATCTTTTAATTTAACATTTTCTAAAGTGTAAACAGGTGTTGTTAAATCGTGTGTATGCAACATTTTTGTTTGTGTTGTTCCATATGTATCTATACTCGTATTTTCAGATGATTCTATAAATGATGCTATTTTATTTCCATTGATTTTAAAATATTGTAGTGGTATATTTCTATTTTCTTCATTTTGATAAGAAAAAAATGTGTCTTGAGTCATTTGTGTTCGTGCATTTATAAGAATATCTGCTGCTTCATTATCCTTACTTTTAACACTTGTTGGAGATACCATAAAATCAATGAAACGTAAATTATCAAAATCATTTGGATTATTCTCAAATTCAACAGAAATATTAGATTCTACACCATTATTTAAATACACTCTTAATAAATCATTCGAATAACGAAAATGAATTGGTTTTGATGAGTTAAAATTGTACATCAAAAAATGTTCACGACATGAAGCAGATCCATTTACAGTTAATTTTTCAGGACATAAAGATGTTCCTAAACCCATGTTTGTGTTTTCAGGAACAAATATATTATCATTTTTATTTCCTAATCTATTCACATTTTTAACATTCAAAAAGAAAATTTCAACTACTCTTTTTGAATTTATATTACCTATTATGTCTCCTGATAAATCTAAATAAAAAGCATCTAATTCTAAAAATCCAGTATTTAAATCTTTAAGATCAAAATTTTTTATTTTCCATAATCCTGAAGTTTCTTTAGAAGGTTCATTAATAAATAGAGAATCATTAATATAGTTCTGATTGAAATTTTCATTTAATAAATAATTAATCACAAATTTATCTGCTTGAATCTCATATCTCACTTTTTTACTTGTTACAATATTGTCTTCTGATAAAATCTCTATTTTTATAGGTTTAGGTATAACATCTCCTAAAAAAATAGGAATATTCAAAGGATAAAAGAACACTAAATCATTTTTACCATTATCTATAGTATCCATTATGTTCACAAAATAATGCTCAATACTTTCATTATCAATACCTGTAAATATAAGATTGTATTCTTTAATATTTCCAGGAAGAATAATTGGATCTGCTTTTTTGCATAAGAGTGCATTATCCAAATCTTTATCAGGAGTTCGTTCAATGATAAAGTTATGAAAATAATAATAATAACCTTTTATGAAAAGTTCATCTCTTTGTGTAGAGGATTGATTTTGTAAATTAAATATATCATTTTGAGTTGGAAGGGATACTTTAAGTTGTATTTCTTTCCCATTATTAGATAATTTATAATCTGTTATCGTAACAAGTGTTCTTACTAATTCATTTTGTAATATATTTTTTAATTCTTTTGAAGATTCAAGTATTACATTATCATAAAAATCGATTGTTTTTATTGTTTGTGTATCAGGATAAGAAATACCTTTAAAAAATTCTTCTGGATACAAATGCTTAATAAGTATGATAATATTTGGAATTTCTTCATTTGAATTTATGAGTTTAATTTCTAATACTATATATTTAATTTGATCCATTGAAAAAACAATTCCTTTATTAAAATATTTACGCCATATCAAATCAGTTATTATAGTATAACCTTTATTTATTTTTTCTGTAAACGTGTCACCATCTTGAAAATTGGGTGCGAATTTTAAAAGTTTCACATCAAATCGTTTATTACTATCAATATTGATCGATTCTGATATGATTGTTTTATTTTTAATTTCTCCCTTACTATTGATTTGCATTCGTACATTTGGATAATAAAATGAATGTGGAGGAAGTAAAAGATTACTATTAGAACTATTAATATTATCATCGTTATAAGATGATAAAAAATCTATATTAGAAGAATTGAGTTGTAAACCATAATGAATATTATTTACGAAATTATTGGGAAAATAACTCTGTGTTCCTCTTATACCAATATTTCCATTTACATAAAATGATTCATCACTATAACTTTGTGGAATAGAATTTATTCCAATACGATTATTATCTATATAAACTGCAGCATTTGTATTTTCATTTTCGGTATCAGAATTTCCTATGACAATTTTACTGTTTTTATGGTCTGTTCTTAAAACAACATCTATAGGATCTATATAAGATAAAGATGTATTTTCTGTTGCTCCACCTGATTCAAACCATCCATAAACTTCAGGAAGTTGATCTTCTTGATAATTAAAATCAGATTCTTCATAATCAGATTCTGACATTTCAATTTATTTATTCTTTCAAAAGAAATTTGACAAATTTGCGAATATTTCAAATGTGGTATGTATAAAAAAAATTGAATTGTTCTATTTATTTATTATTTTTATTATTACTCTCTGTGTGTGGGTCAAATTATAAATTCTTATACATTTTATTTTATGTAAACGAAATATCTCTAAATGGAAAAAAGAAATGTTTGGATCGAAAAACAAAATGAAATGCGTCTTCAAATGCTTTCTTCAACGCTTTTCATGAAAAATTTGTTGAAAATAGATCAAGTCAAATATGTTGCCGGCGTAGATATAAGTTTTTTCCCCCCTTCTAAAATGACCAAATATAAAGCGGTTGGGTACATTATTGTCATGAAAATATCTGATATGAGTGTTGTATATGGAGATTATGAAATGATTGAACAATTTGATTGTCCATATATACCTGGATTATTGGGTTTTCGTGAAGTACCTACATATTTACGTTTAATAGAACGTATTAGAAAAACAAAAAAAGAATATTTACCAGATGTCATTTTAGTTGATGGGTGTGGAGAATGGCATCCAAGAAGATTTGGTTGTGCTTGTCATCTTGGTTTTTTGTCAAAAATTCCTACAATTGGTGTTTCAAAAAAATTACTTGACGCCGATGATATAAATAGAGAAGAAATCGAGAATAATCTTCAAAAAGCATTCCTATATGAAAATACAAAATCTGGAAATTCAAATAATATTGTCCGTGTAGATATAAAAGGAAAATCAAATGTTCTTTTAGGATCGATTTTAGGAGGATTAAATCGGAAAAGAATTTATGTATCTATTGGATATTTAATTGATCTTGATAATGCGGTAAAGATTGTCGAAATTTGTCAAAAATATCGTATCCCTGAACCTATACGTTTATCTGATTTGAGATCGAGAGAAATAATTAGATCATGGATATAATCGTATCATATATTTTATATTATTTTTATATTATTATTTTTATATTTTTTATATGATTACTTTTTTTGTAATACCCAATAATATAAGAATTAAAACACATGTCCATATAATTTTTTGATATTTCCATTTAAATCCTTTAGAAGTTGAACCACTTAAAATAATAGGACCTATAAAAAATATTATCATAAGGGTATTCATCAACGCTAAAAAACGGATGAGTTTATTTTGACTATTGTTGAAAGATTTAAGAGTCTCCATCGATTTTCTTGTTGTATCTAATGCTTTTTCTAATGTTTCATTTTGTGCAGTTTTATAAGTTGTTCTTATAAATTCATTACGTTGTAATCGATCCATACTTTTTCACTTATTATCAAGTATATTTTTTTTCAAAAATTAAATTTGTTTATTATCTATTTTTTTATTTAGATCATTTTATTAGAAATAAATGTTTTTAGGATTCAATAAAAATACATTAGAAATAGAAGATAAAGATATTGAAAACAACATAGAAAGAGAAAAATACATGAATCATGGAAATTATTGGACTCCTGAAGAAAATAAACAACTTTTCGAAGAAATTGAAAAAAAGATACCTTATTCAAATATTGCATTGATACACAAAAGATCAATTGGTGGGATAAGATCAAGAGTATTGCATTTGTCTTATGAAATGTATATCAAAAAGCAAAAAACAATTGATGAACTTGTTGATTTTACAGGCATTGATAAAAGTTCTTTCGAAAGATCTTTTTCTATAAGAGACAAAAACATTGATAATGAACAATAAATTTTGGCAAAAAATATAAATTAAACAAAAAAAATTTGAAAATAAAAATTTGATACTATATAAGAGATTTTTAATATTTAATATTTAATATTGAAGAAATATCATCAATTATTTAGAGAAACACTCAATGAATTCGGATTTTTTATTGCGTGTTTTTCTAAATATTAAGGAAGAAAGGGATAATCCCATCTCTCTCAAAATTGCATATTATAAACCCAAATATATTTTCGATCAAGATGATTTAAATGATTGGAGAGAAAAAGCAAGAAAATTTGAACCTTTTTATAATGGTCAAATGATGTCTTATGAAAAAAATCCATCATTTCAAGCTATAGTTAAACCATCAGTAAACAATGTGAGGAAAGACAACCCAATTGTAAGTTCTTTGACAGATTCAATTGCACAAGTTTTTTTCAGTCCATTGAACCGTAGAATTGTGCTAAATCTGTACGAGGAAATTATTACACGAATGAAGAAAAAACAATATATTTGCCAGAATTGGGATAATATTCGTGTTCTTGTAAAAGGAAGTACAGCGATGACATTATTATTTCCATATGATAACAACTTTCAATTCTCAGATATGGATATAATTGTGAGTATTAATCCCTATTTACGTAATTTTGATATATTGAGAAAAATTATGATAGAAATTACAAGTCAAGCTTTATCATATCATCAAAAAGTTGTTTCCAATATGTTTGTCATGACAAATCCAAATGATATGATGAAAAAACACTTTTTCTTGACAGATCATCAGATATCTACTGTAAAAAGGGAATACGGATATGTTATGAAAAAGTTTGCTGATGAAACTATTTTCTCAGATATCACAGTCAGAAACAAAGCTTCACGTAATAGTTTTGAAATTTTGCCTCACGCTTTTAAAAAAGATCATGTTGTGTTAATCGATGTTCCATTCTTTGATAAATGCAATATGATTCCTTTATTATATTCTCCAATATATGCTACAAAAAACGATACTATTGATTATACAGAAGAAATAAATGGAGAGATAATTGTGAGAAGATTTACTTTATTTCGTTTAAAAATAAACAATTTAATTGATACAGAAAAAGCTAACATTTTTTTGGAAAAGAAACAAACAAAAAACCAAGAAAATGTTCTTCAAACAATATCATCATCTGAACTTTCAGAAACAGATCAATCAAGCAACAAAGAATATGAAAAAGAAGATGAAAACAAAGAAGAC
>LFIK01001527.1_pt1 | contig 18447 bp, 15 predicted proteins | sample 643401 | NCBI WGS metagenome assembly LFIK01 (sample SAMN03777447, study PRJNA286221) | soda lake metagenome | biome: soda lake; feature: Kulunda steppe; material: water; isolation source: sample T5-Br brine of Lake Tanatar-5 | place: Russia: Kulunda steppe | collected 2010-07
ATCGATGGCCAGCCGCCCAAAAGGCATCGTGACGACCAAAACGATGGCGCCGATGATGCTGCCGACGAGACAGGCGGTTGCTGAAGCGCCCAGGGCGCGGGCGCCTTCGCCGCGCTGGGTCATGGGATAGCCGTCGAACGTCGTCACCACCTGTTCGCTGGAACCGGGCGTGTTCAAAAGGATGGCGGTGATCGAACCGCCGAAATAGGTCGAGCTATAAGCCCCGAGAACCAAGGCCAGCGCGGGGAGCGGATCAAGCAGATAGGCGACCGGAAGGACGATGGATATTGTCGCCAATCCACCCAGTCCGGGCAGCACGCCCATGGTCAGACCGATAAAAACACCAACAATCAACATCGCCATGGCTTCGATTGAAGCCAGATGGCCGAGAGCTGTCAGCAGTGCGCCACCATCCAATGAAATCTCCCCTTTGAAGCCGCATAGGCGCCGAGAAGGCTGGGTGAACGTCTGTTCGAATGCACGCTTAACGCGCTTAATTCGATTTTGCGTTCTTTTTGATGGTATATTGCATATAGTACTGCATACGACAGTGCGTTCTGTCAATATGCCCGTTCTGGCTTTATGCCATGGTATTGCAGCGCTCCATTCGTTCGCGACGTAGGGGGCGGGTTTCTTCAAACGGATAAGTCGACAGAGGATGAATGAAAAACGTCGATCGCGTTTATCAGGCCGTGAAATCCATGATCGTGACCTGTCAGTTGCGGCCAGGCGAGCGGATCAATGTCTCGGAACTCGCCGATACCTTGGAGGCCAGCCGAACCCCAATACGGGAAGCGCTTTACCGACTCGCCTCGGAGGGTCTGTGTGAGCAGACCCAAAGTCTCGGATTCGTCAGTCAGTCATTCGACGCCAAGCGAATATTCGATCTTTACGAGTTTCGGGCGCTGGTCGAAAGCGGGTCCGTGCGCATGGCGACGGAGCGGGCCAAGGATCACGACATCCGGCTGCTGGTCGAGACCGCCAGAGGGCGGGAGGATGCCCGGCCGCACAAATCCAGCAAGCAACTGGTCGATGAGGACGAAGAGTTCCACATCACCATTGCCGGCCTGTCCGGCAACGTGCAGATGGTTCGATCCGTCGCCAACATCAACGATCAGATTCGCTATGTCCGGGGGATCGATCGCGAGTATCGGGCCCAGAAAACCACGCACGACCACCGCCTCATCGCCGAAGCGATGATGGCCCGTGACGCCCAATTGGCGTCCGACCTCATGAGAGGGCATATCAGCAAGCGCATGGATCAGATTATCGAAATGATCAATCGAGGTGTGATGCGCCTGTATGGGGCCAAGGCCCCGACGGACATGTAGCTTTCCGATCAGGGCGGATCAAAAGCCGCATCTTTCGGCGGTCTCGATTCTCAGCTACCGTTTCCAGGCTCATTTCGACGGAAAGATGTCGAAACACATTTTGCCAACAACGCTACCGGGACCCGCGCGATGACCGACTTTTCGATCCGGACTTCGACACTTCGACAGATTGCCGCCGCGATGCGCGACGGGCAGGTATCGGCCTCGGCCCTGATGGCCGACGCGACGGCCTGCTACAAGAACCATCACAGGGCCAACAACACCTATAAGACCTGGGATGGCGACCGCGCGGCGGAAACCGCCGATATCGTCGACCGAATGATCGCCAATGGCCGCGACGTCGGCCCGTTGATGGGCGTGCCCATCTCGGTCAAGGATATCTTCGGCGTGCCCGGCTTGCCGATCTTTGCCGGATCGTCGCGCCAATTGCCGCCGGACTGGGAGCGCGCGGGGCCGATGGTCCGGGCCGTGCTCCAGCAGATGGCGCCGATCACCGGCAAGACCCACACGGTGGAGTTCGCGTTCGGCGGCTTAGGCACGAATTCCCACTGGGGGACGCCGCGCAACCCATGGGACGCCGCCCAGCACCGCGCGCCCGGCGGGTCGAGCGCCGGGGCCGGAGTCTCGCTGATCGAGGGATCCGCGTTGCTGGCATTCGGGACCGACACGGCCGGATCGGTGCGGGTTCCGGCGTCGATGACAGGGGTTGCCGGTCTGAAAACGACCGTGGGGCGCTGGTCGACCGCCGGCATTACGCCGCTGTCGACCACCCTTGATACGCCGGGTCTTCTGGCCCGAAGCGTCGATGATTTGGCTTTTGCCTATGATGCAATCGACGGTGCCCTGGCGCCGGGAGGATCACCGGTCCTGTCGCCGCCCCTGCTGTCGGACTTGCGGCTTGGGGTGCCCGAACGATTCTTCTTCGACGATTGCAGTCCGGGCGTTGCCGAAAGCGTACGCTCGGCCATCGGCCGGCTTGAAAGCGCCGGTGCCCGGATTGTGCCGTTGGAATTGCCGCGCTGTGACGAGGCGTTCGACATGCAAAAGCACGGCGGCTTAGCGGCTTGCGAACTGGCGGCGTTCCTGCGCAGCGATTTGCCGGATTGGCTGGACATCCTCGACCCGAATGTGCGCCAACGAGTCGACGGCGCCGATGCCATTACGTCATGGGAGTATGTCCGACGCCGGCAGGTGATCGCGTCGATGTCCCGCGAGGCCGATGCCGCGTTGGCGGATGTTGACGCGTTCCTGACCCCGACTGTTGCCGCCACACCGCCCGTCATCGACAGTCTGGCCGAGGAGGGGGCCTATCCGAAAGCCAACATGCTGGCGCTGCGCAACACGTCGATCGGCAATCTGATGACGTTGGCCTGTGTGACCATGCCCATCGGCAAGGATGGCGCTGACATGCCCGTGGGGCTGCAGCTTCTGGGACGGGCTTGGAGCGAGCCGCGCCTCTTGGCGGTGGCTCAATCGGTCGAGGGGCTGTTGGGACGTGCCGATAGTCTATTGGGGGACTGCCCGACACGGGAGTGATCGGAATCGAGGGTAAAGGCCGCGGTTTCCTGGTCCGCAGGGAGGGGCGGATGGAGAATATTGTTTCTTGTCTCACGCAAAAAGACGAAAGTTATTGAAATAACGCAACCAAAGGTGTTGACTTATCCACTCGATCGGGCATGATTAACAAACAGTCAAAAAATTCTCATGCGGTAGCAAGCTTATGGTCGATCGTGTGACCTGTCCCATACTCGGCCCCCCTGGCATTGTCGCGTCGACCGTTTCCCCTACGGCCACGCCGACTGTCGATCCGCCGGATTGGTCCGGCAGTCCCGACCCTCACTCGGATTCGGATAGGCGCGTCGTTGAACGGGCTGACAATCCGGAAGCATTCCGGATTCTGATCGCTCCCGACGGAGATTTGTCCGCGGTTCTGGACGACACGCCTATAACGGTCGATTCGGGCAGTATTCTACTGGCCAATCCCGGTCGTCGGCTCGAGGCCGCGCCGCCCGAGACACGGGAATCGACGCCGGTCGGCCGATTGTTCATCCTTCCCGACGAGACCGTCCGACGGCTGGTAAACAGTCTGACGACCGGAAAGGGCGGGCTGGTGCGGTTCGTGCAGTCACGAATTGAAGACCGGGCGCTGGCCGCCATGATGGCCGACATCCATAAGATGCTGATGGCGGCGCCGACCAACCGCAAGGGCGAGGCCTTGTTCATTGGGGCGGTCGCTTCGCTGTTGCGCCAATACGGCCAGATCGGCGGCATTCCGGCGGCGTCGCCATTGAAATCTGAGCCCACCGACCCCACCGAAGACTTGCGGACACCGGTGCCGGCCTTCTCGTAACCGGCACTGATGGGCCATAGCGAAAAAGCGAAACGTGATGCTTTAGGTGATGCTGAATCGCTGAAGCACATGAGCAAGGTCGTCGCCGAACTGGGCGCCCCGCCTTATCAGGCCGGCATGCATTGGCAGGGCGGCAAGATCCGGATGACCGGGGGCCAGACTGGTCAAGACCGCAACCGGTATCGACCGGGTGCTCGGCATGGCTGCCAGGGCGCAGGCCAAATCAACCCCCGTCAAGCGGGGCATAACCATGCCGGTGACCACCAAATCGGGTTTGGTTTCCAGAATCAGTTCCAGCGCGTCGAACGGATCGAGCACGGTCGAAACACGATATCCGCAAGCGGCCAGTTCTCGTTCAACGACCCGTGCGGCCGTTCGCTGCGGCATCACCAGGGTGACGTCGATCTCGACGGTCGAGATGTCCTCGATCTCGAAGGTGCGCTTGCGCGGCAGGTCGCGGACGACCGACGGAATGTCCGTCGCCGGCATTTCGTCGCCGTCGAGCAACGCCGATATGCGGTCGGAGAAATGCTGCAGATCGTCAATATGGGCTTTATCGATCCCGCGCAAGCTGATCAGGTAATCTTCGAGTCTGTGCGTCAAGGGGCCGAGGCCCGGCATCGATACCGCGCGTACCTTAAGGCGGAGATTGCTGGCGGCCTGAAGAAGGTCTTTGACGATGGCCGACTCGTCCCGGGATTTCGTACGCGCTTCTTGAAGCTTCAGCTCCATATCCGCGATGACGTCGCGCGCTTCCTCGGTGAATTCCTGGGTCGCGAGGCGGTCGATTTCCTCCTCCGACGGCATCAATGTGTTCTCTGTGGCCACGCACGCACCCCTTGTTGAACGCAATTTCGAACCGCTGCCGGACGGCAGTCTTGCGTCAATAAGTTAAGATTTAGCTGCCATCGGCAGCATTCGCGCCAGTTCTATCCGCGTATGCTCAATTCGGCTCTTCTTCGCCATTAACCATAATCGGTTTCGTTTCGGCGCGCACGAAGCTGTTCTTGTTTGACCGGTAAATTCCTGGCACTTTCGGATATCAATGAGACCTTGCCTGCAATGTCGGTGGCAAATGCCGATGTCGTTGGTGATCGAACAACAGACCGAAACATTCAACGGGAGCGTACGCGGCATGTGGGACTTCAGCATCGGCAGGGCCATTGGGCTTCTCCTGCAAACGATGCCTTTCATCCTTCTGCGTTTGGCGGTCTATTTCGGGATTACCCTGGCTTATATTTTGGGAACCGGAACGGGCGCCGGCGTCGGTTGGGGGATCGGCGGATTCGGCGAAGAAGGGTTTCGGGCCGGATCGACTTTCTGGGGTGGGTTCATCGGATTCTCACTGGTCGGTTTCGTTGTCTACTGGTTCCGCGAATATCTACTCTATATGGTCAAGGCTGGGCATATCGCCGTGCTGGTCGAGAAGATGGACGGCCAGCCGCTGCCGGGCGGCCAGTCGCAGATCGGGCACGCGCAATCGGTGGTCAAGGAGCGCTTTGTCGAGGCCAGCGTTCTCTTTGGTGTCGATCAGTTGGTCAAGGGCGTGTTGCGGGCCATTATGGGCATGATCAAGACGGTGTTCACGATCCTGCCCATTCCGGGGGTTCGCAATTTGGTGTCGATCATCCATGCGATTCTGAAGACCGCCGTCGGCTATCTTGACGAGGTCATTCTGGCCTATGCCATTCGGACACGGTCGACCAACCCCTGGGAGTCGGCCAAGACAGCTCTTGTCCTATACGGGCAGAACTATCAGACCATGCTGAAAAACGCGGTCTGGCTGACATTGGCCGTCTATGCACTGTCGATCGTCATTTTCTTGGTCATGTTGGCCCCTGCCGCCGGTATTGCGGCGCTGTTCCCCGGCGGCTGGAGCGCCATGGGCGTTGTAATCGCCATTCTCTTGGCCTGGAGCGTCAAGGTCGCCATCGTCGAGCCGTTCGCGGTGACATGCATGATGCAGGTTTTCTTCAAGACCATCGAAGGCCAAAGCCCGGACCCGGCTTGGGAAGCGCGGCTGGACGGAATGTCCAACAAGTTCGGCGACCTTAAGGACAAAGCGGCAAGCTGGGTTGATAGATCGGCCCAAACCGGCCGGAATACCGACGTCCAGTCGGGTGCTGGTCAGTCGGATGCTGGTCAGTCGGATGCCGGTCAGTCGGGCGCCGGTCAGTCGTAAATCACCGGCAGGTGCTGTATGATGCCGGGCCGGGCGGGATAGCTGACCCGCCCGGCCTTAAAGCCTGAGGTCAGGCGAACAGGCTATCGTACAGGGCCATCAGCTTCGCCTTGGTCTCGAACCCGACACCCGGAACGGCGGGCAGATCGACCCGGCTGTCCGACAGCGGGGCGTCATCGGCAAACCCGCCGAAGGGCGCGAAAATGCCCGGATAGGATTCGTTCCCACCCAGACCGAGACCGGCGGCGATCGACAGCGCGAATTGATGGCCGCCATGGGGGATGCACCGGCGCGGGGACCAGCCAGCCTGCCTCATGGCGGCCAAGGTGCGCAAGTATTCCACCAGCCCATACGACAGCGCCGGATCAAATTGCAGGATATCGCGGTCCGATCGCATGCCGCCATAGCGCAGCAGATTGCGGGCATCCTGATGGGAGAACAGGTTTTCGCCGGTCGCCATGGGCCCGCTATAAATCTCGCCCAAAGTGGCCTGGAGGGCGTAATCCAGCGGATCGCCCGCTTCCTCGTACCATTTGAGCCCATAGGGATCGAGCGCCCGGGCATAGGCGATGGCCGTATCCAGATCGAACCGGCCGTTGGCGTCGACCGCCAGGCGGCTGCCATCGCCGTCGAGGATCGCGATCACGGCTTCGATGCGCTTGATATCGTCGGCCAACGGCGCGCCGCCGATCTTCATCTTGACGGTGCTATAGCCCATATCGAGATATTTGCGCATCTCGTCCTGCAGCGCCTCGATATCCTTGCCGGGATAATAATATCCGCCGGCGGCATAGACGAACGCAGTGGGCTCAGCCTCGCCGGTGCCATACCGTTCGGCGAGCAGCACATGCAGGGGTTTTTCCTCGATCTTGGCGACGATATCCCAGAGCGCCATGTCGACCACGCCAACGGCGACCGAGCGCTCGCCGTGGCCGCCGGGTTTCTCATTGGCCATCATGATCGACCAAGCCCGGAACGGGTCGAGATTGTCGCGTTCGGGATCGCGCAGATCCGCATCCGACGCCGCGCGCAGACGGGGCAGTATGCGGTCGCGCAGGATGCCTGCCTGCGCATAGCGGCCGTTGGAGTTGAAGCCATAGCCGACGACCGGCCGACCATCCCGGATCACATCGGTGGTGATCTTGACCACCGAGACATCCATCTTGGAAAAATCGATATAGGCATTGCGGATATCTGACGCGATGGAGGCGGTGGCTTCTTCGATGTTGACGATACGCATTCCTGGCGATCCGTTCCTAAAGTTAATCCGGCCTGCCGCCGGGTGGGGATCCAATACCTGGATCGTATTGTGTGTGCCTGCAGAATGATGCGCGCGCACGTTCGAGGCAAGGATTCTGCTCGCCTCAGGCCGGTTTCAACCTCTATCCCGAATTCTCGGACCTAGGGCCTTGACCTTCCCATGGCGGGAAGCCCCATATGGATAGGACAGCAGGGGTAGGTCTCGGTTCCGGTGATTGATCCATATCATTCCGGATGTGGTGGAATTGGACCAAAGTCATTGTTTCGGCCAAATGGAAGGTTCAGTCGTTGAAGCCAAAAGCCCGCACATCATTGCTTCAAAGAAGCCGGGTTGCAATAGTGGTACGGGCTTGCGTGTTGTTTCTGCTGGCCGGCTTGGCCGGTGTCTCCGCCGTTCACGCGCAGACCGGCGAGAGTTTCGCACCGGCCGCTGTCACGATTTCACATATCGGCTCGGTTCACGATTGCTGCCATGAGGCGGAGAGTGACGCCCCCCATGCGGAATGCGCTGTATCGATGTGTTGCGGTTATTCCGCCCTTGCCGGCAACGGAGCGCACGCCAGTCCGGAGCGCTCGGCTTCGCAGCGCCCCCTCTCCGGGCCGAGCGGATTTGTAAGCTGCACTCACCGACCCATCCTGCATCCTCCGATCGTCATCTGATCCTCAGGCCACCGGCTGTTTGCGGGAAGCCGGCCTCGACTCAGTCGTCGAAGCAGCCTGCTGCGTCGCGCCTATCGGGCGTCCAAGACCTTATCTGCCAGAAATGAATACAGGAGAGTCGGCATGAACACCGACGACGAGACAATGCGCGATGAAGCGGCCCCTGATGGCGACGCCGCCGGCCTGGCTGAGGTCAGGCTGACGGTTCCGGGTATGGGCAGCGATCATTGCGCCGGGCTGGTGTCGGATTCGATCCGCCGTCTGCCGGGCATCGCGAAGCTCGACACCAATATCGGCAATCACCGGGTCCGGGTTTCCTTTGATGCGGGCACAACCAGCGCGACGGCCATTCGCGACGTCGTCGAGCGCGCGGGCTATGATGTGGATTCAGTCGAGGAAGGGCAGGTCCATGACCGTGCCCGCGATACCGAGTCCGAGGACCGGTACCTGGCTCAGGCCTGGAAGCGGCTTTGGATCGCGGCCATTCCCACGACTCTGATCATGGTCCTCATGGGGCCGCACATGTTCTGGCAGCCGATTCCCGGATATCTGGGGATCGTTGCGGTCCTGGCCTTCCCGGTGGTGTTTCTGTTCGGCGGCTGGGCCACGCATCGTTCCGCCTGGCGGTCCTTGACCAATCGCACCGCGAATATGGATGTGCTGATCTCCATGGGCAGCCTGCCGCCCTATTTGATCGGACTCGCAGGGTTCATTTGGCCGATGACCTCGTTCATCGAGATGGCCGCGACCATCATGACCTTCCATCTGGTGGGCCGTTACTTGGAAACCCGCGCCAAGGGCCGTGCCAGTCAGGCCATCAAACGGTTGATTACCATGGGGGCGAAAACGGCCTCGGTCCTGCGCGACGGCAACGAGGTCGAACTTCCGGTGGCCGAATTGCAGCCCGGCGATATCATGGTGGTGCGCCCCGGCGCCAAGGTGCCCACCGATGGTGAGATCGTCGAAGGCAACAGTCATCTCGACGAGTCCATCGCCACGGGGGAATCCGTGCCGGTCGAGAAAGGGCCGGGCGATGCCGTGATCGGGGCGACCTTCAATAAGGAAGGCTTGCTCAAGGTGCGCGCCACCAAGGTCGGCGCCGACACTTTCCTGTCACAAGTTATCAAGCTTGTTGAAGAGGCGCAGGGCTCGAAGGTTCCTATTCAGGAGCTTGCCGACCGGTTGACCGGCTACTTCGTGCCTGCGGTGCTGGTGATCGCCCTGGTGACATTCGGTGTCTGGCTGATCTTTGCAGAGTCGCTGCGGCCCATTCTGGAATGGGGCACAGCCTTCCTTCCCTGGGTCGATCCCGGGATATCAGCATTGATGGCGGCAATCCTGGCCATGATCGCCGTATTGGTCATTGCCTGCCCCTGCGCATTGGGGCTGGCAACGCCCACCGCCCTGATGGTGGGTAGCGGCATGGGGGCAGAACGCGGCGTGCTGATCCGTTCGGGCGAGGCGATTCAGACGTTGAAGGACATCAAGGTCGTCGTTCTCGACAAGACCGGCACCATCACCCGTGGCAAGCCTGCGTTGACCAATGTCATAACGGCAGAGGGCTTTGAGGAGGACGCGGTACTGCGGGCCGCCGCCTCGGTCGAAGCCGGCTCGGAGCACCCGTTGGCACAGGCCGTCGTGACCGGGGCACGCGATCGCGGGCTCGAAACGGCCGAGGTTACGCAGTTCAAGGCCATTACGGCGCGCGGCGTCGAAGGTCAAGTCGATGGCCAAACCGTGCGCGTGGGGTCGCGCCGTCTGCTTGACGATGCGGGGATCGCGGTGGGCGATCTCGACGCCAGGCTCACCGAACTGGAGACCGAAGGCAAGACCGCCATGCTGGTCGCCATCGGGGATAGAGCCGCAGGACTGGTGGCCGTGGCCGACACCATCAAGGAGGATTCGAAATCCGCCATCGCCGCCATGCATGCCCTTGGCATCCATGTGGTCATGGTCACTGGCGACAACGAGCGCACCGCGCGCCATGTCGCGGCGCAGGTCGGGTTGGATGAGGTCATGGCCGGTGTGCTGCCCGAGGGCAAGGTCGAGGCGATCCGCGACCTGCAGGGGCGCTTTGGCGAAAAGGTCGCCATGGTCGGCGACGGGATCAACGATGCACCGGCGCTTAAGCAGGCCAATGTCGGCATTGCCATCGGGGCGGGCGCCGATGTGGCCATCGAGGCGGCCGACGTGACCCTGGTTACGGGCGAGTTGACCCGCGTGGTCGAGGCAATCCGGCTGTCGAAGGCCATTTTCCGCAAGATCGTCGAAAACCTGTTCTGGGCCTGGTTCTATAACCTCGCCGCCATTCCCATCGCGGCCGTCGGCTTGCTGCACCCGATGATCGGGGTCATTGCCATGACGAGCAGCTCGCTCTCGGTGATTGGCAATTCGCTGCTGCTGAAACGCGCGAAGCTGGCGGTCGACAAACGATAACACGCCATCGTGACGATTCGGCCAACGGTGCGCCGGGGGCGACGGCGCCCGCTGGGCAAACCCCAAACCAAGGAGAGCTTTTCATGATGATGAACGGATGGGGAATGGGTTTCGGATGGATCTTTATGATCCTGATACTCGTTCTGGTCGGCCTCGCGATCGCGGCGCTGATCAAATACCTGATGAAATGATGACCGATATGACGACCAGAAACGTATGAGGCGATGCGCTGCTCCCGCGACAGATTGATTTCGGATGCCGATAAAGACCACTTCGATGCCCTTACACGGGCCTCGTTCGTCGATTTCTGCCCTTCAGCCCCTTGACCTTCCAATGGTTGGAATCCCCATGTTGAGAACACAAACAAGCCAGGAGGATCCGATGGAACTGACTGTTAAGGGAATGACCTGCGGGCATTGCGAGGCTGCGGTTCAGCGCGCGGTGAAGCAAGTGGCGCCGCAGGCCGAGATCGTGATCGAGCGGGCGCGCAATCGCGTCTCGATCAAGGGCGACGCGGACCCGCTGCGTGTCGCAAGCGCCATTCGTGATGAGGGCTACGAGGTTGCCGGCATCGATGGGCAGGCGGCGAACCCGAGTTAAGAGACACATTCAAGGAGAAGATCATGAGCAAAACGAAAACGACAATGATGGCAGCGGTTGTCGTCGCAGGCTTTGGTGTTGTGGGTTGGAGCGCGATGCCCTTTGCCAGTTCACAAGGCGACCATGGGAATATGGATCATGGCGAGATGGACCATGGTTCAGATCACGGCGGGCATGGCGCGGCGCCGGCTGATGCCACCCCATCGACGCAGGCCTATATGGAAGCAAACGACGTCATGCATGCCGACATGGCAATCGAATTCACCGGCGATGCCGATATCGATTTTGCCAGGGGTATGATCCCGCACCACGAGGGTGCCATCGCCATGGCCGAGATCGTTCTCGAGCATGGTGAGGACCCCGAGATCCGCGCCCTGGCCGAGGAGATCATCGCCGCTCAGGAAAGCGAGATCGCGTTTCTGCGCGACTGGTTGGAGGCGCAAGAGCAGTGATCGCAGGAGGGTAAAGCCGCGTCCCGGCGCTCCCCCCTGGCGGCCGCCGTTTCAGCCATCCCGGCATATCGATGGCAAGGGGTGGCCGTCGGGCCAGTCGGCGTCGGCGTGGAGCGCATCGCAGACATCGGTGAGCGCCGCCTGCCGGGCGTTGGTCAGGCTGTCGTGGCGTTCGATATAAATTACGAATCCCATGGCTATGATCAGCCCGACCAGAAAGGCGATTTGGCCACGGGCCGCAATCAGGCCGTCGCGCAGTGTCATAGGGCAGCTCCGGTTTCGGCCTCGGTTTCGGTTACCAGTTCGGTGTCGGCATCGGGGCGCCAGAATGCGGCCAGGATCAGCGGCACCATGGCCAGGGCGTTGAATCCCCCCCAGAACAGGTTGGCGATCATCGCACCGGGAGTATAGCCGTCCCATCCCTGAGCAAAACCATAGGCGCCGAAGGTCATGGCGGCGGTGGTGACGGCAATCAGGGCCATCTGCATGCGCACCAGCCGCCAATGGTTTCCGGCAGAACGGACCTTGGGCGTCACCGGGAACTTAATCGTCTGTCGGCGCAGCACGGTCACCAGGGCTTTCAGGTTAATCCAGAACGACGCCATGTACCAAATCCGCGGACGCATAGCCTGCATGCCCCAAAGTCCCACGATTTGCGCCAATTCGTTCAAGATCAGGAACGGCAGCAGCCGCGCGAAGAAGTCGGTTGAATAGGCGGCGACAGGTTTGACGCCGGTGAACAGGAATATGATCGGCGCCAGCAACAGGACGATGGTCCAGAGCGGGGCCAGATACGACCAGAAGGTCGCGCCATACATCAGCCGTTGCGGCAAGGACAGCCCCGGCCGGAAAATGGGCCGATCCCGGAACAGGATGTCCAATGTCCCGCCGGCATATTTGAAGCGCTGGATGTTCCAACTCAACAGATCGAGCGGCGACAGCATCCGCGATTCCACGAACGGGTGCTGGATTGAGCGCCAGCCCCGTTCGCGGTCGCGGTGCAACTCGATCGACGTGTAGAAATCCTCCGACACGTGGAATTTATAGGGTGTCATCTCGACCGACAGCGCCGATTGCAGGCGAATGGCATCGGTGAACGCCGCATCGAGATCGCGCTCGCCAAGCGCGCGGCGGGTTTCGCGAACGGCCGCATCAGCGCTTTTGTCGATGGCATCGGCGAAGTGGCGAAGCGCGATTTCCATCACCGCTTCGCGTCGATGAATCGACCCGGCCCCACAGCAAAAGGCTGCATTCCCCCGGTTTCGCCGCCGCAGAATGGCGTCGTAGAAGACCTTAGGATCATTGGCGAACGGGTCCTGGCCGATGCGCACGGGCCCGACGATCCGCTCGCACAGCTTGCCGATTCCCCGGCCCGCCATCCCGCCCCATCGGCCAAGCGCATCGGGCAGCCGCCGGCCTTCGGGCAGGTCATAGAACCATTGGGGCGTCTGGACCCAAGCCACCTTCGGGTCTCGAAAATAGCCCAGTGTCCGCTCAAGGAAAGTCGGGAAGGGCCGCGTGTCGGCGTCGCAAATGACGATGAAATCGCCCCCGGTAACTTCCATCGCATTTCGAAGATTACCGGCCTTGTACCCCTCGTTTGTGTCACGCGTGATGTAATTGGCGCCCTCCTGACGCGCGACCTCGGCCATGGCAGGGCGCCGGCCGTCATCAAGCACATGGACCTTGACCGAGATCGCATGGGGATAGGCCATCGCCGCCGCATCGCGCAGTCCGAGGCGAACCAAGTCCGGGTCTTCGTTATAAGTGGCGAAAAAGACATCGACCGTGACCGGACGGTCGGTTTCGGCCTGGCGGTCGTCGGCGGTCAGGCAATCGGACAAGGTTGCGGGCGGCGGCCGAATAGGGGGATCGTCAGTTTGCCAAAGGTTATAGTAAAACAGCACAAGCCCGATATAGCCGCAAGTTTCGGCCACGACCAACGGGATCGCGAACCATAAGGCATCGACGTTCAAAGACGCCGTCCACCGCCACCAGATATACCACGCGCCCAGAACGATGGTTGCCGTCGCCAGGACCTGCCACAGGAATTCACGCCAAAGGCTGTAAGGTACCGGCGGGTCGGGACGGCGCGCTTCCAGTGATGGGGGGATGTTTATCGGCACGTGATCGCCTCGATCCGTTTGGAGGGTGCTGAAAGGAGATTTTGAATTGCCGAGAGCATTGGTGAGTAGGTCTGATCATTAGGCGGAGCGCTGTTGTATACCGACATCAGCGTTGCTTATGAAGTGCTTGGAATGCAATCCAGAACCGATCGCGCTGGTTCCGAGTAGAGCGGATAACGCGATGGATTTCAATCAGCTGGCGCACTTTCGACTATCTCGGCCTTTATGGGTTGCCTGGAATGGGCCGCCTTCGACAGGCGGCACTACAACGGATGCAAGGCATGGATAGCAGCGCAACCCAGCGGAACGAAAGCGCCACATGGCCGGAGGATCTCCGGCTGCAAGCGCTTCATGACCTGGATACGCGCGGTCCCAGGCTTGAGGCGGCATCGGACCGGTTCACCGACCTGCTGCGGCGGGTGTTCGGGGTCCCTGTCGCATTGGTGACTTTGGTCGACCGCGACCAGCAATTGTTTAAATCGGATGCCGGGTCGACGTCTCCCTTTTGCGCCCATGCGATGCAGACACCCGACTGGCCTCTGGTGGTCCCTGACGCCCATAAGGATCCGATTTTCGCCAAGAAACCCTGGGTGACCGGGCCGCCGGGCGTCCGGTTTTATGCCGGTGCAGTGCTGCGGGCGCCCGATGGCGCGCCGCTGGGAACGGCCTGCATCATAGATATAGTGCCCCGCGACGGATTCTCAGCAGATGACAGGCAAACGCTGACGGACATCGCGGCCTTGGTGTCGACGGAATTGCGGTTGCGCGAAGCGGCCAAGCAGCTCTCCGAACAGGTCCGGGCGCTGGCGACGGCGAACACTGACCTTCGCGAGGAGAAAGAGCGTCACGATTGGGAAATGCACCAGGCCGGCGAAGCCCAACGCCGGATCCTGCCGCCGGCGTTCCGGTCTCATGCTGGCGTCGACTATCATGCCATGCTGGTGCCGTCGGGCGGATTGTCGGGCGACAGCTATGGCTATGGGCGTTTGAACGATGAGGCTTCGTTTTTTTGGATTGCCGATGTCGTCGGGCATGGCGTTGGGGCCGCGCTTTTGTCAGCGACGCTCAGCCGGGTGGTAACGGGCGAAATGGTGATGGCGGCGCGAACCGATCCGCCCGATCCGGGTGAGGTGATGCGCCGGGTCAACAGCCGACTTATTCATCCGGGAGAGGAGGAATACACCTATTTTACCATGGTTTATGGGATGGTGAACACCACGACCGGGCGCGTTCGGCTGGCCGTAGCGGGGCATCCGCCGCCGCTGGTGATGATGCCCGACGACACCGTCAACGAGATCGAGGCCGGCGGCCTTCCGCTGGCCCTGTTCCACCACGTCGACCATGACGCGATTGAGATCGACTTTCCGCCGGGCGCCCGGCTACTGTTGTATTCCGATGGTGTCAGCGAATGCGAAAACCCTGGCGGCATTCAATTCGAAACCGAGCGGCTGAAAGTATGGCTGTCGGCAACCAAGGCCGTTGATCCCGCCGACGCCATGATAAATCTGCGGCAGCAATTGGCCCATTGGCGTGGTGGCGGACCGCCCGCGGATGACATAACCGCGCTGGTGATTGAACGTAAAGCGTCCCCATTCTGAGGGGCAGCGGGCTTTTCATGATGAAGGAATTATTGTCGGCACGTGGGCCCGAAAACGGTCTGCGTGTATTGTCATGAAGACGGTCCCCTAGGTAAGCCTCATTGCCTCCCGACATCAGCGTTGCCTATGAAATGCCGGAAATGCAATCTAGAACCGATCGCACGGTATTGGAGGAGAACGGATGGCACGACGGTTCAAACGGGGGTTCAAATGGGGGGCTGCAATTGCCGGCTGCCTTGTTTTGTCGGGCTGCGCCGCCCTTTTCCCCGAGGACCGCGATCTGGTGATGCTGGAACGCTATGCCGAGTTGGATCGCCAAAACTGGGCCCGCACGGTCTTGGGCGAACGGCTGATCGAAGGTGATGGGGTCGACCGCGATGTGGAACGCGGGCTTCAGCTATTGCGCCATGCTGCCGCTGGCGGCGACGGGCCGGCGCTGACGCTGTTGGGCCGCTATCACCGTGAAGGCGAAATCGTTCCCCGTCATCCGGCCCATGCCATGATGCTGTTGGAGCGCGCGGCGCGTCGCGGCGATCCGTGGGCTGCCGGTATTTTGGCCGAGATGTACCGGGACGGCGAAGGTGGCGAACAGGATTTGTCGCAGGCCGTTCACTGGTATGAGCGGGCCGGTGAACGGGGCAATCCCTATGCGCAGGCATCGTTGGCCGCGCTCTATCTGGCGGGGGACGGCGTCGAGGCCGATACAGAACGGGCACTGGCGTTGCTGGATGCGGCGGCCTCGGGCGGCAATCCCTATGCGCTGATTACCCTGGGCGACAATTATCGCTATGGTGTCGGCGGGTTGCCGGAAGACAAGCACGCCGCGGCCGATCTTTATGCCCGCGCGGCCGAGGCTGATATCCCCTGGGCTCACTATTCCCTGGCCTCGATGCTGGCGACCGGCGAGGGGGTCGAGACCGATCCGGACCGGGCCGATCATCACTACCGCGCGGCGGCCACCGGATTGGAAACATTGTTCGAGGTCGACGGGGTCGCCCCGGCGGCGGCGGTGCTGGGCGACATCCATCGCAACGGCCAGGGGATCGAACCTGACCCGGCGGCCGCGCGCGACTACTACCGTGCTGCCGCCGAGCTTGGCGATCTGCGTTCGCGCACGACGCTGGCCGACATGCTGCGCTATGGCGAAGGGGGCGACCGCGATCCGGCCGAGGCCGCCCGCCTTTACGAGGTCAGCGTTGCCCAGTCCGATCCCTGGGCCGAATTCGGGCTGGCGGAACTTCTCTGGCAGGGGGATGGGGTGCCCCAGGCCCCGGAGCGCGCCGCTGATCTCTATGCTCGGGCAGCGGAAACCTTCGAGGCCCGGCTGTCGGAGTCCGCCGATCGCTGGATGCAGCAGGCGCTGGCCGATATCTATCGCGACGGCCGGGGTGTCGAGCAGGACCTTGGCCGAGCCGAGGCTCTCTATCGTCATGCGGCCGAGCAGGGCAATCCGTGGTCGAAGATCGCGCTGGGCGATATGATCGCGTCGGGGGCGACCGGCAGCGCCGACGCAGAGGAAGCGCGGCTATGGTACGCAAGGGCCATGGAGTCCGATTTTCCCGCCGCGCGGTCCGAAGCCGCGAATCGCTTATGACGGGCATGCCCGTGACCGCACGCTAAGAATGGATGCAGTGAAATGGTGAACAGCCCAGCCAAGCTGGATGAGGCCGCCGCTTGGCCGGAAGAGCTTCGCCTACAGACGCTTTACGACCTGGATATTCTCGACACCGCGCCTGAGGCTGCGTTTGATCGGTTTACCGCTCTATTGCGGCGGGTGTTCGGAGTCCCCGTCGCTTTGGTGACGCTGGTCGACCGGGACCGTCAATGGTTCAAATCGGCCGCCGGCACATCGCTGACCGAAACAAACCGTTCGACGTCCTTTTGTGCCCATGCGATCCAGACACCGGACCGGCCTCTGGTGGTTCCCGACACCCATCAGGATCCGGTTTTTTCCCAGAAATCGCTTGTGACCGGGCCGCCCGGCATCCGGTTTTATGCCGGTGCGGTCCTGCGCGCGCCGAATGGGGCGCCGTTGGGCACCGCTTGTATCATTGATATGGAGCCGGGCGCCGGGCTTTCGGCGGACGACCGGCAAACGCTGACGGATATCGCGGCCCTGGTATCGACGGAGTTACGGTTGCGTGAAGCGGCCAAGAAGCTATCCGATCAAGTCCAGGCGCTGGCGTTGACGAACGCCGAGCTGCGAGAGGAAAAAGACCGTCACGATTGGGAAATGCAACAGGCAGGCGAAGCCCAACGCCGCATCTTGCCGCCGGCGTTTCGGTCCCTTGCGGGGGTCGACTATCATGCCATGTTGGTGCCGTCTGGCGGCCTGTCGGGTGATAGCTACGGCTATGGACAATTGAACGAGGAAGCGTCGTTCTTCTGGATCGCCGATGTCGTCGGTCACGGCGTCGGCGCGGCGCTTTTGTCGGCGACTCTCAGCCGGGTGGTAACGGGCGAGATGGTGATGGCGGCGCGAATCGATCCGCCCGATCCATGCGATGTGATGCGCCGAATCAACAGCCGCCTGATTCATCCCGGCGAAGAAGACCATACCTATTTTACCATGGTCTATGGGATGGTGAACAGCACGACCGGGCGTGTTCGGCTGGCCGTGGCGGGGCATCCGCCGCCGCTGGTCATGATGCCGGACGGGGCAGTCGACGGAATTGATGCTGGGGGGCTCCCGCTGGCCCTGTTCGATCATGTCGACCACGATGTGATCGAGATCGACTTTCCGCCGGGTGCCCGTTTGCTGTTGTATTCCGACGGTGTCAGCGAGTGCGAGGATCCCGATGGTGTTCAGTTTGAAACCGACCGGCTGAAAGCCTGGCTGGCGGAAACCAGGGCCGCCGATCCCGACGATGCCTTGATCGATCTGCGCCAGCGATTGGCCCATTGGCGCGGCGGCGGGCCGACCGTGGATGACATAACCGCCCTGCTGATCGAGCGAAAAGCGTCGCCGGAATGAATGGAGACCGACGCTGCCCGTCGCGCCGAACGATGATTAGATGGATGGGGGCGGGGCTGGCTGGCGCAGCATTCATGAGGAACGGACTTGCCGCCCCGGCCCAAGCAAGTGCTGCCGACAGCCTGGGCGTGATCGCCGAAAGAGCGGGCTTGGCCTATGGCTGTGCAACGACCGCCGATCAACTGGGCAGTGACCCGGTCTTTGCTGCGGCGGTGGCGGCGGAATGCCGGATTCTGGTCACCGAACTCGACCTGAAATGGGATATCTTGTCGCCGGAACGGGGGGTCTACCGGTTTGCCGGAGCCGATGCCATGGCCGACTTCGCCGAACGGCACGGGATGACGTTGCGCGGGCACCCGCTGGCCTGGCATCAGGCCCTGCCCGGCTGGGTCTGGTCCCTTGGGCCGGGTGAATGGCTGCCGGAGATTGAGTCGCATATTCGTGCGCTCATGGGCCGGTATCGCGGCCGGATTGCATC
>LFIK01001514.1_pt1 | contig 18446 bp, 20 predicted proteins | sample 643401 | NCBI WGS metagenome assembly LFIK01 (sample SAMN03777447, study PRJNA286221) | soda lake metagenome | biome: soda lake; feature: Kulunda steppe; material: water; isolation source: sample T5-Br brine of Lake Tanatar-5 | place: Russia: Kulunda steppe | collected 2010-07
CGGTTCGGCAGCACCATCTTCATTGCCGGCATGCTGCTGGCGGTGCCGCTGGTGGCATCGCTGCTGATCATCAACCTGTCCATGGGGATCCTCAACCGGACCGCGCCTCAGTTCACCATCTTCTCCATCGGTTTCCCCATGTATCTGACCGCTGGCCTGTTCCTGCTGATGGTGCTGATGGGGGACATGGGCCAGTTCCTGGAGCGACTGTTCGCCCAGGGCCTGCTGTTCATGGAGGATTTCGTGGATCTGCTGGCAGGGGAACCGACGACATCGCCCTGATCCCGCAGACGGCTGCAGACCGTCGCATGGCGACGAATGGGGTTACCAGAACAAGGCAGTGGTCAGAGATAGTTGAACAGTGACAGGCCCTGAATGTCGGTAAAGGCACGCTGAGCGGCCTGCAGCCCCACCTGTCGCAGGCTGTACTCGGCCACCGCCTCGGCATAGTCCAGGTCCACCAGATCGGACAGTGCCTGCTCGTAATTGAGCCGCCGCACATCGCCGACGCTGTCCAGCAGATCCACTTCGTTCAGTCGGGCCCCAACGGAGGCACGTCGGGTCAGGATATTGTCGAAGCTGTTGTCGATCTCGCGGAACACGCTGTTCAGGGTATTCTTCATGGCCACCCGGTCGGAATCGCTCTCGATGGGTGCTTCAAGCGCCCGGATGGCCTTCTGCAGACTGGCGAACATGTCCGTGTTCAGTTCACTGGCGGCGCCCACCCGCACTGAATCACCCGCTTCCGGCTGACCTTCCAGGCGGATGCTGACGCCGGCATGAACCACGGCCTCGCCGGGACTGTAAGGCTGGGGCTCGCCGTCGTTGATCCGGTAGACCGGCTCGCCGTCATCCAGGTCGAACGCGATGGTGAACCCGCTGCCGAAGTCGGGATCGGCTACATCGATGACCTGAGGGCGGGAGATCAGCACGGTACCGGCATTGTCCGGATCGGCCTCGGCACCCAGTGCGCGACTCTGCGGAATGGAGCGGAACACCTCGTCACCGCTGTCGTTGACCGGAATCTGGCGCGAGGAATCGATGAGCTGTTCGCGCGCATTGGCATCGCCCTGATAGACGATGTCTCCATTGGTATCGCGCACGAATGGAGTCGTGCTGTCACGATGGCCGGAGAACAGATAGCGACCGTTGCCGTCGGTGGCATTGGCCTGACCCAGGATCATCTCCAGGGTGCCCTCCAGTTCGCTGGCGACCGCCTTGCGATCGGCCTCGCTGAGCACATCGCTGGAGGCCTGAACCAGCAGCGTGCGCGTGCGCTGCAGGGCATCGGTGACGCTGCTGAGGATGCTCTCCTGCTGGGCCAGGGCGTTGCGGGCACTGACCCGGCCCTTGGCATACTGCTCGTTCACCGCCTTCGACTGGTTCAGTCCCACTTCCTGGGAAGCCACCTGCGGGTTGTCGGAGGGATTGGTGATCTTGCGGCCGGATGCGATCTGCTGGCCCACGCGCAGGAACTCTGCCTGCTGCCGATTGATGGCGCCGACGCTCTTGTCGAACATGGTCACCGAGCTGATGCGCATCATGCTGGCAATCTCCCTGGCGAAGCGGACTGGCGCGAACTCAGGCGCGCAGCCCCAGCAACGTGTCGATGATGGTGGAACCCACGTCGATGACTCGCGCGTTGGCCTGATAGTACTGCTGGAAGCGAATCAGGTTGGCCGCTTCCTCATCCAGATTGACCCCGGACTCCGACTGCTGGATCTCGCGGATCTGATCGGTCAGGGTCTGCTGTGCTTCTGTATTGACGTTGACAATGTTGGCCTTGTTGCCCGCATCGCTGACAATCGCCGCATAGTGCTGGGTGAAGCTGGCATTGCCACCCACCAGCTCGGCATTCTGCAGTTCCTGCAGTGCCAGTGCATTGCGGTTGTCGCCGCTTTCGCCACTCAGGCCCGCGGCAATCGCACCAATGTCGCTGATCTCGTTGTGCATGTCTGCTGCTGCGCGGCGAGTGGGATGCAACAGGAAGCGATCGCCGTCGGCCAGGGCGCCGCTGAAGGTCAGCACCACACCGTCCAGCTCCAGCTGGCCGTTCGCGTCCAGCGTACGGGTGACGGTCTCGCCGTCGCGCGCCCGCGTGATCTCGACTTGATCGGCACTCGCATCGGCAACCCGGATGCTGTAGTCCGTCCCGGTGAGCTCGCGGTAGTCGCCGAATTCTGCGCTCACCCCGGTGCCGCCGGTGTTCTGCCGATGACTGTGCACCTGCGGCGAACTGAGCGAGAACATGTCTGCACCGGGATTGCCTTCTGCATCCAGTCCGGCCGCATGCTGTTCGTTGAATGCCAGCGCAAAGGTAGCCGCCAGCCTCCCGACCTCGTTCTGCACTGGAATCAGGGTTTCTTCGCGAAAGCTCATCAGGCCGGCCAGCACACCACCCCTGAAGCCACTTTCGGCCTGCTCGACGGTGTTGCCGGCTGCATCGGTAAAGCCGACTGCCAGCCGGTTCGGGTCTGCGCCGGACGGCGTTGCGGTCAGCTTGCCGGACGTGCCCCCGGCCACCAATGGTATGCCGTCTCCTATCGAGACGTTGTAGGCCTGCCCATCCTGCACCGAAACGCGCACATCGACCTTCTCGCTCAGCTCGCTGACCACCTGGTCACGCAGGTTGAGCAGATTGTTGGGGGCCTGGCCACTGCGCGCAGTTGCCAGATTGATCTCCCGGTTCAGGCTGGCCAGCTTTTCGGCAGCATTGTTGATCTCGCTGACCGCAGTACGGACCTGATCGTTGACGCCACGATTGAGGTCGTTCAGGTAGTCGTCGAAGGCACGGAACTGACCGGCGAGGACATCTGCAGTCCCCAGCACACCCTGCCGCGCTGCGGCGTCCGAGGGCGACGCCACCAGATCCTGCACCGATGCAAAGAAGTTCTGCATGAGCGGCGCCAGCCCGGCCTGCTGATCCGCCAGGAAGTTGTCCACCTGGGCGGCCTGCCGCTGGTAGCTCTTCAATGCCGACAGGTCACTGCTGGCAGCGTTCAGCTGGCCGCTGATGAACTGATCGAAGAAGCGCCGGGTCTCGCTGACCTTCACGCCCTGGCCGTTCTGCTGCTCGGCGAGCATGGATTGCTGCCGGTTGTAGCCCGGGGTGTAGACGTTGGCAATGTTGTCGCTGGTCGTGTTCAGCACCTTCTGTGCCGTGTTCAGACCACTCAGACCGACCGAAAAGATGGACATGACCTGCTTCCCGCATGCGTTCCTGTAACGTATCGGCCACCCGGGCCGAAACTTTAGCCGCCTTGCGCCATCTCCCGCCCCTTGTACAGGGTGCTTTCGACCCGCGCTTCAGGCCGTCCGGATCGTTGTCAGTCGTGCCTGCCGCCCGCGTCGCGCTGGGCCGCGATGGCCGCAACGGCAGCTTCTGCTGCGGCGGGCTCGGCGGCAGGCTGCAACCGCCCTTCCAGCTGGGCAACCAGCTGATCTGCCAGACCGAAGCCGCGCCCGGACAGGTGCTGGGCCCACTGCTGATCCATCAGCGACTCGTAGAAGCGGGTCTGGGAGCTGTCGAACAGGTCTGAACGGGGCGTCGCCTCGCGCATGCTCTTCAGCATCATCTGCAGGAAAATGGCCTCGAACTGCTCGGCAGCGGCGCGCAGTCCGGCTTCAGGATCCTGCCGACCCAGCCGCTGCAATGACTGCATGCCCTGGACATCGAGCGCAAACTGCCCTTCCAGCAACCGGTCGGTCATTTACAGGATCTCCAGTTCCGCGCGCAGTGCGCCGGCCGCACGCAGGGCCTCCAGAATCGACATCAGATCCTGCGGAGTCGCTCCCAGCGCATTGAGTGCTGCGACCACCTCGGACAGATCAGCCCCCTCCACCAGATTGAGGCTGCCCGGCTGCTGCTCGACGGTGATGTCGGTATCAGGGACGATCACGGTCTCGCCGCGGGTGAACGGCAGCGGCTGACTGACGGCGAATGCCGTGTCGATGGTGACGGTGAGGTTGCCGTGGGCCACTGCGGCCTGGCGCAGGGTGACGCGCTGATTCAGGACCACCGAGCCGGTACGCGAGTTGATGACCACCCGCGCGGGTGCATCCGGAGTATCGATGCGCACGTTCTCCACCCGCGCCATGAAGTTGACCCGGTCATTGCTGTCCATGGGGCCCTGCAACTGGATGCGACCACCGTCCAGCGCGCGCGCCACGTTGCGCCCGAAATCCCTGTTGATGGCCGATACCGCGCGTTGTGCAGTCGTGAAGTCGGCGCGTCGCAGCTGCAGTTCCAGCAGACCATTGCCACCACCCAGCTCCAGCGGCACCTGGCGCTCGACCACACCGCCGTTGGCAATCCGCCCGCCGGCCTGCTGGTTGATCTGCACCGCGCTGCCACCCGCTTCGGCGCCGGCACCTCCCACCAGCAGATTGCCCTGGGCCAGCGCATAGGTCTGCCCGTCGGCGCCCTTCAGGGGTGTCATGAGCAGGGTGCCACCGCGCAGGCTGCGGGCATTGCCTACCGAAGACACCACCACGTCGAGTCGCTGGCCGGAGCTCGCGAATGGGGGCAGATTGGCCGTGACCATGACCGCCGCCACGTTGCGCAGCTGCATGTTGGTGCCCGGCGGCACGGTAATGCCCAGTTGCGACAGCATGTTGTTCAGGGTCTGGCCCGTGAACGGTGCCTGCATGGTCTGGTCGCCGGTACCGTCCAGGCCCACCACCAGCCCGTAGCCCACCAGCTGGTTGTCGCGTACGCCGGCGAAATCGGCGAGCTCGCCCAGTCGTTCCGCGCCCATTGCGCTGGCGCTGGTCACCAGCACCAGCAACAGCAGTGTCAGGCGGCAGGCAAGGCTTTTCGGCCAGGGCATCTGCACGGCATCCTCAGTAGGGTGAAGTATTCAGGAAGAAGCGCTGCAGCCAGCCCATGCGCTGGGCCTCGCTGACGTAGCCGTCACCGATGTACTGGATACGGGCATCGGCCACGTGACTGGAAGCGACCGTATTGCGACCACTGATGGTGCGCGGGTTGACCACGCCGTAGAAGCGGATGTACTCGGTGCCGCGATTGATGGCCACCTGCTTTTCGCCGGTCACCTGCAGATTGCCGTTGGGCAGTACTTCCTGGACGGTGACCGTGATGGTGCCCGTGAAGGTGTTGTTGGCCTGAGAGTCCCCGCCGCCGGAGAAATCGACCTCGCCACTGACATCGAAGCCCCAGTCCGCCAGCGCGTCGATGACATCCGGCAACTGGTCGAAAGTCAGGGAACTGCCGGCACTGCGGTTGACGCTGGAACTGGAGCTGCGACTGGCACTGACCTGTTCATCCAGTTCGATGGTGATGATGTCGCCCACCTGCCGCGGCCGACGATCCTCGAACAACGGGAACATCCCGCGCTGGGCCTGGAAGATGGCACCGTTGGCCTGCACCGGCGGCAGCTCGGGTACCGCCACTGGCTCCTGCGGCTCGGGCAGGGGGCGTGGCGCCTGGGCACAGCCAGCCAGTACCCAGCACGCACACCCGACCCCCACCAACACCAGCATCTGCCGCATCAGCATGATGCCGACTCCATTATAGCTGAGAAAGCCGCGCAAGCATCTCGTCACTGGTCTGCACGGCCTTGCTGTTGATCTCGTAGGCACGCTGGGTCTGGATCATGTTGACCATCTCCTCGACCACGTTGACGTTGGACGTCTCGACGTAGCCCTGATACAGCGTCCCCAGTCCGTTCATTCCGGGCACCGATTCATTGCGCGGACCCGATGCGGTCGTTTCCAGATACAGGTTCTCGCCGATGCTCTCCAGTCCGGCCGGATTGACGAAGGTGGACAGGGTGATCTGGCCGATCTGCTCGGACTGACGGTTGTTCGGCTCGGTGATGGAGACGATGCCGTCGCGGCTCACCGAGATCGACAGCGCCTCTTCCGGAACGAAGATGGCCGGATCCAGCGGATAGCCGCCAGCCGTGACCATCTGGCCGTTCTCGTCCAGCTGGAAGCTGCCATCCCGGGTATAGGCGATGGTGCCGTCGGGCATCAGGATCTGGAAGAAGCCCTGGCCGTTGATCGCCAGGTCACGGGAATTGTCGGTCTGCTCCAGCCCACCCTGGGTGTGCAGCCGTTCGGTGGCCACTGCCCGCACCCCGGTCCCCACCTGCATGCCGGAAGGCAGTGTGTTCTGGGTCGAGGACCAGGCGCCCGGCTGCCGCAGGTTCTGATACAGCAGGTCCTCGAATACCGCACGCGACTTCTTGAAGCCGGCAGTGCCGACGTTGGCCAGATTGTTGGCGACCACGTCCATCCTGGTCTGCTGGGCTTCCAGCCCGGTCTTGGCGGTCCACAACGACTTGATCATGTTTCCGGTTCCCGTCAGCTGATGGACAGCAGGCTGTTGGCACGCTGGGCGTTGTCACTGGCCGTGCTGATCATGTTCATCTGCATTTCGTAGCGACGCGCGTGATTGATCATGTCGACCATGCTGTCGACCACGCTGATGTTGCTGCCCTCCAGGGCACCGCCGACAATGCGCACATCCTCGTCACGGGGCAGCACCGGGGCCACCCCCTCGGGTGCCCGGAACAGACCGTCCGGACCGCGCTGCAGCGGCGCGTCCGCTGGTGGCGTCACCAGCTTGAGCCGGTCCACTTCCACCAGCGCGTCCGGATCCTCACCCTCGCCGATCGCGCTCAGGGTGCCGTCGTTACCCACTGACAGCTGCGCCCCCAGCGGCACGATCACCGGGCCGCCCTCGCCCATCACCGGATGACCGGCAACGCTGAGCATGCCATTGCCGTCCACTTCCAGATCGCCCCGGCGGGTGTAGGCCTCGCTGCCATCCGGCGCCTGGACCGCAAGCCAGCCATGATCCTGAATGGCGATGTCCAGCGGCCGGTCCGTTGCCGTGATCGGTCCGGACGAGAAATCCGTACCCGGCGTGCTCGCCGCCACCGCCACCCTGGTCTCCAGCGCACCGGCGCCCTGGACCGGCACTGCCCGCATCGCCATCAGCTGCGCACGAAAGCCGCTGGTATCGGCATTCGACAGGTTGTGGTTGACAACCGCCTGCTGATCCATCGTCTGTTTCGCCCCGCTCATGGCGGTGTAGATCATCCGGTCCATGGTCCTGTCCCCCGGTTACCAGGCCTCAGCGCAGGTTGACTGCGTTCTGCAGTACTTCGTCACGCACCTTGATGGTCTGGGAATTGGCTTGATAGTTGCGCTGGGCGATGATCAGGTTGACCAGTTCCTGGGCCAGATCGACGTTGGACGTTTCCACTGCAGAGGGCTCGACGCTGCCGAACTGGCCGGTAGAGGCCAGCCCCAGCAGCGGCGAGCCGGATTCGGTCGTCTCGCCCCAGATGTTGTCACCCAGTGGCTCCAGACCTTCTTCGTTGATGAAGCTGGCCAGTACCACGGTGCCCAGCACCTGGGTCTGCTGGTTGGAGTAGTTGCCGATCAGGTTGCCCTCGGTATCGAAGGACACCGAGACCAGGCTGCCCGATTCGAAGCCGTTCTGGGACGCCGAGCTCAGTTCGAATGCGCTGCCGAACTGGGTCGTCTCGTCCAGGGTCAGGCTCATGTCCAGCGGCGCCACGCCTTCAGCCAGCGGGCCACCCTGATCGGCCGGATTGAACACGAAGCTGTCCAGGTTCTGGGCCGACTCCAGCTGTCCACTGTCGTCGAAGACCAGCTGACCGGTTTCGGCAGCCACCTCACCGCCGATCCCCAGGTGCACGTCCCAGTTGTTGGGCGCCGTCTTGGAGAAGTAGAGGGTCAGGTTGTGAGAGGTGCCCTGCGCGTCCACCACGGTAACGTTGTTGGCATAGGCATAGCTGTTGGAGTTGGACGGATCGAACGGCTGAGCCGAGATCGGCGCACCCGTATCCAGGTTCAGGGCTGCCTCCAGCGAGCTGGTGGCCTGGGCTGGCATGGCACCGGCTGGTACCCGCAGCTGCTGGGGATCACCGCCGGTCCCGACACCATCGGGATAACCGGTGAGCCGAGCGCCCTGGGCGTTCTCCAGGTAGCCGTTGCTGTTGATCGAAAGCTGACCGTTGCGGGAATAGACCGCCTGACCGCCCTGCTCGAAGCGGAAGAAGCCGTTGCCGCTGATGGCCAGGTCCAGATTGCGCCCCGTGCCTTCCAGCGCGCCGTTCTGGAAGTTCTGCTGTACCGCTGCAATGCGCGCACCCAGCCCTGCTTCTGCACCGGCGTAGATGTCAGAGAACAGTACCCGCGAGCCCTTGAAGCCCACGCCCTGGGAGTTGGCGATATTGTTGCCGATCACGTCCAGCTGGGACGAAGCGGCGTTGAGGCCGCTCAAAGCCTGGGAAAAACTCACTTGACCATCCTCCGGCAAGCATTGGAGAAAACCGAAATCACAGAATCTTGCGTACGTCGTCCAGCTTGACCTGATCGGCGATACCGCCCAGATCAAGCAGCGGACCCGAATCGGTCCGACTCACCCCGTGTACCAGGGCATAGTTCAGCGCCTTTGCATCCATGGCATTGTCGCCACTGTCACGTGCCTCGAAGCGCACCTGATAGGCCCCCTTCGCCGCGGGCTCGCCCGAGTCCTGCATGCCGTCCCACTGGAACATGGAGGCACCTTCGTTCACTGCACCCAGCTCGATCCGACGCACCACCTGGCCGGCACTGTTGGTGATGCGCGCAGTCAGGCTTGCTGCCCGCCCCTCCAGCTCTACGCCGAAGGGCGTGGCGGTGCCTTCTTCTCCCAGCAGGACGCGCTCACCGGGCACCAGCACGCCCTGCCCGATCAGGTTGGCAGCCTGCAGGGACTGACCCGCTTCCAGCTGCCCGGTAATCGACTTCATGGTCTCGTTGAGCGCGTCGATGCCCGTCACCGTGTTGATCTGGGCAAGCTGGGTGGTGAGCTCGTTGTTCTCGAGCGGGTTGAGCGGGTCCTGATGCTTGAGCTGGGTAATCAGCAGCTTCAGGAAGTTCTCGCGCAGTTCTTCAGCGCTGGACATGGTGTTGCCACCACCGGCGTCCCGAGCCCCTGTACTTCCCGCATTGCCGTTCAGCGCACTGACAACCGACGGATCGAGCGTGCCTCCGATCATGTTCAGCCCTCGCCCAGTGTGAGTGTCTTCTGCATCAGCTGCTTGTTGGTATTCATCACCTCGATGTTCGCTTCGTAAGAGCGCGCCGCCGAGATCATGTTCACCATTTCCTGCACCGGCTCTACATTGGGCATGGTGACGTAGCCCTGATCGTCCGCCATCGGGTGACCGGGGCGATACTCCTGACGCAGTGGTGCCGGATCCTCGACCACACCAGCCACCCGGACTCCACCGATCGACTGCCCCTCACGCATGGCAGCCTCGAAGATCACCTGCCGCGCCCGGTAAGTCTGGCCATCCGGGCCTGCCACGCTGTCCGCATTGGCCAGGTTGCTGGCTGTGGCGTTCATGCGCTGGGACTGAGCCGTCAGCGCTGATCCGGACACTTCGAATATCGAGAACATGCTCACGACTCGCTCACCTCGCATCTGTCGGCAAAGCCGATGATCATCCAGACCCTCTGCATCATTCTGGCTGCATTGCCGAACGCAGCCCCTGCAGGTACCCGTTCAGCAGCGTCACCGTCGCCTGGTAGCGCACCGAGTTGTCGGCGAACTGGGCACGCTCTCTGTCCATGTCCACGGTATTGCCATCGAGACTGGGCTGATCCGGAATCCTGTAGGCCAGCTCGGGAGTGGCTGCGGCGGCCTGGGTACCGCCGGTCAGGTGACGGTCCGAGGTACGCGCCAGCTGCAGGCCGCCACTGGCACGGCCGGATTCCATGACCCGGGCAAGCTCGCTGCCGAAGTCGAAATCTCGCGCCTTGAAGTTGGGCGTATCCGCATTGGCGATATTCGCCGCCAGCACTTCCTGACGCTGACTGCGCAGGTTGAGCGCCTCCTGCTGGAACCGCAGCGACTCACTGAGCTTGTCGATCATGGCCGAACCCTGCCTGCTCCTTTTCTGACGTTGAGCAGTCTAGTGAGATCAGGTCCAGCCCAAAGGCCGGAAAAGCGCCGCTTTTCACAGCCATTTCCGCGGTTGGTCAGAAAGTCCCCGGACTACAATGCCGCCCATGCCCAGCATCACCTCGTTGACACTGTCCGGAATTGCGCTGATGGCCTTCGTCAAAAGAGCAGGATCAGGCCTGTCTGCTCTGCTCCTGAGCGTCTTGCTGCCGGGACCACTGGCGCTGGCGGCAACCACTAGCGAGCAGGAAGCGCGTGCCGCGCTGCAGGCGGTGGTACTGGAGCACGCACGCGTGCCCGCCAAGCAGGTCAGCGTCGCACCTGCGGGCCCTCCCCGGATGCTGGAGAACTGCCCCCGACCCGAGGCGTTCCTGCCCCATGGCAATCTCCCGGAACGCAGTCGGATCACCCTGGGGCTGCGTTGTGCTGCGGCACCCGAGACCCGCTATGTGCCAGTAGAGCTGAGCATTCTGGGAAGCTACGTGGTGGCCGGCGAATCCATCGATGCAGGCACCGTCATTCAGCCAGAAATGCTGCGATCCGTTCAGGGCAACCTGCTCGCGCTGCCTTCAGGGGCGGTGCGCTCGATCGATAGCGTGATCGGCATGGTGGCACGTCAGCGCATCCCGTCAGGCGGCACCGTGCGCGAGCGCCAGCTGGAACGCGCGGCACTGATCGAACGCGGACAACGCGTGACCGTGATCGCACGGGGCACCGGCTTCCAGGTTTCACGCGAGGGAGAAGCCATGCAGGCGGGAGCGATGGGAGATGCGATTCAGGTCAGAGTCTCGTCTCGGGAAAGGCTGGAGGCCAGGATAGTCGGCCCCGGCCAGGTTGCAGTCCAGCCCTGAACGGCCACCACCAGCAAGCCGCCTCATCCGGTTGGCAGCCGAACGGCCAGGGGCCCCTGCGGGGGTGCAGGACCGCCGCCGAGTGTTACCATTGTGTTGTCAGCCATGCGGACCTTCCTGAAAATGCCAGCGACCGGGCCTAAAGAATCCGCCACACTGGCCGATGAGTTCTGCATGGCGCAATTCATCACCGGCTCAGCGGCAAGCGAGGTGCCCCTTGAAGATTGATCAGTCTCCCGTCAGCCGACTTCTGCAGGGCCAGCAGCCGCAGAATGATGGTCGCAGCACGGGCGTCCAGCAGAAGCCGGGCGCGGCCCCGGTGGCGGACGCGACTTCCTCGGCCACCTCGACCCAGCTTGGCCAGGCATTACAGGATGACACGCAGGACATCGACGCAGCGCGGGTAGACGAGATTCGGGCGGCCATTGCCGACGGCACGCTGCAGATCAACCCGGAAAAGATTGCGGCCGGCCTGATTGCCAGCCTGCAACGGGAGCTGCAGCAGGAGCCATGAGTCTGGAACGGTTGCTCCGGCACCAGCACGAGGCCCTGAACCTGCTCCATGATCTGCTGCAGGAAGAACAGGCACTGCTGCTTGCCCGACAGGTCGACGGCGAAGCCCTCAACGAGGTTGCAGCGCGCAAGCAGGAAACGCTTGCGCACCTGGACCGACTGGACCAGGCGCGGCGCGCCGGCCTGCGCAAGCTGGGCTACGCTGATGACAGCGCCGGTGCTGCCCATGCCGCGGCAGACCTGAACTGCACGGCCAGTTGGGAGAAGGTGCGGGCGGCGGCTGAAGCCACCTCGCACCTGAACCGGGTCAACGGCACCCTGATCGGCCAGCGCATGCAGCACAACATGAACGCACTCAGAATGCTGACCGAGATGACGGCACGCACGCCTTACGGCGAGGACGGCCGCCTTCAGGCCCGCAGCGGACAGCTCAGCTCGTCAGCCTGACCTCGGACCGCGCGGCGGCCGCGCTCCCATCATGGTCGCGATGCAGACAACCCTCTGATATGCCCCGACACATCCGCCGGACTCCCGACCGCAGGACCACTGACCTTGAGTCCGGCAGCGGGCAGGATGCGCTCGCCATGATGTCCCTCGAAGGCCCTGCGAGCCGTTCCCGCCCGCGATGGCGGTGCACAGATCCCGCAGACAAAATCCTGGCCAGGCGTGTGCGCATGGACCACGAATCTGCCGCCACAGCTCTGGCAGGGCATCAACTCCAGCAACTCGCTTTCAAAGAAGCGCAGCAAGGTCCAGGCACGCGTCAGCCCCAGCACCGGCTCGGCGCCATCCAGCTGCATCTGCTCCAGATACATGCGATAGGCCTTGACGAAACCATCCATGCGCTGACACCCGTGAACCAAGGTGAGCTGCAGGTAGAAGTTGTAGAACAGCGAAGAGTGGATGTTCGGCAACCAGGTCACGAACCAGTCCGTCGAGAAGGGCAGCATGCCCCTGGGAGGGGAATTGCCCCGGACTTCCTTGTACAACTTGAGCAGGCGAGCCCGACTCAGCTCCGTTTCGCTTTCCAGGACCTGGATGCGCGCACCCAGCTCGACCAGCTCTATTGCAAGCTGCACCTGCTGCATCTCGCAAAGCAAGCTCTTGTCCGACACTTGTAAGCCCCCGAATGCCGCCCCTGCGGCAGTCCAGCACCTTCCGATAGCGGTACAGACATCCCCGCATTGCGGTACCGGACAGATGTCCGCACCGCCCCAGAGTTCAGCGGGTGCTGCCACCCCCTGTGTCGGCTTCCATGTCGACGCTTTGCCCGGCGCTCCTTGCCCTGCATCAGCACAGATCCTGACGGATCCTGCCCTGGCGTGAACCTGCCCGAAGGCACAGCCCACTAGAAACCCAGTTCCTCCAGCAGATCATCAACCTGATCCTGCCCCTGCACGACGTCAGGCTCCCCTTCCGATATCTGCGGCCCATTCAACAACGAGGCATCACGCTCGGTTTCCGCCTGCTTGAGCTCATCGGTACGCCGCTGGTACTCGCTGCGATCCAGATCCTCGGACAGGTTGTCGAGCAGCACTTGCAGCAGCTCGAACTCCATGTCCCGGATGACGTCCATCATCTTCTTGATGACCTGCCCCGTCAGATCCTGGAAATCCTGCGCCATCATGATTTCCAGCAGTTCCTTGCTGGTTTCCCGGGTCAGGTCGGGCACTGCCTTGAGATAGGCGCGCGTCTCCATGACCAGGTCCCCGGCCTCGGCAAGCTCCTGGGGATTGCTGAACCACTGTTGCCAGCGCTCGTCCAGCTCTTCCGCCTTGCTGCCCAGCTCGTCCTGCAGCGGCTGAGCCCGGTCGATCGCGTTAAGCGCCCTCTCGGCAGCCTGCTCGGTCTTGACTGCTATATAGCCCAGCCGGTCCCGGGCATCCGGCACTGCCCGGGCTGCCTTTTCCACTTCCTTGTCCAGCCCGAGTTCACGCATGCTCTGACGCAAGGTCCGGACCAGATGCGCGATCCGCATCACCACGTCTTCGCTGGCCACCGGCTCGACTACCGCTGTATCGGCGGTCTGCTCCGGGTCAGGCGTCACCTGCTCCTGCTCTCCTGCGGAACGCTCACTCATGGCTTTCACCTCGAACCCGCATGTCGCAACTCACTTGCCCAGCTTCTCGAAGATCTTGTTGAGCTTTTCTTCGAGGGTCGCCGCCGTGAAGGGCTTGACCACGTAGCCACTGGCACCTGCGCGCGCCGCGGCAATGATGTTGTCCTTCTTTGCTTCCGCCGAGACCATCAGGACCGGCAGATCCTTCAACCCCTCATCGCCACGGATCTGCTTGAGCATCTCCAGGCCGTCCAGGTTGGGCATGTTCCAGTCCGAGACCACCAGCTCGTACTTGTCGCTCTTCAACTTCTTGAGCGCGTCCTGCCCATCTTCCGCTTCTTCCACATTTCCGAAGCCCAGCTCCTTCAGGAGCGTCCTGACAATCCGACGCATGGTCGGAAAGTCATCGACGACCAGAATGGGCATGTTCTTATCCATTACGTGAACCTCTTCGAAAAACCGGACGCGCGTCGCCTTCCTTGCAGTGACGCTGCCATACCCCCGGAATCAACCCGGTGCGCGCAGGACAACAGAACACATCTGGTGCGTGCAGCAACCAGAAGAAACCACCAGAAAGATCGTGTCCCTGACAACAACCCCTTGCCCTTTCAGCATCAGCACCACAGCCCTACCCCGAAGATCCGAGTACCGATGAAGTTGTCAGACAAAAGCATTAGTACGAAAACAGTATATGCCCCGAGTCAGATCAGAGCCAGCGCATCGAGGGCCTGGCGTTTCAGAAAGCAGGGAACGATGCAGGAGTAACTGCAGAGTTGTATTTACCCTGGTTTACATCATGCAGGCTGCATTCCTGTTTTCAGAGATCCGGATGCATCGGGAACGCACCCGAACGTTAACTGGTCGCTTTCCCAAAAAAGGTTTTAACCCTCATCGTTTCCCCAGCGACTTGTTCAGGTTTCGCAAGATATCGCAAGTCTTTGAAATCAACTCTGCGCATACACAACGCCAGGCCACCGAAGCAGCAAGATCAGGACCCGAACCAGCGCCCCCTCGCGACACCCAGGCGGGATGCCTTGCCGCCGCAAAGGCACACGAATCAGATGCCGAGCAGCCCCCCGATTTACGCAGCATCACGTTTGCGACCCTGATGACAACAGCGTGTCGGAAAAGGCTAAAGAAGCTGAAGTACCTGCCGATAATCCGGAGTGACGCAGCGCGTCCTTGCTATCAGAGCTATCAGATCGTCAACAAGTGTATCCGGAGCACTTGCGCCGCCTGGCTGCCACCTTGCAGCTGCCAGGGTTTGCGAAACAACCGGATGCCGAAACAGAAACAGGACAGACTCCAGGGAGCAATCACAATGGGCGATATTAGAAAACACCTTGCGGGAGCTGCAGCCGCGCTGCTGACAGTCATGATCCTCGCCGTCCCGGCAACCGCAATGTCTGACCAGGTCTACACGATCAGTGATCTGGATGTGGTCAATCAGGCAGCACCGGACTTTCCTTCCGCGGCCCTGCGCGCAGGAATCGACGGCTGGGTCGTGCTGGAATTCACGGTCACCAGCAACGGCGCTGTCGACGACATCGAAGTGGCAGACTCTTCTTCGCGGGTCTTTCACCGCAACGCCATCCGTGCGCTGGAACAGTGGCGTTTCCAGCCAGTCCAGGAAAACGGTCAGGCCGTGCCGGTACGAGCCAGCCTCAGGTTCACCTTCGCCGGTCAGTAATGTCCCTGCACCCGCTCACCGGGTCCGTGTCACGGACCCGGTGTCGCTGCTGGTCGCTGCGCTTCGGCTGATGACATTGCCGCTCCGGGAGCTTTAGACTCCGGGGTGGAAGCGCATCCGGCCCGGTGGCCGGCCCGGACTTCAAACCCGGTGAGGCGCGCCACGCGTGCCTGCGGGGTTCGACTCCCCGGCCTTCCGCCATTACGGCTCTCCCCTGAAACGAAGTTTCTCGTTGACATCCTCCTCGCTGCCACGGACATGCGGCCGCACGCCTGCTCAGGCGCCAACGCGGCGCGCCAAGCCTGGATGGATCCGCTAGAATCCGTGTTCTTCGAAGCCGACATGAATCAGGAGAAAATCAGCGTGGCGACGTTACAGACCGGACGAACCGCAGTCCTCGCAGCCTTGCTGCTTGCAGCCAGCCTGATGCTTGCGAGCACTACGGTACATGCCAGTTTCGGCTATTACGTGGGCAAGAACCTGACAGCCGACGGCAGTGTTCTGCTCGGCGGCACCGGCGAAGAGCCTTCCAGTCACTGGCTCGACATCGTGCCGCGTCTTCAGCACGAACCCGGTACCATGGTGACGGTCGGCGCCACGGAAGAGGCACGCCTGCCGGCCGCCCTCAGCGAAATCCCCCAGGTGGAAGAAACCTTCCGCTACATCACCATGAACTACTCCAGCTTCGCCGGTTTTCCCGCCCCGCTGACCAATGGCGGCCTCAATGAACACCAGGTCGCGGTAAGGGATATCTGGTCACCGTCGCGGCAGGAACTCGTTGACATGACACCGGTCGGGCAGACAGGGCCCAACTACAGTGACCTGGCCCGGTTTGCCGTCGAGCGAGCACGCACCGCCCGCGAGGCAGCCGAGATCATCGGCGCGCTGGTCGATGAATACGGCTATACCACCTATGGCGGTAACTCCCATCTGATCGCGGACCCGGAAGAAGGCTGGGTGGTGCTCCAGTTCGCGGGCGGCCAGGGCCTCTGGGCTGCCGAACGACTGGGACCCGATGACGTACGTGCCAACTACCCGGGTTACATCCAGGAGTTCCCGCTCGACTACATGGACCATCCGGACTACATGGGTTCGCCCAACCTGATCGAGTTCGCGGTCGAACAGGGCTGGTTCGACCCGGATGCAGGCGAGCCTTTCGTGATCGAGGAGGTCTACGGGGTCGGTGCCATGCGCGAGGACGGCAGCAAGTACATGTCACCCGCCCGCATCGAGGAGATCCTGCGGGACATGGCGCCCGTCACCGTGACAGACATGATGGCCATGGTCCGTGATCCGCGCATTTCCGACGACCATGACGGCTATGGCCAGGTGGCGCATCTGCGCGATGATCTTGCCCATCCCGACCTGGCGCTGCTCTGGGTGGCCCCGACCGGCTCCGTCACTGCCCCCTTCCTGCCCTGGTGGATCGCCATTGATGACGTGCCGCCCGAGTTCGGTGAACACCGCTATCTGACCGAAGGTACGGCAGCCGCATTCATCAATCCGGAGTTCCAGCAGCAGGAGGCCACTGAATTCGCCGGCCGACTGTTCACCCGGCTGATGTTCCACACCTGCGCCCATCCGGAAGAGCATCTTGATCGCGTCACGCGCATCCTGACCGCGTTCGAGGCCGAGATGCTCGATCAGCAGCCACGCATCGAAGCCATGGCGCTGCTGGCCATGGAGCAGGATCCGGAACTGGCCCGCGAACTGCTCACACTCTATACCCATGCGCGCGCCGACGCCGCGATGAAGCTGGGTCGTGATCTGGTGGCCGGCATCGAGCTGGAAAACCGGCTGGTGCATGGTATTGCGCGGCCGCCACGCGGCGCCGATATCAACGCCGGGGGTGTGGCGGTGAACTGCCTGATCGGTGGCGACCCGAACCTGCCGCCCCAGGAGCAGGAATGAGTGAGTCCCGGCAGCTCTCGGACCCGCTTCGCGCGCTGCTGGCCCGCGGCCTTCAGGCCCAGCGTCAGGGGCAGTTGTCCGCTGCGGCCAGTGCCTACGAACAGGTCCTGCAGCAGCAGCCCCGACAGGTGGACGCCCTCCACCTGCTGGGGCTGACCCGTTTCCAGACCGGCCGCCTTGATGACGCCGAGGCCCTGCTCAGACAAGCGCTGCAACAGCAGCCCGAACGGGCGAATGCCTGGAGCGATCTGGGCATGGTGCTGGGGCGACGTGGTCAGCACGAGATGGCGCTCGATGCACTGGATCAGGCGCTGCAACTGCGTCCGGACCACCCGGATGCGCTCAACAACAAGGCCCAGACCCTGCGACGGCTGGGCCGCCACGACCAGGCGCTGCCACTACTGCGCGAATTGCAGCGACTGCAACCTGCCTCGGCAGCGGCCGCCTACTTCCTTGCCGACACCCTGTTCCAGATGGAGGATGCCACCGAGGCGCTGCGCATCTACCGCCAGGCCGTGCGCATGGCACCCGACGATCGACGCATCCGACTGGGACTGGGCGAGGTACTGGAATCACTCGGCCAGTTCGACCAGGCGCGACTCCAGTACCTGGCGCTGCTGCGGCGTCAGCCCGAAAATGCCATGGCGCTGGCGCGGCTGCTGCAGATGCGGGACGCGCCGGCACAACAGGAGTGGGTGGAGCAAGCCCGCGAGCTGGCCTCCAGCGAGCGCACGCCGGAACTCGGGCGCATCCACCTGGACGTGGCCCTGGGTCACTGGCATGACCGCAACGACGAGCCGGAACCGGCCATCGCCCACCTGCAGCGCGGCTACGGGGCGCTGGCCCGACAGCAGCCCTTCGACAGTGATGGCTACAGCCGCGCCATCGATACCCTGATCAGGACGCTGGATGCAGACTTCTATCGCCAGGCACCGCATTCCGGCCTGACCAGCGCCCGCCCCATCTTCATCGTCGGCATGCCACGGTCGGGCACGACGCTCACCGAACAGATTCTGGCCAGCCATTCACGGGTGGCAGCCGGCGGCGAGCTGTCCATGTTGCTGCAGGTCAGCCACGACATCCAGCGCCTGTCGCCGTCCGGACAGTCCTACCCCGGCGGTCTGAAGGACCTGCCACAGGCAGCGCTCGCCGAGCTTGGCACTCGCTACCTGCAGCATCTGGATCGCATCTCGGAATCCACCGAGCACGTCACCGACAAGCTGCCGTTCAACTTCATGCACCTGGGGCTGGTGGCATTGCTGTTTCCGCGGGCGCGCATCATTCACTGTCGTCGCAACCCGCTGGACAACTGCCTGTCGTGTTACTTCACCAGCTTTGCCGACGGGATCCGCTTCGCCAATCAGCTCGATACGCTGGGACGCTACTACCTGGACTACCACCGACTGATGCAGCACTGGCACCAGGTGCTGCCAGTGGAAATCCTGGACCTGTCCTACGAATCACTGGTGGACA
>LFIK01001528.1_pt1 | contig 18444 bp, 14 predicted proteins | sample 643401 | NCBI WGS metagenome assembly LFIK01 (sample SAMN03777447, study PRJNA286221) | soda lake metagenome | biome: soda lake; feature: Kulunda steppe; material: water; isolation source: sample T5-Br brine of Lake Tanatar-5 | place: Russia: Kulunda steppe | collected 2010-07
CTCCCTCAAGTAGAGAATTCAATGGATTTATTTAGCTTGTTACTCTCTCCTTCTCTCACAAACCCCTGTAATACCCCATCAATTTAACCTCTGCTCAATCATCCCCAATAACTGTTGAATCTGTGGATTATTCGGGTTCAGCTCGTTCAGAATCCGTGCCTGTTGCCGACCAAAGGTAATTTGATAAACGGTGTAATAATGATTTTGTATGAAGTAGACTAATTATCTAAAACTCTACTTTAATTTTGCACAGTTGTTTAGATGGGGAAAAAAGAAATCACCTTTCTTCAGTTAAAAGATATTGCAGATAAAAATCATCATTTTGATTTTATATGTTGGTATATCACATCGAAAACATCAGTCGGTTCCATCCACTCATTCGGAATTAAATCCGCATATTGTGATGAAATCAGCGGGCCAGACATTTTAGGAATATCTGCTCTTCCATGTGATCCCTTTATCCCTTCACCGTTAATCGGTATAAGATCCATCATGTATCGGAAACCAAGTTTTTTTTGAAGCAATCGGAATCCTGCTTTGAGCTTGGGTAATGCAATATCAGGATCAACCAACAATTCAGCCGGATCATATCCCGGCTTAGTATGAATATCTACAGTAGGTGCGAAATCAGGTGCTTTGTGATCATCAAGCCAGTAATAGTAGGTAAACCATGCTCCTTTTTCAGCAATTACAACCAACTCACCCGACCTGAAATGATTCATCTTGTACGGCTTCTGACCTTCTTTGTCCAGGACTTTTTCAACCCCATCCACTGATTCCAATATCTCCTTTACCGGCTGGATATTTTCCTTATCTCGAATATAAACATGCGCTAGCTGATGATCAGTAACAGCAAAAGCACGGCTAGATCCCGGAATCATTATTTCACCTCCCAACTCTTCTCTGACCGTAATGTATCCGTTTTTACGTAAAATTTTGTTCAATGAAACCGGCTTATGAACCTGCTCGATTCCATATTCCGATATAAGAATTACTCGTGTATCTTTTGACTCATAAAATTCGATTAAATTTTTACAAAGCTGATCGATTTCATTGAGATCCTTACTGATCTCAATATGTTCAGGACCAATACGTTGCAAGTTGTAATCGAGATGCGGTAAGTAGACAAGTGTCAGAGTTGGCTCGTATTTTACCTCTGTCATCTTTGCTGAATCAGCGATCCACTGACTAGATCCAATGTGGGTATTCGGACCCCAGAAATTAAACAATGGAAACTGCCCAAGAGAATTCTGTAACTCATCCCTGAATGACATCGGTTTAGTCAAAATATCCGGAACCTTAACACCATCGGAACGATATATCGGTCGTGGTGTGATCAGGTAATCCACGGTTGAATTCATATTATACCACCAAAAGAGGTTCGCACATGTAAATTCAGGATCTTCCTCTTTCAGCTTCTCCCAGATCTTGGGAGCTTCAATCAACTTGTTCGACTGTCTCCAGAATTTGATTTCATCCATTTCGCGAAAATACCACCCATTACCTACAATGCCGTGATCCACTGGCATTTTTCCAGTCAGATAGGTTGCCTGTACCGAGCAGGTCACCGCAGGAGTCATGGATTTGACTGGTAAGATTCTTCCTTTGGATGTCCATTCAGAAAGAAATGGGGTATGTTCACCGATCAATTCTGGTGTGAGTCCGACAACATTGAGTACAGCTGTTTTATGTAATGGCATGATTATTTAATGTTAAGCTCTAGATTTATTATAGCTCAAATTTTGGCATATTAGTACCTGATATGCACCTTAACAGTTTCATTTTTGATTATTAATAATTAAGTGGTAATTAACTCCGGAATACTCCCACAACTTCAATGGAGAGACATATGTCTGAATCAGCTATTTTGTTCAAATATAAATTTCGAATTAGACTGTCTAATCTGTTTTGAATTTTCCTTACAACTGATCTAATACCCATCTGAATTCCCTTTCTATGGAGTCTGTTATGTCGACCTTCAGATGACCTGGCAGTACCTCCCAGGTATAGGTTTCAATTTCAAAATGTTTACAATCTGTATATTCAAAGAGTGGATTAAAAGCTTTTTCCAGATGGTCCTGAGTTGAATCTAGTTCTCCCATCTGTCCAGTAAAAATGGGTACATGAAAATGAATCCGCCACTCAACAGCTTTTTCATTTTCAATTTGCGGCAATGCTTCATGTAAATCCCGAAATTGTTTGATGGATCCATCTTTTTGCTTCTCAACCACCTGGTGCAGGTAAGTTGATTCAACAAAACTCTTAAGTTTATTCCCGATCTTTACTCTTTTTTCATGATCACTTCCCATATTAACTTTCAGGGCAGAGCTTAACTGCGCTTTGCCAATCCGTATACCGGCATTTGTCAGTTTTTTAATTGCAATCTCCGGTTCTTCAAATTCAACTGCAAAATGACATGTATCATAACATACCCGAATATGGTTTTTTATTACCTCAATCGCTTCATAATCATTCAATCCTTTTTTATCAACCAGATATTCCCTGCCGATTATCCACAAATGATTATTAAAAAAATGAATTGTTTCATCACTGTTTTCGATCAGACAATCAGGTTCGGGTTCGATATCAAGATGTAATTCTTTCCCGTATTCTACCATAATTTCGTGCATCTGATAAGCAACTTCAGCAAGTTGTCTGCATGCTTTTTCGATTAATATTTTTTCCTCATCATTACTCTTATCCCAATATTTATAAGATATTGGTGAAGTGGAGATTCCACCATCTACATGCTCAGGTAATAATTTGGACAAAATTTTAATCAGGTTCAGAGTATAATCTAATCTGTCCGATTGACCCCAATCCGGTGCATACACCTTATCCTTTACAATACTGCGGTGAAAGCTGCCATAAGGAAATCCATTAATGGTAAAAAGATAAAGTCCTTCTTCATTCATCCAGTCTTTGAATTCCTGTAACTTTTGATCATCCAATAATTCTTCTGCAGCTTCAGCAGCTAATCGCAGACCTATTCCAAGCGGTTCCTCAGGTGATAATCTTTTTTTTAACTCCGGTAGATGATTTTTTAATTGTTCATAATGATCCGGCCAACACTCCCCAGGATGTATATTTGTACAATATGTGAGATGACAATTGCTTCTTCCTTCAATTTGCATATTCTGATTATACTGGTTCAGTCTCAATGGCTTTTAAAATATTTACAGCTTTTTTATATAATTTCCAGTTCACTTTATTTACTTCAAATCCTGAACCGATCTTCTCTAGCAGCATAATTGTGAGTTTACCTCCGAGATGCTCTCTGAATTCTTCCAGACCGTATAAAATAGAATTTGCATGATCCGGCTGATCGAGCTGATATACAAGCTCTGGCACATAAAGCTGAAATCCACATTTGTGAAAGAGATTCAGAATACGTTCTGTTTCCTGCTCCGAAAGCTTACCGATAAGCTGAGAATAAACTGAATCGAGCGCAATACCAATTGCAACTGCTTCACCGTGTCTAAGCTCATAATTGGTAAGTTGTTCAAGCTTATGAGCCGCCCAGTGCCCGAAGTCCAATGGACGCGATGATCCAATTTCAAACGGATCCCCGGCAGTCCGGATATGATCCAGGTGGAGCTCAGCACATCTGTGAATCAATTGCTTCATCGCATTCATGTCCCTTTGTTCGAGTAAGGATGCATTTTCTTCGAGTTGTTTGAAAAAATCTGCATCCTTGATGAGGGCAACTTTAATCGCTTCAGCTATTCCTGCCCTCCAATCGCGTTTATCAAGTGTTTGAAGAAATTCAAAGTCATTCAGAACTGCCCTTGGAGGTACAAATGTACCGAGAAAATTCTTTTTACTATACGCATTGATTCCGTTTTTCACTCCAACGGATGCATCGTTTTGTGCCAAAACTGTTGTGGGAACACGAATCAAGCGTACCCCCCTATGAGCTATCGATGCCGCAAATCCTACGGCATCTATCACCGCACCACCTCCAATTACAGTTACGTATGAATGCCTATCAATGCCTTCTCTTTCAATGGCATCAAGAATTAATTGGATATAATCATGATTATTTTTCGCCTCTTCTCCCCCCGGGATAACAACTGGTGAGTTAATCATATCAAAAGCGTTTTTATGTGCACCATGATAATTACGAATCTTATCAAACAGATCCGGATGATGTTGAACCATTCCCTCATCAAGTACAAATAGTATTTTTGGTACAAGTTCATTTTCAGATCCTTGAATCTGATTCAGGAACAGATGGTTATTAGGCTGAAAAAGACCATCCGTAAAAGCAACGTCATATTTAAAAGAAACAGAGAAATTTTGTTTTATCGTCTTCATACAGGCAATAGCATATGAATAGTATGGGATTCTAAAATTTAAACTATGAAGTATTGTATCTTGTCAATTGTTAGTTACTAACACAGATAAGTAGTAGAAATAGATGCATATTTATTTTGAATCTGTTAAATTCAAGTCTTTCAACATAATAAGCTTTCTATGATTTAAACTACAACTGAAGTTGAAAAAGAATAAAAAACAGTTACAATCTGCATGTCAAAACCACAACATAAAATCGACATCAAGAAATTACAAACTCTCATTTTAACATGGCTGAAAAAAGAACTAGATCAGGATGGATATTCTAAGATTGAATCAGCATTTAATAGTATCTTAAGGGGAACCGAGGATTGGGAAGTCTACTCTTCTTTTAGCGGGGTACCCAGATATACTGGGAAAAACCTCATATCGCTATCGGATGATGACAAAGAATCTGCAGAAAAACTTAGAACTGGTTGGAAACCGGGATATTGGCATGTTGATCAACTGGGCAGAACTCTTCTAATTTTAGCCATTTCCGAACGTTCCAAAGACGAATTTTTAGATAAACTTGAAAAGATTTTTATTACCAGTGACATGAGGGAAGCCGAAGCACTCTATCAAAGCCTGCCGGTTCTTCCATATCCGAAAGAGCTGACAGAAAGAGCTGCTGAAGGAGTTCGAAGCAATATTACATCCGTATTTAATGCCATTGCTCATCACAATCCATATCCAGCAGATTATATGGATGAGGATGCCTTTAACCAGATCGTTCTCAAAGCACTTTTTGTGGACAGTCCGCTCTACAAAATCCAGGGGCTGAATCGGAGAGCTAACAAAAAACTGGCAAAAATGTTAATTGAATATGCCCATGAACGCTGGTCAGCCGGTCGCCTCATATCACCGGAATTATGGAGGCCGGTGGGACCATATATTGATGAGAGTTCGATTGAGGAAATCAAGAAAGTACTGAATGAAACGGACATCATTCATCAATATGCTGCCACCCTGGCATTGAAATCATCGGATTCAGATGCCGCCAAAAAGCTACTCGACCAAAATAAAGACCTATTAACATCTATTGAAGAACAGGAATTAACCTGGGAAGAAATTGGGAAAAAATGGAAAAATTTAATGGATGAGTGAGTGATGAATTTTGAGTTTACAAATCTCAACTCACGACTCACTTCACGCTGATAGCTGAAATATAACCCCGATTTTAAAACTTTGACATAAATTTAAATACAAAAATAAATCCACGATATGTCTATTGATGATATGTTTTTTATTGACCCACATGTGCACATGATATCAAGAACAACGGATGATTACAGAGCTATGCGTAAAGCTGGTGTTGTAGCTGTCATTGAACCGGCTTTCTGGCTGGGTCAGCCCCGAACTAATTCCGGATCCATGCTCGACTATTTTAGTATGATCGTTGGCTGGGAACGCTTCAGAGCCAGTCAGTTTGGTATCAGCCACTATTGTACGATCGGTTTAAATTCCAAAGAAGCCAACAATGAAGCACTTGCTGAAGAAGTCATGGATCTGATTCCGAGATATGCCAATAAAGAAGGCGTAGTGGCCATTGGTGAGATCGGTTACGATGATATGACCGACCTGGAAGACAAATATTTCCGCCAGCAGCTCGAGCTTGCCAAAAAGTTGGACATGCTGGTTCTTATTCACACACCACACAGGAATAAAAAAGAGGGTACTCTGAAAAGCATGGATGTTTGTGAAGAACACGGTCTGGAACCCTCCCGGGTTGTGATTGACCATAATAATGAAGAGACGGTTGAAATGGTTCTCGACAGAGGATACTGGACCGCATTTACTATCTATCCGGGTACCAAAATGGGAAACGAGCGAATGGTCGATATAGTGAAGCAGTACGGTACCGAACGCATTTTTATCGACAGTGCAGCCGACTGGGGGCACAGCGATCCGCTGGGTGTCCCAAAAACCGCTGAACTCATGCTCAAACGCGGAATACCGAAAGAGGATGTGAAGAAAATTTGCTACCAGAATGCCCTCGATGCATACGGACAAAGCGGACAATTTAATGAAGATGACTGGCTCAATCGTACACTGATTGATCAGCGTAAAACATTCAGCGGTAATACCGTACTGCGGGGTGGTCATCGGCCATTTGTCGAGGAAGAATTGAAATCCAAAGATGATGATATCATCATTGAATAGGCATTTTGAATAACCTGAATTCGAATCCGGCACAAGAACAACCCGACAGTAAGATCTGGGCTTCACTTGAATTGATGAGGCCTGCCAACATCGTTACTGCATTTTCAGATATCCTTGCAGGGTTTGCTGCAGCCGGAAGTCTATTCATTCTCCTCGGAGATGAACTTTCTGTTCAATACAGTGGCCTTGGCTGGTTATTGTTATCAACTTTTGGCCTTTATGGTGGCGGAGTTGTTATGAACGATGTGTTCGATGCAGAGCTTGATGCTGATGAAAGGCCGGAGCGACCTATACCCAGCGGAAGAATTTCAAAAACAGGTGGAGCTTTTCTTGGTGTATCTCTTTTAATCTTAGGGGTGATTTCAGCTGCTCTTGTAAATTTAACGGCAGCCTTTCTCGCACTCATCATTGCCGTCTGTGCATTGTTTTATGACTATAAAGCCAAACATTCAGTTATATTAGGTCCTCTTTTCATGGGGCTTTGCAGAGCAGGTAATCTTCTCTTGGGCATGAGTATTGTACCACTGGTCATCCTGGATTTATGGCCACTTCTGTTTATTCCACTTTTTTATATTGGCAGTATCACCCTTATCAGCCAGGGTGAAGTCAAAGGCGGTAACTCCACTCCGGGATTCCTGGCATTAATGATCATATTTGTTATCGTTTGTGTTCTCCTGTTTTTATCACTGCTTCCAGATTATCAATTTTTCCCTGTATTGCCCTTTGTTATTCTGTTTACAGCAATGGTATTGCCCCCTTTCTGGAAAGCCGCTGTTAACCCGGTAGCCATTCATAACAAAAAGGCAGTTAAACGCGGAGTAGTATCACTCATTATTTTAAATAGCTCAATCGCGGCTGGTTTTGGAGGACTTGCCATGGGTATGATCGTAATTTTATTGTTACCTGTCTCTTTTTTACTTTCGAAAATATTTGAAGTGACTTAAAAATCGGATTAAAGTTACCCTTTTATGTTAAAACATTTTTAGGAAGATCGAGTAAACGTAGCCATCTATGCCAGGATTTCTTCCTATTGTTTAGTAAAAATTTTCTTAATTTCTCGTTTGAATTCCTACTGCAACAAGTAATATTGAAGCCTTTATCAGATACTGCCAATAAGCTTGTACTTCAATCATATTCAGAATATTATTAATCAACACTAAAATTAAAACACCAATTAATGTACCAATAATATTTCCACGCCCACCTTCCAGTGGAGTACCACCCAAGACAACTGCTGTGATTGAATCAAAGCCATAATTTAGGCCAACTACTGGACTACCAATTCCTAAACGACTAGTCATAAATAGTCCTGCTAATACAGCTCCAACTCCGGCAATTGCAAAAGTACTAATCAAGATTTTATTTTGTTTTATACCGGCAAGTCTGGCTATTTCTTTGCTTCCCCCGACAGCATAAATTGAACGACCATACCGAGTATATGTTAATATTACATATGAAATCAAAATTAAAAATACTAATATTAGCATTCCAACTGGGATAAAACCGAAATGTGCATTTGCAATTTGACGGAAAGTCTGGGTTACGTGACCGGTCGGGCTTGTGGTGATCATAAACACTATACCCTGAATGACCGACATTGTAGCAAAAGTAGTAATAAATGGATGTAATTTAAGTTTGACAATAATAAGCCCGTTGATCACACCTATGCTTAATCCAAGAACAATGAGAATTAATGTTAATGCAAATATATTGCCTCCAAAAATACCACCCATTGCAATAGCAGCTATTACACTTGTTAGGCTCATAGTTGACCCGACTGACAAATCTAAAAACCCACCTGAATACATAACATAGCTTTGGCCAATACTTACTAGTCCTAAAGCAACTGCTTGTCTTAATACATTTGACATATTGGATAAAGTTCGAAATGATGGAGATGCCAAAGAAGCTATAATTAGCATTATTACCAATACAGCTAATAAAATAAACATCTGGTTTTTCAATAGACTAGCTCTCATTACATTAATCTAATTAGGTATTTTCAGACCACACTTGAAGATATATTGTTAATATTTTCAGTTTGACCAGTTGCCATTAGCATCACTTTTTCTTCAGTCGCTTTTTTTGCCTCCAATTGCCCAACTAGTTTTCCTCGATGCATGACCATTATTCGATCACTCATGCCAAGTATTTCTGGTAGTTCGGAAGAAATCATTAAAATAGTTTTTCCATCATCAGCCATTTGTCTCATTATTTTATAGATTTCTTCTTTTGCCCCTACATCTACTCCTCTTGTTGGTTCATTAAAAAACAAAATATCCGGATCATTCATCAACCATTTAGCAAGTACAACTTTTTGCTGGTTGCCACCACTTAAATTTTTCACTAATTGATTCATTGATGAAGTGCGAATATTTAATTGTGAAATCATGTTTTTAACAGCATTTTTTTCTGCCTGACCATTTACAAATCCTAATCGCTGACGACGTATCAAACTTGGAAGTGCCATATTTGCCCTAACAGAATGTGATAAAACCAGCCCCTCTTGCTTCCGGTCACTGGTTACGTAGCCAATTCCAACTCGAATTGCTGAATTTGGAGATGTGATAACGCACGGTGATCCTTTTACCCATATTTTTCCAGAATCGATGGACCCAAATCCAAAAAGTGCATGAACCAATTCTGTGCGGCCTGACCCCACTAATCCTGCCAACCCAACTATTTCTCCTTCTGACAATGATAAGTTTATATTTTTTACTACCCCTGGTGTTGATAGTCCCTCCACCCTGAAGCATTCCTGACCTGATTTCATTTTATTTTTAGACTCAGGAAACATTGCCTCTAATGGTCGACCAACCATCAAGCGAGCCAATTCCCTGCTATCAGTATCTCTAACTTGCATAGTATCAACCCATTGTCCATCTTTCAAAATAGTAACACGGTCAGATATCTCAAATATTTCCTCTAGTCTATGTGTAATATAGATTACAAGAACTCCTTGTCGCTTCAGTTTATTTATAATATTGAAAAGTACATCTACCTCCTTAGTTGTTAAAGCGTCTGTTGGCTCATCCATAATAACAACCCGAGCTTTACTTGAAATACCTCTTGCAATCTCAATAAGTTGTTGTTGGGCAATCCGTAATGTCCTTACTTTGGATCGTGGGTCAATGGATAAGTTCAAGCGCTCTAATACTTGTTTCGCCATTTCATTCATACGCCGATAATCAATCATCCCAAATGAATTCAAAGGCTGCCTATTTAAAAAAATATTTTCAGCAACTGTCAGTTCTGGCAACAAAGTTAGCTCTTGATATATAACACGAATACCATAATCCAACCCCTGTAATGGATTATCAAAAATTATCTGACGTTGATCTATCCATATACTACCACTATCCGGCTTCAAAGCTCCAGATAGTATTTTGATAAGTGTAGACTTACCCGCACCATTTTCACCAACAATTGAATGTACTTCGCCAGAATGAAACGTTATATTCACCCCATCAAGAGCAATTACACCTGGAAATTGCTTACGAATTTTTTTTGCATAAAAAAATGATTCACTCATATATATGGATAAAAACAGCAGGTCTTATATGTTATTTAATTTCAAGCCTAATTAGATAAAATTATTAAAATTCATCTAAATACTCTTGTGGCAAACCATCATATTCGGCAACCCACCAATGGTCAGGCCTATCTATATCATAATTAGAAAGATCATAAGATCGTATTACTTCTAATTCTACTTCTTCATAACGATTAATTGATTCCCCACTCAATATTTTCATGGAGATCTCAACAGCCCGAGCCCCCATGGTAGCTGGAAAGCGAACTTGAACACCAGGTATATTATTTGCTTCAAGAAATTTAGAAAACCCAACCAAATGATCCCCGGTAGCTGGAACAAAATCCCTTCCACTCTCTTCAAGAGATTCCAAAGCTGGCCAACTTAACAGACCACTATCTGCCCAAATTCCATCGATATTTCTATTAGCTTGAATGAAATTTTCCATTGAGCTTTTTGCTCTGCTCGACTGCCATCCGGTATATGCATGACCAACTATGTTAATATCTGGATATTGATCAAAAACTTCTCGCGCTGCTTCCAAACGCAACTCTACTGGACTACTACCAGCGACTCCACTTAACATGACTACATTACCTGATTCATCTATCATGTCAACCAAGTTTTGCGCCATAATCCGTCCCATTTCTGAATCACTGGCACCCACAAAGCTTACAAAGTCTTCAGTCGCAACACCTCGGTCAACAAGTACTACAGGGATACCTGCAATCATGGCATTTTCAATAGCTGGTGCCAAAGCTTGTTGGTCTGTTGCACTGACAATTAACAGATCCACATTCATTGCTACCAAATCTTCAATATCGGATATTTGCTTTACCGGGTCATCTTGTGCATCAGTACGTATAAGACGGTCAATTTCTTCAAATTTAGAGGCTTCATATCTAACCCAAGCATCAAAAAAAGCACGCCAGGGATTACCCATTGAGGCATTGCTAAATCCAATTACATAAGGAGCTTCTTTTTGATATTGACTAGTATCCACTGTTTGCCCTTTTGATTCTTCAAGAATTTGAGTTAGACTCTTTGATTGTTCACGCTCTTCGAATTGACAACCAAGTATTAGTATTGTTATTAAACAGATATATATTTTTGATGTATTTCTAATTATCATTTTAGTAAAAGATTTCAGTTAGAATTAATCAGTTGATTTTACAGAATAAAAAGATATTGCAATAATAATTAATAAACCTTGTACGATCATTCTCGACTCAATTCGAAAGTCTAATAAAGACATTATGTTATAAATAACTACCATAAGTAATACACCAATTACCGTACCTTCAATATCACCTTTGCCACCGCCAATTACTGTTCCACCAATAACGGCTGCAGCAATTGAATCCAATTCATATCCACGGCCTAAATTCGAATCAACAATTCCAATATAACCGGACAACATAAATGAAGCTAAAGCAGCAACTAATGAACAGCATACAAAAGCTAGTAGTTTTATACACTTATGATTGATCCCTGATAAATTAGCTACAATAGAATTTCCACCAACCGCATACAGCTTGCGACCAATTGTGGTAAATCTCATCACCCCTAAGGTTAACCCAGTAAATAAAAGAAATGTTAGAATCGGTATTGGAATGCCTAACCATTCTCCTCTTCCAAACTCACGAATACCAGGTGCAACACCTCCCTGCGGGACACCTCCTGTATACAAAAGTACAGCCCCTTGGAGGCCTATCATCATAGCCAAAGTTACAATGAAAGAGACTATCTTAACCTGTGTAACCAGTAACCCGTTAATCAGACCGATTAAAATAGCTATACCGAATCCCGCCAATAGAGCAAGCATAATATTCTCATTTGCTCCATTCATGATATCGGCACTTATGACAGCAACAAAAGTCATCGTAGAACCCACCGACAAATCAAACTCACCTGATATCATAACAACCGTTTGACCAATCGCAACCACGCCTAATACTGATGCTAAACGAAGCAAATTGCTTGTATTTTCCAGTGTAAAGAAATTTGGCACAAAAATTGAGGCGATCAAAACTACAAGAACAAAAAAAATATAGATCCCATATTTGTCCATATATGAAAAACCTATTGCTTGTTTTCTATTTTTATATCATCCATAAGCTATATATGATCACTCAATATATTTTTTAAGTATATTTACTTTATATTGCAAATCAGGACGTTGGATTCTTTCGTGGTGTGAGCACATCATTTTTATCTTCAAAAGACACCATAATACAATTAATCTTCAATTAAACGACTTCCTACAGCCTTTTTCAGAAAAGAAAGACTCCGCTCAGCCTCATCAATCGTACCACATTCCACACTCAGGAATATATCACGATCAATCGGATCCAGAATCTCAAAAACCTTATCCCAATTAACCTCCCCTTCCCCACAAGCGCATCCAACTGGAGTACCAGTGACTTTGCCACGCTCTTTTTCACTGTGTTCCATACTGATGTCTTTCGCATGGATATGATACACATGGTCTTTGACCAACGATAGTCCGTCATATGGATCCTCTATTCCAGCCAGATAGGAATTACCGGTATCCCAATTCACCTGTATCCATGGTGAATCAACAAGATTCATGATTTTCAGTAGACCTTCTGCTGTTTGTGTATAGATCCCATGAGGCTCCAAACAAATGTGAACATTATGTCGGGCAGCCACCATACTGGCTTTGGTCAGACTATATTTCATCGTCTGATGAGCAAACTCATCGTCCATCCAATCCGGTTTGAGCATTTCGTCGGTATTAACAAACGGGGCATCTAATACATCTGCAAAAACAATAGCTTTAGTTAGACGGTTCACAGCAGCCTCAGGTTTCATCAATGGGCTATGTCCACTAAAGCTTCCAATAGTTATACCGTAACGATCACAGATCTCTTTCATTAACAGCGGATCCTCCTCCATCGAAAAAGAATGGAAATATCCGACTTCACTAAGCAGCCCCCAACCAGTATGAAGCATCGGTTCAATGTATTTATATCCCAATTCGGCTGCTTGCTTAACACCGGCTTCAAATGCCAAATCTGCACTTTTGCAGTATTCCATGTTTAAACTAATTCTGTATTTTGCCATAATAAAATAAGTTTCCTTTAATATTTTGAATTAAATAAATCTTTATAAAAAATTAGGTGAGCATATTATTTTAATGAGTACTCAACTTTCAGTATTTCTGTTATTGAGAAAACTGTTTATAAAGTTGGTCCAACTGGTTAAAACCCAAATCACCTTCATAAATAAATACTCGATATTGCAGCGAAAAAGATTCCCCTTTATCAAGGCTAAATCCTTCATTGTATAAAAATGCTGGCATAAAAAAGGCATTATTACCCTCTGAATACCAAATATACCAAGGAGTTGGGTAACGAGGATTTGATGGATGGTCAAAAATGGTCAATCCTACATGCTGTCCTGGAGAATCAATGACTTCAGCAGTAATTCCCATCCATGTAGCTGCTTCTCGGAAGTCCGTCAAACTTTTACTATTAGTCCATCCGTTTGACTCTGTAAATGTAAACGAAGTTAATTCGTTGTCATCAGCTCGATAACCCAAGCCGGCATACCCTCCCCATTCAACGCCACCATGAACCGCAGGAATGGTCCGATCAAGCAAAACATCCTCTACCGCTGTAAAGTGAAGGCTCCAGTCAATCGTATAATCCCCATTTTCGTTAGGTGATGAAACATGCAAAGTTCTATTTTCTTCAAGCGCAATACTTCCTTCTTCTGGTGCGTACTCCAATAAAATTTCAATGGTAGCTGAATAATCTTCCATTAAGTTGGTCTTGACTTCACGGACATATGTACGTCCATCTGATAATCCCAGGTCGGGATCTTCTTCCCAGTAATTGACTCCATTGATATATTTCCAAGAGAACCATAAACCGCGGTGCCATGGATGATCGTCTGGCCGTTCTAAGGCGAGATCATGGCCATTAAAGGTTCTTAGTGGGTAAAAATAGGGTTTATCCTCTTCCTCTGAATAATTGAGTTGCCATAAGATTTCTCCATTGTGAATTAGTTGCAAAAAATGCTCGTCTTCCTGCCATTCCAAATTTTCTCCCTCACTTTCTGATTGAGCTTCAGAACATCCAGGGATCACAATTATGATAGTAAGAACTGAGATTATCATGAATATATATAACCTCTTAATATTATATTTCATATTTTTATTTACTTATATGTCATTTGTTAAAAAAAGAATTGCGCTTCAATTCAATCCGTATTCTATTGGGTTACAGTCATTTTACCACGCATTATCATATAATGCCCAGGATATGTGCATACAAAATCGTATTCACCAGGTTCCGATGGAGCAGTAAAAAATATTTCTTGTGATTCACCTGGACCTAGAACCGATGTATAATATAAAACCAAATCTGAATCCGGCACATGCTCCATTTCCATCGCTTCAATACCTAATCCAAGTGCAAGCTCTCCAACTTCATCAGCTTTATCAGGCATGGTAATAACTAAATTATGTGGCATATCATCAGTATTATTAAATACAATACGAACACGGCTATTTGCTCTAACTTGAAATTGTGTTCTGTCAAATTGTAAACCTGGTGCTGTTCCTATAGTTACACTTTGGTCTGACCTGCCTTCCCATGATTCAGGAACTTCAGTTACATGCTTTTCATCTGTATCAACAAATACAGCTTGATTTTCGTCATCTGCCTCCTGTGAATAATCATTATCTTCTTGCAGATAAAAAGATATGTCCACTGTTTCACCGTCAGGAATATTATTTAAAGAATAAAAGGCTGTTGGATGTAATACATTATTACCTTCAATTGACTCTATACCAGGTGTAGCTATTTGATAAATATATCCCTTCCGCATTTCATCAAGTACAATGCGAACACTTAGTCCATCATTGGAGGGAATTATAGCTCTAATTTGACTATCTTTTCGATCAACTACAGGACTACCGTATTCTTTTCTGAATAAATAATCAAAACTATGAACATTATAAGAGTCTATTTTATTTAAAGTTGAGCTATCAACTTGTTTCGTAAATTCCAATGTAAATCCATCTGGTTTTGCCCGAATCTCTTTAATTTCAAAAGGTACTTTTCCAGTCCATTTTAAACGTTGTAATCCATACGGATCTTGTCCCAGTGACCGCCAACCACGATCTGACATTCCCGCAAACATGGAGCCATCTTTGCCCCAACTTGACCGTATAATACCTGATTGAAAACCTTCCCTAAACTGAAAAGCCGCTCCCTGATATCGTCCATTAACCTCTTCTAAAAATACACGCATTATTTTAGCATGACCCTGATCTGATACAAATAATTGCCCCTCGAATGGCCCAAAAGCTCCACCTGTTGTATCTTCAAGCACCCAGGATGTTGAGACTCCCATCACACCATGGGGTAACCGTACAGCAGGCATGGTAAGCTCCGGTATCATATCGGCAGCCTCGTTAAACATTAAACCCTCCTGATCTGGAATATCTGAAGGGCGAAGATCAACGGTTGAACCCGGAAGATGTGCTGATTTTAACGATGGTGGACTACCATAAAAGTCACCCTTCTCAACAACTGCCAAGAAACCGGTACCAATCCACCCTCCTTCATTTTCGGTGTAATACATTTCTCCATTTCTTCCTATACCCATTCCCGCTGGTGATCTCAAACCAGCTGCATATGGTTTTAATTCACCTTCAGGAGTAATTAATACAGCCCAGCCTTTCCAATCAGCCAAATGAATCATTTCACCAAAAAAAGGTAATCGAGGACGCATTCCTCCGTCGGCTAAGTTCATATTTATCCAAAAGCTACCGTCTGGTAATAATATCGGCCCATGGGTGTACTCACAATAGTTGCCTGAAGCATCCCACGTACAAAATGTTTGGTAAGAATCGATTTTCCCATCGCCTGTCAAATCACTTAATTCGGTTAGTTCAGTACGCTGGGCTGTATAGTACTTTCCATCTTTAGAAGTCAAGCCCATCGGGGTGTGAAGCCCAGATGCAATCCGTTTATAATTAGGGGCGGCGCTGCCCTGATCCATATAGGGATTTTCAATCAGCCATACTTCACCAAAACGGGTTGTAACAACTAAATCCCCATTCGGACTTAAGTCCATACCACTTACTTCAAGTACCAGATCTTCAGGGATAGGCACAGTAATTATTTTGTAATAATCCTCTACAGTAGGTTCGGGCTGGTTTTGTGCGATAGTTATAGGTTGATGAATAAAACAGATGATGAATACCAAGCCCAACAGACAACGCAACCTTAGACACGAATTTTTTTGTTTCAAAGTCACCATATCATTGAATATTTAAAAGTTGTTGATTCATCTGCATCGACTGTAAAAGGTACTACAAGCCATTTCTTACCATCACCTCCTCTCGTTATAATTGGTTTCTGCTCTACATCGGAGACTAACTTTATAAAGTATGATTGATCGTCTACAGTAAACAAACCATCTGAAGTCTCATCAATTTGGTTTGCAGCAGCAATTTTATACCAAAATGTAGGGGAATCATGCCCATTGCTTTCAAATTGTAAAGTTCTTGTCAAGCCACGATTATCCCAACCCGGCTGGATATAATCCCTGACTTCTACACCTTCAACACGATATTGAAATATCGGCCGACTGTCATCATGCATATCATAACCAGTTAAACGATATTCAGCCGCTATAAGATTCTCTGGTTCATTTTGTCCGCCAGATTGTGAAACCAGGATTTGTTGTCCGCTATCAAGTAAAATCACACTACCAAGCGGTTCCAACACCTGTTGCTCGCCCCGACCTACCCACATCGTTGATACATCGCCAAATCTACCTTTCCAAACTTGGGTTAATCCACCACTCTCAAGATTTAATGTGTAATTGATTCCATTGGGCTCACCGACAGATATACATGAAACCAGCTTCTCTTCTCCATGATATATAAAACTTCTTTGTACAATAGGATTGTCAGTAGGTTTAAGTATTATTGGTCTGGCATTGCTTCCTCTATATGGCAAAGAACGTGAGTCATGCAAACCTTGTCTTCGAATACCAGGTCCTTCTGCAAAGATGCCAAAAGCTGGACTACCAATATTAAAATAGGTTAACGAAAATGTATATGTGCCTGCACTTAATTCAATTGTATTCGAATTAGTACCTCTGTCATGGTGGCTATCCCAAATAAATAACTGTTTCCCATCAATTTTAAAAGAACCAAGACCTCGTTCTGTAATGTCAAATGTATATTTACCATCTAAGGGTATTTCTATTGATCCTTTAAAAAGAAGTGCAAAATCTGTACCTGACTGATCTCCTAAACGAGCACTAACTGATTCAGTTTCTCCCTCCATAACCAGGGTACTGGATTCTAAATCCGGTAAATCTATCGCTTGATTCCCATCTATTCTCCAGTTCATAAACATATCATCAAAATATTGGTCTTCATAAAGTTCAAAACGAACATCTGACAGTTGAACCCTTTTGTCGGTCAATTTTGTATATTGAATATTACGCAAGGCAACTTCACCTTCGTTAATTCGGAAGACTATTGGCCCGTCTATAGCTTCATGTTCAAATGGTGCTCCTCTGGAAGGTCGGTCCAAGAATTTATTTTCATGAATCACCACTCCGTTGTGAGTAACCCGCACAAATCGGGCGCTCTTTATTTTGTCATTACTTTCGTTTATGACAGGAGCTTCAAACTCAATTTTATAATGCTGCCATGTGCCAGGTGCTCTCGATACATTTTGTCGTGCTATATTGACTCTTGAAGGCTGAATCCATTCTTCAGGCTCAATTATGCTACCATTATCGATTCCACTCATGCGCTTCTTACCCCAACTGTCGGCAATAACCATTCCATATCTGCCTTGCAGAAAAAGTTCAGCATGTGCCTCATGAGACGTCATCACGTCAAACTCAAGGATGACATCCCCATACTCTTCGCGGGTGATCAAAGTTGTCTTCCCTTCCGTCCCTGTAGCAGAACCGACCAGCAAACCATCTCCATCCTCTATTATTTGAAATCCATCTTTTTCATTAATTGGATTTGCATAAACCCCTCCGGCAATTATCCATGCCGGACTGTCTGACATAAATGATTGCTTGTCGTATAGTTCAATTTGCGACTGCCCATATTGACTAAAAGAAATGTAAGGAAAGACAATTATCACAAATATTAAAAAAGAAAGAATTCTCAATCTGTTTAAGTATTTTTTAACCCAGAATTTTTTAGTCATATTTCAAATTTACTTCATGATTTATTTTTATTCATGTTTATTATGATGTTTATGATTAATACCCTGGATTTTGAGTAAGGTTTTCATTTCTTTGCATTTCATCATCCGGAATCGGGTACAGCAGGTCAGTTTCACTGTATGTTTGCCCCCAGTTATTGTTGGCACCGATTACATTAACGTAAGAGACACTAC
>LFIK01001530.1_pt1 | contig 18436 bp, 13 predicted proteins | sample 643401 | NCBI WGS metagenome assembly LFIK01 (sample SAMN03777447, study PRJNA286221) | soda lake metagenome | biome: soda lake; feature: Kulunda steppe; material: water; isolation source: sample T5-Br brine of Lake Tanatar-5 | place: Russia: Kulunda steppe | collected 2010-07
ACCTGCTTGTCGTACTTGGCGTGGTTGTCCCAAAGCTCCATCTGCGCCATCACCTGGTTGGTGAAGGAAGCGCTCATCACGAAGCTGGGGTGGCCGGTGGCGCAGCCCAGATTGACCAGACGGCCCTTGGCGAGAATGATCAGCTTCTTGCCGTCGGGGAATTCAACCTCGTCGACCTGCGGCTTGATCTCGTCCCACTTGTAGTTGGCCAGCGCGTTGATCTGGATCTCGCTGTCGAAGTGGCCGATATTACAGACGATCGCCCGGTCTTTCATCTGGCGCATGTGATCGACCGTGATCACGTCGACATTACCGGTCGCGGTAACGAAGATATCGCCCAGCGAAGCAGCCTCGTCCATGGTGATGACTTCATAGCCTTCCATGGCGGCCTGCAGCGCGCAGATCGGGTCGATCTCGGTGACCATGACGCGGGCGCCCTGGCTGCGAAGGCTTTCCGCCGAGCCCTTGCCGACATCGCCATAACCGGCGACCACGGCAACCTTACCGGCGATCATCACGTCGGTGGCGCGCTTGACACCGTCGACCAAGCTTTCGCGGCAACCATAGAGGTTGTCGAACTTGGACTTGGTGACACTGTCGTTGACGTTGATGCAGGGAACAGCAAGCGTGCCCTTCTTCGCCATTTCATAGAGACGCAACACGCCGGTCGTCGTCTCTTCGGAAATGCCCAGAACGTCCTTGAGCAGTTCCGGATACTTGTCGTGCATCAGGCCGGTCAAGTCGCCGCCATCGTCGAGGATCATGTTCGGCGTCCAGCCGTCCGGACCCTTGACGGTCTGCTCGATGCACCACCAGAACTCTTCCTCGGACATGCCCTTCCAGGCAAAGACCGGCACGCCGGTCGCCGCGATGGCGGCCGCAGCCTGATCCTGAGTCGAGAAGATGTTGCAGGACGACCAACGGACCTCGGCGCCGAGCGCAGTCAAGGTCTCGATCAAGACCGCCGTTTGAATGGTCATATGCAGGCAGCCGGCAATACGGGCGCCCTTAAGCGGCTTGGAAGCACCGAATTCTTCGCGGGTCGCCATGAGACCGGGCATTTCCGTCTCGGCGATGGCGATTTCCTTCCGGCCCCAAGCGGCAAGCGAAATGTCTTTGACCTTAAAGTCTTGAGAACCGCTTGCGTCAGGCATGGATGAAACTCCTTGGATATAGTCTTTGAACTCGTGAATAGCCGCCGCGCGTTCGATCGCGCCGGACGGCCTACGGATGCTCTTGTACCAGCATGCCCATCACCTATCAAGCATAAAGATATCTTTATGTCTTTGTTGCGCGAATCCGCTCGCATCAAGGCTTCCCGCCGACCCGCGTCCATCGCCCCGCCATACGGGCAACGATTCGCCGAAATACCACTGGTCCCGACGGCATCATGAAACATAGGCTGTAGAGACAAGAGATATAGGAGAATGCGAAATGTCCGGTTTGCGCCCTGATGTCGACCCCGACGGACTTATGGAGTTCTCGGTGGTCTTCACCGATCGCTCGTTGAACCATATGTCGGCCAAGTTCCAAGGTGTCATGCGTGATCTCAACGACACGCTGCGCAGTGTTTATGCCGCCGATGCCGTGGCCATCGTGCCCGGCGGCGGCACATACGCAATGGAGTCCGTCGCCCGGCAATTTGCCACCGGCGCCCATGCCCTGATTGTCCGCAATGGATTGTTTTCTTATCGCTGGAGCCAGATTTTCGAGGCGGGCGGCTTCGCCAAGGAGACGACCGTGGTGATGGCCCGTGCGGCCGACAATAAGGCCCGCGCCCCCTTTGCGCCGCCGCCGATCGAAGATGTCGTGGCCAAGATCCGCGAAGTGCAGCCCGATTATGTGTTCGCGCCCCATGTCGAAACATCCTCGGGGCTGATTCTGCCGCATACCTATATCCAAGCCATGACCGAGGCCGCGCGCGACGTCGGCGCCATGGTCGTGCTCGATTGCGTCGCCAGCGGCTGCGTCTGGATCGATATGGCCGAAACCGGCGTTGATATCCTGATTTCAGCGCCGCAAAAGGGATGGTCGGCCTCGCCCTCGGCAGGGCTCGTCATGCTCTCTGCCCGCGCCGAAGAGCGGCTGGCCAAGACGCAATCCGATTCGTTTTCGATGGATCTGAAAAAATGGCGGTCGATCATGGCGGCTTACGAAGCGGGCGGCCATGCCTATCACGGCACCATGCCGACCGATGCCTTAACCGGTCTTCGCGATGCAATGGCCGAAACCAAGGCCCATGGATTCGATGCTATGACGACCGCGCAATGGGCGCTGGGCAACGGCGTTCGGGCGATGCTTAAAGAAAAAGGCGTGGCTTCCGTGGCCGCAGACGGGTTCGCGGCACCGGGGGTCGTGGTGTCCTATACCGACGATCCGGAAATCCAAAACGGCAAAAAATTCGCCCGAGAAGGCATGCAGATCGCCGCCGGCGTCCCGCTGCATGTTGGAGAGGGCGACTCGTTTCGGACTTTCCGACTCGGTCTGTTCGGTCTGGACAAGCTTACCGATGTCGACGGGACGATTGCCCGATTGCGCGGTGTGTTGGACCGGGTGCTTTAGCGTCGGGTTTCCCAAACAGACGCTATCCTCACCCTGGCTCACTGTTCGAAAACGACCGATCGGCCGGTTTCCTTGTCGAACAGATGCAACTGTCCCTCTTCCACGGCCAACCGAATCCGGTCACCCTGCTTCAAGCGGGGTGTACCGGGCAAGCGCGCCAACAGCACGCCTCCTTCGGCATCCATCCGCAGGTGAATGATCGAATCGGCGCCCAACGCTTCGACAAGATCGACCTGCCCCTCAATGACCCGATCGGCATCGGCTTCGGTGGCTTCGCGCAGATGCTCGGGCCGAATGCCGGCCGTCACTGTTCGACCGCCGTTGCCGGCCGCCTTGCTCGACGCCACACTGTGATTCCCCGGCAACAACACATGCTGGCCGTCGGGATCGACCTTTGCCGGCAAAAAGTTCATGGCCGGCGACCCGATAAAGCCGGCGACGAACACGGAAGCCGGTTGGCTATAGACCTCGATCGGGGTTCCGATCTGCTCGGCAATGCCGCCATTCATCACCATCAGGCGATCGCCCAGCGTCATGGCCTCGACCTGATCATGCGTGACATACAGCGACGTCACACGCAGCCGGGTTTGCAATTTCTTGATCTCGACCCGCATCTGCGTCCGCAGTTTGGCGTCGAGATTGGACAACGGTTCGTCAAACAGAAAGATCGACGGATTGCGCACGATCGCCCGGCCCATGGCGACCCGCTGGCGCTGACCGCCGGAAAGCTGACGGGGGCGCCGGTCCAGGAATTCATGGATTTCCAGCAGAGTCGCCGCCTCGTCGACTCGGCGCCGGATTTCATCCTTGGGCACCTTTGCGATCTTCAACCCATAAGCCATGTTGTCGAAGACCGACATATGCGGATACAGCGCATAGTTCTGGAAGACCATCGCGATGTCGCGATCCTTCGGCTCAAGGTCATTGACCCGACGGTCATCGATCTTGACCTCGCCGCTGGTGATCTCCTCAAGCCCGGCAATCATGCGCAACAGCGTAGATTTGCCACACCCAGACGGCCCCAGCATGACCAGAAATTCACCGTTTTTCACGGCACAATCGATACCTTTGATTACCTCTTCTTTGCTGCCTGGATAGATTTTTCTGGCATCGATGATGTCGAGTGTCGCCATGATGTTCTACTTCTCGCTATCCACTAGGCCTTTGACAAACCAGCGCTGCATAAGAATCACCACCAAAACCGGCGGTATCATCGCCAGCATGGTCGTGGCCATTACGATATTCCATTCGATCCGGTCATCGCCGACATTGATCAATTGATAGATGCCGATCACGATGGTCTCTAGGTCATTTGTGATCAGAAGCGGCCAGAGATACTGATTCCAGCCATAGATGAAGAGAATGACGAAAAGCGCTGCGATGTTCGTTTTCGACAGCGGAAGAAGAATGTCGCGAAAGAACCGCATTGGCCCCGCGCCGTCCATCCTCGCCGCTTCGGTCAATTCTTCGGGAACGGTCAGAAAAAACTGCCGAAACAGGAAGGTCGCGGTCGCCGATGCGATCAGCGGAATCGTCAGACCGGCATAGGTGTCGATCATGCCGAGCCGGGCCACCACCTCGTAGGTGGGCAGGATCCGCACCTCGACCGGCAGCATCAGGGTGATGAAGATCATCCAGAAAAAGAACATCCGGAACCGGAACCGGAAATAGACGACGGCGAAAGCCGAGGTCAAAGAGATCACGATCTTGCCGACCGTAATGGCGAGCGCCATGATGAAACTGTTCATCATCATGTACCAAGCGGGTGTGGCGCCGGAAAAGGCGCCGCCGGTCTGAAGTGCGCGCATATAATTCTCGACGAACTGGTCGCCGGGGATTAACGGCATGGGCGCCCTGGACACATCCACCAGCGTATGCGTCGACGCGACGAACCCGACATACAGCGGAAAAAATACGATGGCGACCCCGGTCAGGAGCAAGAAATGACTCATGAACGTCATCAGTGGGCGGCGTTCGACCATCAGTAATGCACCCTGCGTTCGATGAACTTGAACTGGACCACGGTCAGGACGATCACGATCGACATCAGGATGACCGATTGGGCCGCACTGCTGCCGAGATTCAGTCCGATGAAGCCGTCCTTATAGACCTTATAGACCAGAATATTGGTGGCACCGGGCGAACCGGGCCCGCCATCGGTCACGGCATGGATAATGCCGAATGTCTCGAAGAACGCGTAAACGACGTTGATCACCAGCAGGAAAAATGTGGTCGGCGACAACAAGGGGAAAATGATCGTCCAGAAGCGCCGGGCCGGACCGGCGCCGTCGATGGCCGCCGCCTCGATCAAGCTTTTCGGGATCGACTGCAGTCCCGCCAAGAAGAAAAGAAAATTGTAACTGATCTGCTTCCAGGCCGCAGCGAAGATCACCAATCCCAAGGCTTGGGTACCGTCGACCCGGTGATTGAATCGCACGTCGAACTCGTGAAGCAGGAAATACGAAATGATTCCGACAGAGGGCGTGAACATGAACAGCCAGAGCACGCCGGCAACGGCCGGGGCCACCGCATAGGGCCATATGATCAGCGTGCGATAAGCCTTTGTGCCCTTGATCACGCGGTCGGCCATGACCGCTAGGAATAGCGCCGTCCCCATCGACAGCGCGGCAACGCTGATGCTGAAAACAACCGTGACCTGAAGCGAACTGAGATATGACGGATCGGCGAAAAGCCGCTGGAAGTTTTGCAAACCGACGAATGTCGTCCGAAGGCCGAAAGCATCCTGCCTAAGGACCGACTGATAAAGCGCCTGACTGGCCGGCCAAATGAAGAACACCAGCGTGATGATGATCTGTGGCGCTATCAGAAGATAGGGCAATAGCCCGTGCCGGAACGTGACACGCTTATGCATTGGTGGCCCATCGATACGATTGAAAAATGCCGGCGGGTCACATTAACGTCGGCGCGATTAATCGAATTGCAGCGAAACGATCGGAAAAGGGGCGGCCGCTCATGGCGGCCGCCCCCTTTGACCGCTCTTAGTTCAGGTCTTCTTCGAACTGACTAAGAAGCTCGTTGCCCCGGGACACGATGGCGTCCAAGGCTTCCTGCGGCGACTTCGTATCGCCCCAGACAGCTTCGAGTTCTTCATTGATGATGGTGCGAATCTGAACATAGTTGCCGAACCGCAAACCGCGCGAGTTGTCGGTCGGCGGGTTCATGTTCATTTGACGGATCGAGGTATCGAAGCCGGGATTTTCTTCATAGAAACCCTGCTCTTCGGTCAGTTCGAACGCCGCATCGGTGATCGGCAGATAGCCGGTCTGCTGATGCGATGTCGCCTGCACTTCCGGCGAGGAGAGATAGTTGAAGAATGCCGCAACACCTTCGTATTCGTCCATATCATGGCCCTGCAGGACCCAGAGCGTGGCACCGCCGATGATGGAGTTCTGCGGCGCACCCTCGACATCCGGCCAATAGGGCAGCATGCCGATACCGAAATCGAAATCCGCCCCGGCATTGATGTTCGCGTAACCGGCCGACGATTCGAAGAACATGCCGCATTCGCCACTGGTGAACAACTGGGTGGCGTTGTTCTGACGGCCGCCATAGGTGAACAAGCCGTCGTCCATCCAGCCCTTCAACGCTTCGATATGCGCAACATGGGTCTCGGAATTAACCAGAAGTTCGGTATCGAAACCGGCGAAGCCGTTCTGCTGCGTGCCGATCGGCAGATTGTGCCATGCCGAGAAGTTCTCGATATGGATCCAGTCCTGCCAGTTGGTCGAGAACCCGCAAGCAGCCGCGCCGCTGTCGACGATCTGTTGGGCCGCATCGCCGAATTCCGGCCAGGTTGTCGGCGGCTGGTCGGGATCGAGACCGGCTTCTTCGAACACCTCACGGTTGAAATACATGACCGGTGTCGAGCTGTTGAACGGCAACGACAGCATGTTGCCTTCGGGTGTCGTGTAGTAGCCGACGACCGCCGGCAGATAGTCGTCCTGGTCAAACGGCGTTTCGGTATCGGCCATGAGCTGATAGACCGGATAAACCGCGCCCTCGGCCGACATCATGGTCGCCGTGCCGACCTCGAAAACCTGGAGGATGTGGGGCTGCTCGCCCGAGCGGAAGGCCGCGATGCCGCCGGTCATGGTTTCCGGATAGGATCCGCGATACGACGCATTGACGACGAAATCGTCCTGGCTTTCGTTAAAGCCCTCGGCGAGGCCGTCGACCCAATCGCCGAGCGCGCCGGACATGGCGTGCCACCATTGAATTTCTACCTGAGCCTGCGCCGGCGCGGCGATCAACATCGCGGTCGCGGACGCTGCAAGCATATGACGAAGTTTCATGTATTTAAGCCCTCCCAAGATTGATACACGGCCATCGTTATGCCCGTCACCCGGTGACGGCCGCGTGTCAGATTTATGAACCTTTTGTTACACCCCGTTCTTCATATCTGACTCGTTTCGCAAATCCAAGCGCGGAAATCACGCCATCGACGTCAAATTTCGAACATTCCAGACGCGAAACCGAGCACGGCCATCGGCAAGGCCGACTCAGTCAGTCCGAGGCGATCCCGCGGGCATGCCGGACGGCCTTATGCCAGCCGGCGAGAAGCCGATCGCGCTTGTCGCCATCCATAGCCGGCTCGAACCGTCGCTCCGAGGCCCATTGCGCCGACAACCCGGCCAGATCGCCCCCGGCCAAATCACCATAGACGCCCTCGGCCAATCCAGCCAGATAGGCAGAGCCGAGCGCCGTCGTTTCGGTGACCACCGGCCGCTCGACCGGCAAATTCAGAATGTCCGCCAAGAACTGGCAAACCCAGTCATTGACCACCATGCCGCCATCGACCCGCAAGGCGGGCGGCAGGGCCGCCCCGTCCGCGCGCATGGCCGTGATCAGATCCGCTGTTTGGAATCCCACACTTTCCAGCGCCGCCCGGACGATATGCGCCGGCCCGGCATCGAAGGTCAGACCGCTGATGGTGCCGCGGGCGTCGGGGTCCCAATGCGGCGCCCCAAGCCCGGAAAAGGCCGGCACGAAATAAACGCCGTGATTGTCGGCCACGTCGACCGCAAGCGATGCCGTTCGCTCGGCCGATTCGATGATTCCCAGGCTGTCGCGCAACCATTTGATCGTCGCGCCGGCCACGAAAATTGACCCCTCCAGCGCATAAGTCGTCTTGCCGTTCAGCCGGTAGGCCACGGTCGTCAGCATTTTGTGCGTCGAGGTTACCGCCGTCTCGCCGGTATTGATCAAGGCAAAGCAGCCCGTGCCATAGGTGGATTTGGTCATCCCGACATCGAAGCAGGCCTGCCCGAAGGTCGCTGCCTGCTGGTCGCCGGCCATGCCGCTGACCGGGATCGCGGCGCCCAACAGGTCTTCGGTGGTCAGACCGAATCGCCCGGCATTATCGCAAACCTCGGGCATCATGGCCTTAGGTATGCCGAAAAGGGTCAGAAGTTCATCATCCCACTCTTGGGTATGAATATTGAATAGCATCGTGCGCGACGCGTTGGTGGCGTCGGTTTTGTGCACCGCCCCGCCGGTCAGCTTGAATAACAGCCAGCTATCGATGGTACCAAAGCACAGCTTCCCCTGCTCGGCACGGCTGCGCGCGCCGTCGACGTTGTCCAGAATCCAACGAATCTTGGAGGCCGAAAAATAGGCGTCGATCACCAACCCCGTGCGCTCGGTGATCATCGGCCCATGCCCGTCGGCGGTCAGTTTCCGGCAGAAGGTGCTGGTCCGGCGATCGAGCCAAACGATCGCGCGGTGCACCGGCTTTCCGGTTTCGCGATCCCAAACGACCACCGTTTCCCGCTGGTTGGTGATGCCGATTCCGGCGATCGCGCCGACATCGATGCCGGCCTTGGCCACCGCATCGCGCAGGACCGAAACGGCATCGGCCCAGATTTCCTCGGCATCATGCTCGACCCAGGCATCGTCCGGATAATACTGCGGGAATTCTTTTTGAGCGGTCGCGACCGGCCGCCCCTTGGCATCAAAAACGATGGCGCGGGTCGATGTCGTGCCCTGATCGATGGCCACAATATAGGCGGATGCTCCCACGGTCGGTCCCTCCCCTTTCGATGCCGCACTCATCAGGCGGATTTTCGAATCTGAACATAAATGTTGTGTTTATAACATTCCCAACGTCATAGCACCGAATCCCCGTAACGGAAAGGGGCGAGGCTCCCCTTTGCCCCTCTTCAAATTACAACTCACAAATTTCCCGCGACGGCGGGAATCCCGAGCCGGATGAGCCCGGATCGCGTCTTACCCGAGGAGAGCCGCCGCGCCGGTTTCCCGCCTACGCGGGAAAATTGCAAGGGTGGCGAAGCGCCTTGGCAAGGCACCAAGCCCGAACAAGCAACGCTCTCCCGGCCGGGGGTAGGACGCACGCAAGATCCGTGACTCCCATAGCCCTTCATTCATAGTCCCGCTGGCCGAAAACGCCGGTCCCCACCCGTACATGTGTGGCGCCCTGACGAATCGCGGTCTCGAAATCGCCGCTCATGCCCATGCTGCGCACCGGCAAAGTGTACCGGTCGGCCAATTCCGCCAGAAACGCGAAATGCGGGGCCGGCTGCTGCTCCACCGGCGGAATGCACATCAACCCCGCCAGCTTCAGCCCGCACTCGTCCCGACAGACGCGCACCAGATCATCCAGGTCCTTGGGCAGCACGCCGGCCTTCTGCGGTTCCTCGCCGGTATTCACCTGGATCAGGCAATCGATATCGCGCCCGCTCTCATCGATTGCCTTGGCCAGGGCGCGGGCCAGCTTGGGCCGATCGACCGATTCGATACGGTCGAACAGGGCGACGGCATCGCGCACCTTGTTGGTTTGCAACGGCCCGATCAGGTGGAGCCGCAGGTCGGGATACCGTTCCCGGCGATCGGTCCAGCGCTGCAGCGCCTCTTGCACCCGGTTTTCACCATAGACCCGGTGCCCTGCGGCAAGCGCCGCCTCGATCCGGTCGTCGGGCTGGATCTTCGACACCGCGATCAGCGTCACGTCTTCGGCCGCGCGCCCGGACTCGGCCGCGGCGGCGGCGATGCGCGCCGAGAGTGCAGCCAGATTGGCGGCAATGTCCCGCTGGGGCGCGGGGGCGGGTTCGGGCGGTCCTGGTGTCGGGCGGTCTTGGTCGGTCATGGGCTGGTGCTGACTGTCCACAGTTTGGGGTCGGCCCACGATAGCGTCGGACAAGCGCCCATTTCCAGACATTCCGCCCATTCTCCTGCCCGTCCACACGTATTTCGATAGCAAACTACTTTATGTGGTAAAAAACACACATAGAATGCAGACTGTGTTTGAATAACAACTTTTCGGCTTTATCTGCATCCCCCGGATCGGCTATCCAATGCCTGCACCTTTTACGGGCAGACCATCTGGTGCGCAGCAGAAATTGGGCTCAAACGATTTCCGGGGGACCACCCCAAAGCCGATCGAGGATGATGATGAAACAGTTTTTCCTGGCGACTTCCGCCATGGCCGCTGCCGGCCTGATGGCGGGTCAAGCCTCCGCTCAGATCGAAGTTTCGATCGGCGGTCAATTGGATTTCGAAGCCGGGCTGGTTGCGCAAGACAGCTATAGCGGTTCACGTACGGTCCGGATCAATGGCACCGAAGTGCCTGATGACGCAGAGACCACGCGCGAGAATATTGGCAACCTGTTCAGCGGCATCGGTCGGATACGTAATGAAAATGGCCGCTTTCCGAACTTCCCTTTGGTCCAGCGGGTTGACGAGCCCGACCGAGTCTTGGACTTCGAGCCGGATCAACTGAACACCGATCGGAACGGCGACTTCCGCAATCGCATGGACGACGTGACGATCAGTGTGACGAACACGGCGGATAATGGTCTGACCTATGGGGGGTCATACAATCTCCTTGAGGGCGACTCCAACGCTTCGGCGCAACTCTTCGTATCCGGCGCCTTCGGTACTGTCCGTATGGGTGACTGGGACGCCGCCGCCAACGAACTGGGCATCGGCAGCCCGTCGGCCGGTACCGGCGGCTTTGACGGCAATTTCGCCGACTATGTTCCGACGGCCGGGATCATCCAAACAGGCACGGCCGGGGCCGACGGCACCAACATCACCTATCTGACCTCGGGCACCGCCCTGGATGATACCGGCCTGACCCTCGGCCTTTCCTATACGCCGCAAACCGATTCCAACGAGTGGAACATCGACCGCAACAACCTGGACGGCTTCCAGGACGCGCTTTCGGCCGGCATCAAATACGAGGGTGAGTTCAGCGGCGTTTCCCTGTCCGCCAGCGCCGGCTATGAACTCGGCACCTCGAACGAGACAGTCGAGCTGGGCGACTTCTTTGAAAGCCGCGACCGCAAAAATCTCAGCGCTTATCAACTTGGTGCCAATGTTGGGTTCGGTGGGTTCACCTTTGGCGGGCAGTGGGTCGATGACGGCGACTCCGGACTGCTCAGCGGTGGCCGGCACAGCACCGTTTCCGTGGGCGCGACCTATGCCATGGGTCCGCTGACAATCGGCGCCAACTACGCCAACGGCGTTCAGGAAGTGTCCTACGACGAATCCCGGCTTGGCCTTATGGGCAGGGTTGAGGAGAAAATCGAAGAGCAGCGCTTTGGGCTTGGGGCGACCTATGCGGTGGCGCCCGGACTGCAGATTCTGGCTGATTTGACCTATTACGACAACACCTGGAAGGCCGGCGACGCGTTCAGCGACGGCGCCCATCGTGAAGACCGTGAAGTCAAGATGTCGACCGACGGCTGGGTCGGCTTGGTCAACACCCGCCTGACGTTCTGAGGCCGCGGCCCGGGGCCGGCTTAAGAGCGCAGTCCGAACACGACTTATGGCGCACTCTATAGCGGTAAATCAAACTAGATATTTCCGTTATAGGGGCGCCGCAAAGGCGGATCGCAGGTCCGTCTTCATATCCCATCCATCCCAATTTAATGAGGACTGACGTGAACAAGACCTATCTTGCAGCCACCGCCATGCTGACCGTCGCCCTGGCGGCCGGTAGCGCCAACGCCCAAATCGAAGTCTCGATCGGCGGTCAACTCGATTTCGAAGCCGGCGCTGCGTTCAGCGACGACATCGGCGCGACCGGCAGTGCCGGTATCGAAGGGGCTTATCTTTTGGATAACGCCCTGGTTGATGCGCTCTTCCTAGGGGGCACCGCATCGGAATTTCAGGCCGATTTGGACGAACTGACCGGGTCTGGGCTATCCGAAGCCGTCGCTACCCACGGCGAGACAACAACCTTCAACCCTGGTGCCGAGGGCGTTTCTGCTACCAATGCCGACCGCGCCGGTGATTTCCGCAATCGCATGGACAACGTGACGATCAGCGTGACGAATACGGCGGATAACGGCCTGACCTATGGCGGGTCATACAATGTCCTTGAGGGCGACTCCAATGCTTCGGCACAGCTTTTCGTGTCGGGCGCCTTCGGTACCGTCCGTATGGGTGACTGGGACGCCGCCGCGAACGAACTGGGCATCGGCAGCCCGTCGGGCGGCACCGGCGGATTTGACGGCAACTGGGGCGATTATGTATTCAACGCTGGCATCATCAAGACCGGCACGGCCGGTGCTGACGGAACCAGCCTGTCGTATCTGACCACGGGCACCGCGCTTGACGATACCGGTGTCACCATCGGCCTTTCCTATACGCCGCAAACCGGTTCGAACGCTTGGGAAATAGACCGAAGCAACGTCGACGGGTTCCAGGACGCGCTTTCCGCCGCTGTCAAATACGAAGGCGAATTCAGCGGCGTGTCGCTGTCCGGCAGCGCGGGTTACGAATTCGGCACATCGAACGAGAGCGACGACTTTGCAGTCGCTGGCGGCACTCCCATCACCGCCAATTATCAAAACCTGAGCGCTTACCAGCTCGGCGCCAATCTGGGTGTTGCCGGGTTCACCGTCGGCACCCAATATGTCGACAATCAGGACTCCGGCAGGCCCGACGGTTCCACCGACCGGACCTGGAGCGTCGGCGCCAATTACAGCGTCGGCCCCTGGGGCTTTGGCATCAATTATGCCGACGCCAAAGAAGAAGTCAGCGTCAACCGCGATGCCCACAACGGCGTTTCCTATAAGGTTACCGAGCGGGTCGTCGGTCTCGGCGGGTCGTACAGCGTTGCTCCGGGTCTGGACCTTCTGGGCGACCTGACCCACTTCCGCACCGATTGGTCGACCACCCGTCGCTTTGACGGGAACGAGGAGTCGGTCTCGCTCGACAACAGCGGCTGGGTCGGCCTGGTCGCCACCCGCCTGACGTTCTAATCTGCTGAACGGCACTGTCGGCCCAGCCCCCTTATTGGGCCGGCACTTGGATGACCGCATCCGGCGAACGCCCCTTGCCCCCGCGCAAGGGGCGTTTGTGTTTGGTCGCACCAAAGCATCACAACCGGCCCAATACCGGCTCTAATTCGAAAAACCGTGGCGCTATGGCACCGTGTTCCGTATTGTCTCGGCGATGCATCAAAGAGATGGTGAGGGATTGCCCGCGATGAACCGCAAATTATGCGCCGCCCTGCTCGTGACCGGCCTGCTGCCTGCATTGGCCGCCTGCGGCATGGACATGTCGCCCCGGGGCGACACCCGAACGGCCGAAGAAATCGAACGTGACGAAGGGGGCCTCCTGTTTGGTGATGCGCTGACCTTCAGCACCGATCCCAACCGGTCACGCAGCGCCGGACCGGCGTCTATCGGTGTGAACAGTGATCTGTGGCGCGCAACACTCGACACCGTCTCGTTCATGCCGATCGATCAGGCCGATCCGTTCGGCGGCGTCGTGATCACCGACTGGTATTCGGGGACGGAAACGCCGAATGAACGCATTCGCGTCAATGTCGCGATTCTCGACAGCGCTCTGCGGTCTGATGCGATCACCGTGGGCACGTCGCGTCAGGTTCGCCAGAATGGTCAATGGGTCGATGCCTCGGTCGATCCGCAAACCGCCCGCCAGTTGGAAAACGCCATTCTCGACCGGGCACTGCAATTGCGGCAGTCGCGGCGATAGCAGGCAGCTCCCGCGCCGGTTTCCCGCCTTCGCGGGAAAATGGGAGGGGGTGGCGGGTTGCTCAATTTACGTTCGAAACCCGTCAAATCCCCGAAGGTTTCTTCAAAACCCCGCGCGCCCCATCGAATCCCCCGCGAAGGCGGGGGTCCCGCGCCACGGGTCCGGGCGGCGCGCTGGGGAAGTCACCGCGCCGGTTTCCCGCCTTCGCGGGAAAATGGGAGGGGGTGGCGGGAAATGGTGATTGTGGCGGGCAATCGGCACCACGGGAAAGCGTTGACGTGATCGCGGATCCTTGTGTCTACATTCTCGCCAGCCGACCTACCAGCCGACCTAAAGGAGCACTATACATTGGCGCGACCGTAGATCTGGCCCGCCGCGTCTGGGAACATCGCGAGCAGGTCATTGACAGCTTTACATCTCGCTACGACATTCGAATGCTTGTCTTCGCCGAGTTCCATCGGGAACTGGCTTATGCGCTGACACGGGAACGCCAAATCAAGAAATGGCACCGCCAATGGAAGATCAACTTGATCGAAAGGAGCAACCCGGAGTGGCGGGATCTCTATGACGATCTTCTGAAATAGGGCCGTTTTCCGCCAACCCTATTTTCCCGCAGCGGCGGGAAACCGGCGCCGGCTATCGTTGCGGGTCGCGCCGAAACCCCCATTTCAGCGTTGCCCCTTGGGCTGTCGTGATGCCCGAAACGACGAGCTGGCGGGTCTTCATCGCCTCGGCGCCGCCACAATAGACGCTTTCTTCGATATCCAGGGCCGTATCGTCGGCCGTCGCTCGAACCTGGAAGGTCAGGGCGATTCCCGAGGCGGTGCGCAAATGGGCCGAGGCACCATCCTCGCCCGGCGAGACGGTGACCGACGGATGCAGATGGAACCGGGCGGTGAAAAACCGCTCGGCCTGGCCGTCGAGCCGGTCCTCGCCGCGCAGGTCGTCGCCATCGGCACTAAGGTATAATCGCCGCAGATGGGTCAGGCCGAATCGGTCAAGATAGCCGTCATGGGTGGCCTCGACCAAGACCGCCCCTTCGGCGTCCTCGCGATCAGCCGTGACGGTAAAGGGATCGTCGCGGACACCGCCCCCGGCGATCAGGCGGATGCTGTTGCCGTCTTCGACACCAACGGTCGAATGGGCAGCCGTGCCGCGCAAGACGGCGTTCCAGGCCCTGGCTTCCTCGCTCGCGCGGCCGGGATAGCCACCGCAATTCACGATGACCCGATCGCGGCCGATCGACATTTCGAACGACAGAGCTCCGGCATGAGCGCCATAGTCGAACGGCGGATCGAAGGGCGCACCGGTATCCATGATGATCAATGTACGGGCAGCGGCGATGCGTTCGAAACCGGCCTCGGGAAGGCTGCGGACAGTCCGGGCCGTGGGCGCGGCCTGCGAAATGACGGCATCGACGGCCGCCGGCGTTCCTTCGCGGCCGCCATTGAACAGCGCCAGACAGCCATCGCCGTGCCGGAACATGCGGGCAGACGGGGTCAGGGTGTCGATCGCAGCCGTCAGGCCGTCCGGGACTTCCCAATCGCCGGCGCGCAAAATCGCTCTAAGGTCGACCAGATGGCGCAGAAGGGCGATGTGCAACTCCGGATTCCGGCGCCCATGACCGCCATCCGACAGAACCTGATCGCTGATTTCGCGGTCCAATTCATCCAAGGCAGCCGCAACGATCGAATCGCCGAGATCAAGGCAAACACCGGCAACGATCAGCCCCTTCAGGGCCAGAATTTCGCGCCCACCCGGCATCGGTTCGGTCAGCCTTGAGGCCAGACTGCGCCCCAGGTGATTGGCCTGACGGTGAAGACTGACAAAAAACCGTGCTTGAAAATCGTCATCGGCACTGCGGCCGAAGAAATCGTAAAAACCGATACAGTTGGCCAAGCGCAGCCCCAGGATATCGGGCCGCCATGTCCTGTCATGCCAACTGTCGAAACACTCTATCCAGGACGACACCAGGACACGGGCCAAGCGCCGGGCATCGACGCCGGATACGCTGCGCAAATCGCGCAACCAATCGAAGCCGTGAAGGTCGGTCAGGAAATCGGCCCCGGCGCCGACCGGCAGCCACAGGGCGCCGGCGGCCGATTCCGGATCGGAACCGTCGAATCGCACAGTCTGACCGCCGAATCGGAATTGCCCGTCCATCAAGGCATGACCGTCGCGGGCATCGCCGGGCCACGGATCCGACCAGGGAACCGCGAAATGCCGAGCGCCGCTGCGCCCCAAGGTCATGGTGTAAAAGGGGTTGCCATAGGTCAGCGATGCCAGCCCACGTCGAAGCAGGCGGGAGGCCGATCGTTTGACCGGGCCCCGGTCGTCGCCACCGGGATCGCTGTCACCGGCCTGATGGTCCCCATCGGTCACGAGGTTGCCTCCGCTAGCCGCGCAGGGCTGCAATATTCCGGGCGTACTGCTCGGGGCCGCCCTGGAATGTTGCCGTGCCCGCCACCAACATATCCGCTCCGGCCGCGATCGCCCGGGATGCGGTTTCGAAATTGATCCCCCCGTCAACTTCAAGGTCGATCGGGCGTCCATTATCGTCGATCATGGTGCGCAGCTTGGCAATCTTACTCAGTTGAGACTCGATGAACGATTGCCCTCCGAACCCAGGATTGACACCCATCACCAAGATCAAATCGATCTCGTCCATGACGGTTTCAAGAGCGCTGACCGGCGTTGCCGGGTTGAGGCACACGCCTGCCCGGCAACCGGCCCCCCGAATGGCCTGAATCGTCCGGTGAAGATGGGGGCCCGATTCCGGATGAACCGTGATGATATCCGCCCCGGCTTCGGCGAAGGCGTCGATGAATCCGTCGACCGGCGCGATCATCAAGTGGACATCGAATGGCAGGGTCGAATACGGACGCAAAGCCTTGGTGATGGCCGGACCCATGGTGATATTGGGCACGAAATGGCCGTCCATGATATCGATATGCACCAGATCCGCGCCAGCGGTCGTAATGGCGCCCACCTCCTCGCCCAGCCGGGCGAAATCGGCGGCCAGAATAGACGGTGCGATGCGGGTCGGTTTCTGCATCGGGGTCGTGCTCTCTCTCACAGGGTGTGGGCTCAGGGTGTGGGTGTGTGGTTGTTCGCCGCTATCGACGCCGCAAACGCGCGATATGGAATCCGTCCATACCACCGCCGTTCATCCCCTCCAACCCCGCATCGCCGACAGCGGGCGCGGACATGGGCGAAAAATGGGGCAGCGTCCGGACATCGCCGCTTGCCGTCAAGGCGTCGGCCAATCCACCGATCTCGCCGGCGTCGATGGGAACGCGGTCGACAGGCGCGCCGCCCGCGATCAGGGCGTCGATCTGGCCTTCGCCCTCCTCGGGCTGAAGGGAACAGGTGCACCATACAACCATCCCGCCCGGCTTGACCAATTCGATGGCGCGGCGCAGCAGGGCCTTTTGGGCGGCAGCCAGCTTGCCCACGTCGTGATGCCCTTTGACCCGCGGAATATCGGGGTGGCGGCGAATGGTGCCGGTTGCGCTGCAGGGCGCATCCACCAGAACAGCGTCGAACGGTTCGGCAGGCTCAAGCAGCAGGGCGTCCGACGCGATCAACTCGGCGCCCAGGTTCAGCCGCTGGAGATTTTGGCGAACCCGCTCAAGACGCTTGGCCGATCGATCGACGGCCGTGACCCGGGCGCCCGCCGCGGCGAGTTGGGCGGTCTTGCCGCCGGGCGCGGCGCACATATCCAGAACCCGCAATCCGTCGACCGGCCCCAGCAAACGGGCGGGCATGGCCGCGGCAACATCCTGGATCCACCAAGCGCCGTCGCCAAACCCCGGCAAGTCAAGGATGGACCCGCCCGCCGGGCGGCGAATGGTGCCGGTCGGAAGGACCGTGCCGGAAAGCAGACCCGCCCAGCGCACCGGGTCTGCCTTGACCGAAATGTCCAGCGGCGCCTCGTTCAGATGGCTGGACGCAATGGCGCGTGCGCGGTCGCCGCCATGCGCCTTGACCCAGCTTTGCCACAGCCATTCCGGCGTATTAATGCGCGCGGCATCCTGTTGGGCGACCAGATCCGGGCCTTCCTCGGCCATGCGGCGCAGAACGGCGTTGACCAACCCCTTGAAGCTTTGAACATTCACTTGCCCAGCCAGATCCACCGACGTCGAAACGGCGGCATGACGGGGGGTCTGAAGGAACAAGAGCTGGCAAATGCCAAGGCGAAGGACATCACGAACAGCCGCCGCCTGACGCGGCAGCGGACGGCTGACCGCATGGGCGATCAGCGCATCGATTTGCCCCAAACGCCGCAGCGTCGTGCCGACCAGCAGCCGCACGAAGGCCCGATCCCGCGACGACATCGTCTGGGATTCCGGCTCGCCGCTATTGCCCTGGTCGGCCACCATATCGGCGAGCGCATCGTCCAGCAGCCGCCGTTCGATCAGGACCTTGTGCAGCAGGTCAAAGGCCGCACGCCGGCTGGCCAGCCCCTGCCCCGGCTCCGGGCTCCGGTCTGGTCCCCGGTCTGGAGATGACCCGGGTGCAGCGTTGGGCTGGCGCGACGCGTCGGGCGGTGATGGACAATCGGAGTCGGGCGGTTGATCGATCATCGTATCCCTTTAGCGCATCCGCACCGGGAATTTAAGCATTCATGAGGACGGTCACACCGATCTCGCCCCTTTGTGTTCAGGGCCGGTGTCCCCCGGCACCTATCCCAATCTTATCCCCTTTCTTTTCCCCATTTTTTCCACAGTTTTATCCCCATGGGCCGCGGGTTGCTGCTCCGAAACCGCCCCCGCTCAACTGCCGCAAGGCGGCAATCCGATTGGCGGTCGATGGGTGGGTCGAAAACAGGCTGTCATGGGAATGGGCATGCAGCGGATTGATAATGAACATATGCGCGGTCGCCGGG
>LFIK01001532.1_pt1 | contig 18410 bp, 22 predicted proteins | sample 643401 | NCBI WGS metagenome assembly LFIK01 (sample SAMN03777447, study PRJNA286221) | soda lake metagenome | biome: soda lake; feature: Kulunda steppe; material: water; isolation source: sample T5-Br brine of Lake Tanatar-5 | place: Russia: Kulunda steppe | collected 2010-07
CGCCTGCCAGGTTCCCTCCGCGATCGGGCAGGCCGTGTCGGCCTGATGAAACCCCGCCTGCCCCACCGCCGAGCGCGGATAGGAGGCCGGACGATGACCCGGATGGATGTTGGGGATCACCTCGTCGGAGGCTTCGGGAACGCGCGACCAGCGCGCATGAATGGTCTGCAGGAAGGTGAGGTATTCGGGCGAATGCAGCGCGGCGATCGGGCCCATGCCGTGATCGTCCGGCGCCTCGAAACTGCAGCCCGCCGCCTCGGCCCCCGCGCGCAGCACATTGACGCGCGCGGGTTGCTCGGGGCTTTCCAACACGCGGCCATTGGCCATGAAATGCTTCGGGTCATGCGCCCGCTGACGACCGTCGAGAAAGGCTTTCATGTCGCTCCTTTCAGCGCGGCGAGACCGCGCGCGTCCAGGGTCAGGATGGTCTCGCCGGGCTGCGGCGCAAAGCCGAGCCGCTCGTAGAAGGCCCGCGCGCGGGGATTGTCGTCATACACCGCAAGCCGCAGGAACGCAGCACCCCAGTGCCGCTCGGCGCTGTCATGCGCCGCCGCGAGCAGCCGCGCGCCGAGCCCCGCACCGCGCAGCACCGGATCGACCCAGAGATCCGAGACAAAGGCCCCGGCCGCGCCGCGCACCGTCGAAAACACGGGCGAGACGAGCACCACACCGGCGACGGCGCCCGACCGCTCGGCAAGCAGCGCATGAAAGGCCGGGTTCGGCCCGAACCCCGCCGCGCGCAGCTCCGCCGGCCCGGCGCGATGCGCATCGCCCATCCCCTCCGACAAGGCCCGCAGCCCGGCATCGAGCGCGGCCACATCGTCGGCCTCGGCCGGCCTGATCGTCGCTTCCGTCAAGGTCTTCCTCCCCGCAGCTGCCGCATTTGCGCCCAACCGCGCGAGCCGCGCAAGCCCGCGCCACGAAAAAGACCCGCCCGCAAGAGCGGACGGGCCAGTTTGCGCATGGCGCAGCCTCAGTTTTGGCGCGTCACGACCCGCGCAACGTCGAGGATGTCCTCCTCGAAGCCGTCGAAACACAGCCCGACACGTCCAGCCCCGTGATCGAGATCATCGGCCGCGCAGACCTCGTCACCGTTGATCATCATGCGCTGCTCGCCGCGCTCACTCGTGACCCGGACGGTGTTGAACTGGTCCATGTCGAAGGTGCCGCCGTGGTTCTGGTTCTCGCAAAGCACTTCGCCATCGCCGCTGAAGGTTTCGAGGTTCACGTTGTCGAAGGTCTCGATATAGGCGACAGTCTCGTTTTCGACACTCACGAGGCTTTGTTGCACAAATCGGGTGTAAGGGGATTCATTCTGTGAATCCAGCGTTGTAGCTCAGGGTCATAAGCAGACTCACGCCCCCGACCTACAAGACCATAAACTGGCAGGCTTGCAACGAAGCGCTCAAGCGCCGGGGTTCGCTGACTTCGTCTGTCAATCGCTTGGATAGCGCGTGGTCTCGCGTTTATGCTGCGCACGAGTGAGTTCGGTCCAGGCCATCGTGATCTCCGTTCGTCTTGGTAACCGAACAGAATCACAACCTTATGAACTCACTCAACCTCGCTTCCGATCAGCCTCTGAGATCGTTATCCATCCGGCGAGCGCGCCGCACGCGCCTCTCTGCAGAGTCTATGTCACGGACCGGTCCTGGCGCCTGAGAGTTTACCGGGGCGGTTGCTCCTTCGGCACCTGCGCAGCGCGAGCCCGCCGGGTTCTCCCGTGTCCGTGATGAAAGGGGTGGCGCAGCGCCGGGGTCGTGGCAAGGCTCTTGCCAACCGGGACGCGTGCGGGGACATCTTCGCGCATGCGCGATCCCTTCTTCTTCGGCTATGGCAGCCTCGTCAATCGCGACACCCACGCCTATGGCGAGGCTAGCCGGCGCGGCTGTCGGGCTGGCGGCGTGTCTGGCGTCATACTGATATGCGCGCGCTGGCCTTTCTCACCGCCGAACCCGCGCCGGGCGTCGCGATCGAGGGGCTGATCGCGCGCGTGCCGCGCGACGACTGGGCCGCACTCGACGAACGCGAGGCGGGGTATGAGCGCCACCCCATTGTCTCCGGGCTGCGCCACGGGGCGCCTCGTGCGGTCGCTGCGCAAATCTACGCCGCCCCCGCGCCCGGCGCGCCGCTTGCGCCGCGCCCGATCCTGCTAAGCTATCTCGACGTCGTGGTGCAGGGCTTTCTGCGCGAGTTCGGCGCGGAGGGCTAGGATGGTTTCTTCAGCACGACGGCGGGCTGGGAGGCGCCGGTGCTCGACGACCGCGCCGCGCCGCGCTACCCGCGCCACCGGGTTCTCGACCGCGCCGACCGCGCCTTCGTCGATGACCGGCTCGTCAGGCACGGCGTGCCGTCCTGCCGCCCGATCAGCTGTAGATGCGCGCCTCCATCGGCGTCGCAGCGACCAGCTCGAGCAGCGCATCCAGCATCGCCGCCTCCGCGCGGTTCATCCGCGTGCGCGCGTTCCAGACCAGATGCACGTCGATCGCGGGCGGATCAATGTAGGGCGGCAGCCGCCACAGCAGGCCATCCTCCACGTCGCGGCGCACCACGTGCAGCGGCAGCGGCCCCACCCCGAGCCCGGCGACGATCATCCGGCGCACCTCCTCGAGATGCGCCGAGGTGCCCACCACCCGGTCATCGAGCCCCGCCTCCGCGCGCATCAGCGTGACCGGGCGCAGCGCGTCGCCCATCTGATCGGTGATGAAGCTCACCGAGGACTGCCCCGCTAGATCCGCCGCCGTCAGCCCCGCGCGCCCGAACAGCGGATGATCCGGCCCGCAGAACAGCCCGAAGAACTCGCGGTAAAGCCGCGCATATTCCAGCCGCGGGCTGCGCTCATGCACGAGACACAGCGCCAGCGACGCGCGCCGCGCCGTCACCGCCCCGAGCGCCGCGCGGCTCGCCATCACCTCGATCGAGAGCGTCGCGCGCGGGTGGCGGCGATGGAAGGTGCTCAGCGCGGCATCGAAGAGCGGGCTGACGACATGGCTCGCCGTGGCGACGCGCACATGCCCGCGCACCTCCTCCTCGACATCGCGAATCGCCGTGCCGAGCCGAAGGATCGCGCCCTGGATCTCGACTGCCTCGCGCTGCAGGAGCCGCCCCGCCTCGGTGAGCGCGAAATGACCCGGCCGCCGGTCGATCAGCTTCTTGTCGAGCCGCGTCTCGAGCCGCTTGAGCGCGGCCGAGACCGTCGGCTGCTTGAGCCGCAGCCGCTCCGCCGCCTCGGTGATCGACCCCGATTCCGCGAGCACGAGAAACGTGCGCAGCAGGTTCCAGTCGAGCTCGCGGGCGAGGCGCTCGGGGGTCATCCGGCTCATCAGGGTATTAACGCAGACTATAATCAGAATATCAATTATCTATTATGCCAATGGCGCGGCAGATGGTTTGATTCCGGCAGCACAAACCGGACGCGCCCATGAGCATCGAGGCCCGCGAAGCCCGCCAGCCCTGGATCCTGCTGTCGCCCGCCTTCGGGTCGCTGACCCTGCTGCTGTTCCTGCCGCTGATGTTCATCGTGGTCTATTCGTTCTGGCTGCGCAGCGCGGTGGGGGCCGACCAGGTCGGGTTCCATCTCGACAACTGGCTGCGCGTGCTCACCGATGATTTCTATCACTACATCCTGCTCAACACGCTCAAGATCGCGGCGATCACGACGGTGCTGTGCGCGCTCATGGGCTATCCGGCGGCCTATTTCGTCGCCCGCGCGCAGGGCAACAAGGTGCTGTTGCTGCTGCTTTTGATGCTGCCCTTCTGGATCAGCTACATCATCCGCACCATGAGCTGGATCACCATCCTCGGCAGCTCGGGCGCGCTCAACTCGGCGCTGATGTGGACCGGCGTGCTCTCCGAACCGATCCGGATGCTCTATACCGAGGCCACGGTGATCCTCGGGCTCGTGCATTTCCTGCTGCCCTTCATGATCCTCAACATCTTCGTCAGCCTCGACGGGCTCGACACCAATCTCGAGGATGCGGCGAATTCGCTCGGCGCGACGCGCTGGCAGGCCTTCACGCAGGTGACGCTGCCGCTGTCGACACCGGGGCTCGCGGCGGGGGGGCTTTTGTGCTTCGTGCTCGCCGCCGGGACCTATATCACGCCGCTCATCCTCGGCGGGCCGCGCGACGCGATGTTCGCCAATCTCATCTACGAGGCGATCATCACCCAGCTCAACTGGCCGCTCGGCTCGGCGATGTCGCTCGCGCTGCTGCTGGTGCTCGGGGCGCTGATCATGGTCTATAACCGGTTTCTCGGGCTGTCACGGCTGACCAGGGGGCTGGGCTGATGGGGTGGCGGCTGATCAAGGTCTACGCGATCTGCGTGTATCTGTTCATGTTCCTGCCCGTCGTGGTGGTCGTGATGCTGAGCTTCAACGCCAACCAGTTCGGCGCCTTCCCGATGACGGGGCTGTCGCTGCGCTGGTTCGAGGCGCTGTGGAACAACGCGGCGGTGATGCGCGCGTTCCGCACCTCGCTCGCGCTCGGCGCGCTCACGGCGGTGATCGCCACGACGATCGGCGTGCTCGCCTGCCTCGCGCTGGTGCGCTACAACATTCCCGGCCGCAACCTCGTCTCGACGCTGCTGATCGCGCCGATCCTCGTGCCCGAGGTGGTGCTCGGGGTGTCGCTCCTGCTGTTTCTCAACTTCGTCGGGATCGGGCGCAGCTTCTGGATGCTGCTGGCCGGGCATGTGATCTTCGCGCTGCCCTTCGTGATCCTCGTGGTGCAGGCCCGGCTCGTGGGAATTCGCCGCGACATCGAGGAGGCGGCGCTGTCGCTCGGCGCATCGCCCGCGCAGACCTTCTTCTCGGTGACGCTGCCGCTGCTGATGCCCGCCGTCGCTGCCGGGGCGCTTTTCGCCTTCACGATCTCCTTCGACAACATCACCGGCACGCTGTTCTGGAAGCCCGGCCATGTCGAGACCGTGCCCACGCAGGTCTTCTCGATGCTGCGCGACTCGATCTCGCCGGAGATCAACGCGCTCGGCACGGTCATGATCGTGATGACGGTGGGCCTGCCGCTTCTGGGCGCGGCGCTGGCGCGCCGGCTCGCCATGCAGCGCGGCGGCTGAAGAACCGCGCATTATCCACCCAACCAGGAGGTAATCAGTAATGGACAATACGACACGCTACCGCCGGCTACTCGAACGCTACCGCAACGGCGATCTGGACCGGCGCACCTTTCTCGGGCTGATCGGCGCGGCCGGCGCGGCCTATGGGCTGCACACCCCCTTCGCGGGGATGGCGCGCGCCGACACGGTCACCTCGGTCCGCTTCGACGGCTGGGGCGGGGTCGTCTCGGAGGCGTTTCGCGAACACGCCTTCAACCCCTACACCGACGCGACCGGCATCGAGGTCATCGACAGCACGTTTTCGGGCGCCGACGAATACCTCGCCCAGGTGCGCGCCTCGAGCCCCGGCGAATACAATATCGCGCATCTGTCGGGGGTGTTCGACTATGCGCGCTACGTGAATTTCGACCTCACCACGCAGCTCAACATCGACAACATCCCCAACATGGCGCTGGTGATGGATGCGCTCACCGACGCCTATCGCTCCATCACGCCGGACTATCTCAGCGCGGTGCCCTACAATTACGGCACCACGGGGCTGGCCTATAACCGCGCCCATATCTCGGACGAGCAGATGCGCGAGGAAGGCGCGCGCATCCTGCTCAACCCGGATCTTCAGGACCGCGTCGGGGGCTGGACGGACTGGCGCACGCGGATCTGGTACGCCGCACTTCAGACCGATCAGGACCCCAACGCCATCGAGGACATGGAGGCCGTCTGGGACGCGATCCGCACCCATCGCGACCTCGCGCTGACCTACTGGAGCTCAGGGGCGGAACTCATGAGCCTGCTCGCCGAGGGGGAGATCCACGTCACCGAAGGCTGGTCGGGTCGGATCTACGCGCTCCAGGAGCAGGGCCACGACATCGGCTATTACGATCCGCCGGGCAGCTTCGGCTGGCAGGAATGCCTGTTCGTGATCGCGGGCTCGCCGGTCGAGGCCTGCGAGGAGCTTCTGGACTTCATGCTCGCGCCGGAAACCTCCATCGCTGTGGCCGAGGGGCAGAACTACCCGCCCGCGCTCGACCCGACCAAGGTCGATCTGGGCGAGAAGATCCCCACCCTGCCCGCCTATGACGAAACCGGCACGCTCAGCGGGCTGACCTTCGCGCGGCCTGATTACTGGAACACCAACGAGGCCGAATGGTCCGAGGAGTTCAGCCGCGTGCAGCGCGGTTTCTGAGACCCCGCGGCCCCGGCGCGCCGGGGCCGCCCCAACCGCGGAGACTGCCAGTGAGCGCCGTCACCCTGTCCGACATCGTCAAGCGTTTCGGCGACTTTACCGCCGTGCACCGCATGTCGCTCGATATTCCCGAGGGCAGCTTCGTCACCCTGCTCGGCCCGTCCGGCTGCGGCAAGACGACCACGCTGCGCATGATCGCCGGGCTGCTCGACGCCTCCGAGGGCGACATCGAGATCAAGGGCCGGCGCGTCAACGATGTGCCGATTCACCGGCGCAATCTGGGACTCGTTTTCCAGAACTATGCGCTGTTTCCACACAAGACCGTGGCCGAAAATGTCGGCTTCGGGCTGCGCTACCGCAAAGTCTCGCGCGAGGCGGCGCGCAAGCGCGTGGTCGAGGCGCTCGAACTCGTGCGGCTGCCGCATCTGAGCGCGCGCTACCCCAAGGAGCTTTCGGGCGGGCAGCAGCAGCGCGTCGCCCTCGCGCGCGCCATCGTCATCGAGCCCGACGTGCTGCTACTGGACGAACCGCTCTCGGCGCTTGACGCCAATCTGCGCGAGGAGATGCGCGTCGAACTCAAGCGCATCCAGCAGCGCGTCGGTATCACCACCGTCTTCGTCACCCATGATCAGGCCGAGGCGCTGGCGCTGTCGGATCTCGTGGTGGTGATGTCGGAAGGCCGCGTCGAACAGGTCGGCCGCCCGGAGAATGTCTATCGCACTCCGGCGAGCGTATTCGTCGCGCAGTTTCTCGGCGCCTCCAACATCCTGCCCGCAACGGCGCGCCCCGATGGTGCGGGGATCGCACTCGACGTGCCAGGCTTCGCCGAGCTCGTCATCCCCGCCGAGCGCGCGCCGCATATCGCCGGCACCGGCGCCGCGAAGCTCGTCCTGCGCGCCGAGAGACTGCAGCTCACCGAACCCGACGCCCCCGCGGACAGCCGTCACGCCATCCCCGCCACCGTCGAGACCGTCGACTACCAGGGCCAGTCGGCACGCTACTTCCTGCGCGCGGGCGATCATCAGCTCCAGGCCATCAACATGATCGACGAGACACCATTCGCCGAGGGCGCGCAGGTCACGCTGCGCTTTCACGCCCGCGACTGCGCCGCCCTTCCCGCCGAAAGCTGACCATGTCCGACAGCCATCTCTTCTACCAGTCCGCCACCCGCCGCCCCCGCCTCGCCCAGGCGCGCGGGGTGCATATGTGGGATGTCGAGGGACGCCGCTATATCGACGGCTCCTCCGGCGCGATGGTGAGCAATATCGGCCATTGCAACCCGCGTGTACTCGATGCGATGCGCCGCCAGATGGAGCAGGCCACCTTCGGCTACCGGCTGCATTTCGAGACCGACGCCTCCGAGGCGCTCGCCGCGCGCACCGCGGGGCTGATGCCCGGCGATCTCGATCGGGTGTTCTTCGTCTCGGGCGGTTCCGAGGCCGTCGAGAGCGCCATCAAGTTCGCGCGCCAATACGCCGTCGCCACCGGCGAGGCTGCGCGCTGGAAGGTGATCGCGCGCACGCCGTCCTATCACGGTTCGACGCTGGGCGCGCTGGCGCTGACGGGTTATGCGCCGCTGACGGAGCCCTTCGCCCCGATGCTGCGCGAGATGCCCAAGATACCCGCCCCGCGCGCATACCTCGACGGGCGCGACCCGGAGGATCCGGCCACCGGCGCGCATTACGCGGCCCTGCTGGAGCGGGAAATTCTCGCCCAGGGGCCGGAAAGCGTGCTGGCCTTCATCCAGGAACCGATCGGCGGCGCCTCCACGGGCGCGCTGGTGCCGCCCAAGGGCTACACGGAGGCGGTGCGCGCGGTCTGCGACCGCCACGGGGTGCTGCTGATCCATGACGAGGTCATGTCGGGCGGCGGGCGCACCGGCCGCTTTCTGGGCGGCGATCACTGGGGGGCCGTCCCCGACATCGTGGCGCTGTCGAAGGGTTTCGGGGCGGGCTACGCGCCGCTCGGCGCGATGGTCGCGCCCAAGCGTCTGGTCGCGCCGGTGCTCGCGGCCGGGGGATTTGCGCATGGCTTCACCTATGCGGGCAATCCGCTCTCCTGCGCGGCCGGGCTCGCCGTGCTCGAGGAGATCGAGGCGGAGGGGCTGATGGAGAACGCCGCAACCATCGGCGCGCAGCTCAAGGGCCGGCTGCAGCGGCTGATGGAGCGCTACCCCTTCATCGGCGATGTGCGCGGCAAGGGGCTCCTGCTGGCTTTCGAGCTGGTCGCCGACCGCGCCACGATGGCGCCGCTGCCGGCCGCGCTCGACGCCCATGCCCGCATCGTCGACATCGCCTATCAGGAAGGGCTGATCGTCTATTCGCGCCGCAGCCGCGGGGGCCGGGCGGGCGATCACATCATGGTCTGCCCGCCGATGATCGCCACCGAAACCCATCTCGACGAGATTCTCGACAAGCTCACAAGCACGCTCGACGCCTTCGCCGCCGACGCCGCGCTCGAACGGGGGGGGTGAGCATGTCCGACATCCTGATCTCCTGCGCCGTCACCGGCTCGATCCACACGCCGTCGATGTCGCCGCATCTGCCCGTCACCCCCGACGCCATCGCCGAGCAGGCCATCGCCGCCGCGCATGCCGGTGCGGCGATCCTGCACCTGCACGCGCGCGACCCGGACACAGGCCACCCCTCCGCCGATCCGGCGCATTTCATGGCCTTCCTGCCCCGCATCCGCGCCGAATGCGACGCGGTGCTCAATCTCTCGACCGGCGGCAGCGCTATAATGGCACTCGATGAGCGGCTCGCCGGCCCGCTTGCCGCCGCGCCCGAGATGGCCTCGCTCAACATGGGCAGCATGAATTTCGCGCTCTACCCGATGCTGGGCCGCGGCACGGAGTTCAAGCATGACTGGGAGGAGCCGTTCCTGCGCGGCTCCGACGATCTCGTCTTCAAGAACACCCCGCGCGACATTGCCGGCATCCTGCATGCGCTCGGCGAAGAGCACGGCGCGCGCTTCGAGTTCGAATGCTACGATGTCGGCCATCTCTACATGCTGGCGCATTTTCGCGATCGAAGGCTGGTGCGCGCGCCGATCTTCATCCAGTTCGTGATGGGGGTGCTCGGCGGCATCGCGGCCGATCCCGCGCATCTGGTGCATCTCAAGGAGACCGCGGACAAGCTCTTCGGCAACGATTACCTTTTCTCGGTGCTCGCCGCGGGGCGCCAGCAGATGCCGATGGCGGCGATGTCGGCGGGGATGGGCGGGCATGTGCGCGTGGGGCTCGAGGATAATCTCTATATCGAGAAGGGCGTGCTCGCGCGCTCCAATGCCGAGCAGGTCGCGAAGCTGCGCGGCATCGTCGAGGCGCTCGGCCGCCGAGTCGCGACGCCTGCGGATGCGCGGCGGATGCTGGGGCTGAAGGGGGCGGCGGCGGTGGGGTTCTAGCAAAGATTGCCCGTGCCGCCGCGCTGCGCTATCTCGCGCGACATGGTCTGGGAGGTCCATATTGTGAAGATTTGCGTGGGCGCGGAGGGGGGCGAGGATCTCGTCGCCTAGCAGGCGCATGGCGCGACCACCGACGCCGAGGGGAGCGCGATGCATGTCACCCGCATGTGGCCGCGCCACGAGGCAGAGCTTCTGGCGGGGGGCTCGCTCCACTGGGTGTTCAAGGGGCTGATCCTGGCGCGGCAGCGGCTGTTGCGGCTCGATCCGCGGGAGGGAGGCGATAGCCGGGGGGATCGCTGCGCGCGGCCCGAATGTCCGGTTGGTGGGAACCGCATATGAGACATGCATGGCGTCGAAGGGCCGCTATGGGCCGCCCGTGCCCCTACACCGCCACCGGTGAACCCGAGTTTGCAATGGGCGCTTCCTGCGCATCCCGGACCTTCAGGCGATCCGCAGCGAACGGATGGTATACCGCCGATCCTGCATGTTGCCGTCATGCTGTTCTGCGAGAAGACCACCGTCGAGAATGGGCTGCCTCTGGCCGTTCAACGCACCCAGGACGAATGGCGGCTCTGGGCCGAGCTGGTCGGGCTGGGATCTATAGTTCATGCTGAAGCTTCTGTCGGTCCAGGTAAGAGTTCCTTTCAACGGCAAGCTGCGTAGCGGCGGCGAGTGCGTGCGCGACCTGCTGCTGAGCGTTCGACAACCACGTTGAGCGGCCGTCCGACTGTTGCCGAAGCCGTCACACCACTTGCCCTGCCGCCCATCCCGAACTCCAGGCCCACTGAAAGTTGTAGCCACCCAGCCAGCCGGTCACATCGACCAGTTCGCCCACGACATGAAGCCCCGGAACCGAGCGGGCCGAAAAGCTGCGTGCATCCAGATCCCGGGTGTCGACACCGCCCGCCGTCACTTCGGCCGTGCGCCACCCCTCGGTTCCGGCCGGCACCAGTTGCCAGTCATGGACACTCCGAGACAGCTTTTCGAACCCCGCCCGGGTCTGATCGCCCAGCCGTCCCTGCAGCCCCGCCCGTGTCGCCACGCTGCGCGCCAGCGCCTGCGGCAGGTCCAGCACATTGACCAGATCTCGCCCGCCCAGACCGGCCGCCCGCCCCGCCTCGGCCTCGGCGGCGAGGGCGCGCCCCGGGCACAGATCGACGCGGATCGCGCAGCCCGGGGTCCAGTAGCTGGAAATCTGGAGGATCGAGGGGCCGGACAGCCCGCGATGCGTGAAGAGCAATCCCTCCTCGAACGCGATCCGCTGCCGCTCGACCCCCACCCGCGCATGGAGCGAGAGCCCGGCAAGCGGGCGGATCGCCTCGAGTTGTGCATCGGTGAAGATCAGCGGCACCAGCGCCGGCCTGGTCGGCACGATCCGCAGTCCGAACGCCTCGGCAACGCGATACCCGAAATCGCTGGCCCCCATCTTCGGGATCGATTTGCCGCCGGTCGCCAGGACAACCGCGCGCGCCGCGAACTCCCCGGCGTCCGTTTCGACCCGGAACCCGCCATCAGCCCCGCGTTTCACCGCACCCGGGCGGACGCCCAGCCTGAGCTCACCGCCGGCGGCATGCAGATCCCTGAGCAGCATGTCGACGATCTGCCGCGCCGAGCCGTCGCAGAACAGCTGCCCCAGGGTCTTCTCGTGCCATGCGATGCCGGCCCCCGTAACCCGGTCGATGAAGTCCTGCTCGGTGTATCGGCTGAGGGCCGACCGCGCGAACCGGGGGTTCCGGGAGAGGAATCGGTCTGGTGAAATCTGAAGGTTGGTGAAATTGCAGCGCCCACCGCCCGAGATGCGAATCTTCTCGCCCGCCGCACGGGCATGATCCAGCACCACCACCCGCCGACCCCGGCGCGCCGCCTCGATGGCGCACATCAAACCCGCCGCCCCGGCGCCCAGAACGACCGCGTCCCACATTATCCCGTCCCTCTCTTTCCCGATCCCTGATAGTATCGTCACGCTCGCGGCGCCAGATCGCCCGGCGCGAAAAAGGGGCTGACCTGCTGCGTTGCCGTTGGCCGACAGTGTAACTGCCCGTGGCGCGACGTCAGCGGAAATGCTGCGAAAGAAATCGCAGGCGGACCGTGCGGCCGATCTGGTTGCCCAGGGAGTTCGCGGCGATCTGATTGAAGACGTGATTGGCGAACGGGATCCGCACAAGCTCGAGGTCGACCCCCGCCGCTTCGGCGTCGCGCACGAAGGCGAGCGTGCCCGGCGCGACCACGAGGCTATCCTTTTCCGGAAGGACGATCAGCGTCGGCGGCGCGTCCCGCGTCAGGTGGGTCGCGGACGAGACCGCCGCCACGCGCTCCGGATACGCCTCGGGGGCGCCGCCGATATAGCCCTCGATCAGCATCTTCGGCTCGAAACCGGGGATCGGGTATCCCTCCTCGTAGATGCTGGCGGGGTCGACGGCCGGATACTGGACGGCAATGGCGGCGGGCACCGGGATGTCGTCCCCGCAGCTCGACATCGCCCGGCCCGCCGCCGCGGCGAAGCCGGTGTTGATCGCGAGGTTGCCACCGGCCGAGTCGCCCAGCAGGGCAACCCGCGCAGGATCGCCCCCGAGGCGTGCCGCGTTTCGCGCGATCCAGACGAGGGCGCAGGCCACATCGTCCGGCGCCTTGTCCCAGGTCGGGTTGTCCGGTCCGAACAGGCGATAGTCCACGCTGACGACGAGCCAGCCGCGGTCGGCGAACCATCGCAGGTCGGCCGCGGTTTCGGTGTTCGTGCCTGTCACGAAACCGCCACCGTGGATATAGGCGATCACGGGGGCGGGCTCAGGTGCCGCGGGCGGCAGGTAGATCGCCGCGCGCAGCTCCGTTTCTTCGACCGTCCGAACCGTCTCGACCAGATCGGGGGCAGGCTGGTCCATGGCCCCGAGCCGCAGCGTTGCCGGCAGGTCGAGCGTCGCGCCGGCAGCCAGCGCCGCAAGGCTGATGCGGGCCACGATGACCCCCGCGCCGGCGATGCCGAGCGCCGAGAGCACAACCACAGTGCCGCCGAGGCGACGCAGACCGCCCAGGCGCGCCGTGACCCCGATGGCGAAAGCCACCAGCGCCGCCAGCAGCAGGAACGGTCCGAACGGTGCCCACACCATCGACCCGATGACGGCGTAGAGGCTGCCGGTCGGCCCGAGGCTCCCACCGATCACCAGACCAAGGACGGTGACGCCAACGAGGCCGGCGAGCACCGTCACTATGACCAGAACAAGGCGCATGCCGGAAACAATCACGAGTCGTGGGGCGCTGGCAATCGAGTTCCACGCGCCCTGTCCATCCCACAGGCAGGCCGATAGGATTCACGGCGGCTGTGAACCATGGGTCGCGCAGGCATGCGACTGAGCCGAACGCCGAGTGCCCGCTTTGTCCCTATTCGCGACATCCGATGGCAATAACTTCTGTGCGCTCCACGAGTGGCCGGTTTGGTGAAGCTGCAATGCAGCATCGGACCGGCGACGAACGGCAGCCGTGGGCCGTACGTCACCGGAGCAGCAAGGGCGGACTACGGACCTTCGCTGCGCAGGTCACGAATAGATGCAACGCGCAAGAGGCGCACGGTGACGCATCCCCGCAATTAAACCGGTGGGTCGGCACGAATGGCAGGTAGTCGCCATTCCTGCCTTGTCTGCCGGGTAGCAAACGTACTTCCAGGCTCAAGGCGCGGTGAGCGTCAGCAGCCGCGTCGGAAATCTCCGTCGGCCGGCTCGACATTGATGTGAGTAGGCTGTCTGCCCGGGCCGCACACGAACACCAAGAGGTAAACCTCACCGGGGCCAAACGCGCCGGACAGCACACCATCGGTCCAATCGTCACGCTGACCCCGAGCGTAGAGATCGGGGATCTGCGCGCGAAGTTCGCGGTCAGCGAAGAACATGTCGCCCTCGTCACCGGCCTGGCGAATGCCGAAGCTGTGGAAGTTGGCGCGCTCTTGCTGAAGCACGGCGCCTGGAGAGGACAGCCGTGCGCCCGAAGAGTTGTGTCGGTCGGCTTCGGTTATCGTGGCATAGTAACTGTCCATGACCTGCGCCGAGCCGGGAGCGGCGAGAGCGCAAGAAAACAACGCGATGATGGCGGAACGCAGCATGGAAACGGCGTCTCGGTGTTGAGGTCACATCGATAGATTAGCACGGGCGTTTTTTTGGAAAGGCCGGGCGCGTCGCTTTGCACAGGGTGCTGCGGCCTTTGCGGAATTGGTCGCCATTCAGGCCAGCGGCGCGGAGCGCGCGATGATCATGGCCCAATATCGGGTCAACACCGGATCATTGTGGTGAGCCGCGCTCGCTACCTTGGGCGTCGCGCGCCGGTGTCGAGGGTGGCGTTGACCGTGGCGAGAAGCGCGCCAACCGGTCGATGGATCGACGCAGGTGATCCCAGGGGACGTGTTCTTCCAGAGAGAACTCGTAGAACAGCGCTGGTTAAGCTTCCTACCGCGGCCCCATCATCGCCGATCCTCCCCTCAGTTGGGGGAATTGAATCAGTAGGTCAGACCTCGATATCGGAAGAGTTTTCAACAAAATATCTGCTCAGCGGACCTTGAGACGAGAGATGTTGCTGCACGATGTCATCAATGACCGGTTCGGAGACTTCGCCGCAGCGCTGAGCACCCCCACGATGGTCCGCTCAGCGCAGTGACGGTCGGTCCGAGTGTCACGCACAATCTCGGCGGTCCGCGGATCGTCCGGAAGATACATCACGGTGATCTTGTCACCTTCGGACACGCTGTCATGGAAACTTCGCGAAACGCGATCGCGACTGCGCTGGGAGGTGCCGCCCTCGAGCTCAAAACGATAGGTCACATAGCTGCGCTATAACCGGTCTCCTCCGACACGTTCCCGGCGGCGTTCAGTTTCAAGGACAACAGCCTCTGTCTGAACACCCTCCGCTTCAAGGGTCTCGGCCTCCTGCGCCGCCAGAACCGCGCCGAGTCCGAGCCCGGCGGCGATGACCAGGGGGATCGGGCCGAACCATGCCCGCTGCCGGCGAATGAGATCGAAAACCCCGATGGAGCGGACATCTTCAACAGCCATCAGTATCGAGCCGTCAGCTTGGGAATGCGTATGCAGGCCGGCAGAAGTTTTGCACAAACCATCCGCGCAATCCATGGTTGCAGTGCGGCACGACCGAGCCGCTGGCGCGCGCACCACCGCCCGTCTCCGAACACGGCACCATCGGCCGCGCTCGACCCAGGCGCATCGACAGCGCGGCCCTCGGAGAGCTGCTTGAGCCCGCGGCGCGCATGCATGAACAGCTTTGCGCATCGGCTCATAGGGTCACAAGCGCCGAGCCGCGCTGTCAGCACGGAGCAGGATCGTCCGGGCTTTCACCAAGCCGCATCCCCCCGGCCATCCCCGCCGGTGCCGTGCGCGGCGGGTGTGACGCCGGGCCGCGCCATCACATCGGGTTGCCGTTGAGCAGGGCGCTGCCATCGCTCTTGCCCTCGAACTCCATGACGCGACCGCCGTCATCTGCCGGCATGGTGAACATCTCGACCGCCATGGCCGCGCCCATGACATCGGCTTCATCCACCAGGGGGGACGCGGCGACATTCGACAGCGCGTCCTCGACACCGCTCATCGTGATCGTCGAGATGAGGTGCGGAAGCATGTCGCCCGCATCGAGGGTCATGTCGGCATCGAGCGCAATCTGCGCGCCGATCGCCTGCAGGCGCCCATTCATGCCCACGTCCAGGCTCTCCACCGCGCCGAGCAGCTGCTGCTCGGGGGCGCCGCCCATGAAAACGGCTCCCATGGCGCCGGCCGCCGCGCTGACGACGTGCTGCTCGGCCACCGCCGTGCCATCAAGGTTCAGCGCCAGCTCGAGCGGTTCGCGATCCAGCGCGCCATCCGGATCGACCATCATCCAGACATCCTCGCTGGGCGCCACCTGCTCGAGAAGGAGCTCCAGCGCGATATCCTGCGCTTCCTCACCGGGCACGGCCGGCAGGCTGAACGCGAAGCGTTGCCGATCGGCCGTCAGTGACAGATCCGGTGACGCCCCGCCTTGCGCACCCCCCAGGACCTGGTGCAGGAAGCCGAGCGCGACGCCCCCATCGGCATGCAGCCCCACCGTCTCCAGCGCCAGCGACAGCTCTTCCCTGCCGTAGAACGCCTCCAGATCGGCGCGTTCCATCGAGGAGCGCGCCACCTCGTCGCCCTCGCGCTGCTCCGTCGTGATACTTTCGGCATAACCGGCAAGCTCGAGCGTCGCCCCGCCCTCGAGCGCCTCGAGATCGAAAAGCATATCCGTGTCCTGGTGATCGAGCCCGTCGTTTCGCGCGGTGATGCCGAATTCCTCGATCTCCATCGTCATGCTTTGATCGGCGGCATGATCGGCAGAAGCGGCGGTTCTGTCGATGCTGGTAACGCCGGCGCTGACGCCCAGATCGAGACTGCGCGCCGTTGTCTCGAAATCGAGGGAAAAATTCTCGAAGAGCGCGCCGAAGCTCGGCGCATCCGCCGCCCCGTGGAAGACACCGTCGTGACTTCCGCCTCTGAAGCGCAGGATGTCGGCGGGCAGCGCTGCGGCGAAGTGCTCGTCGCTCTCGGTCAGCAGGCTCAGTTCCGCGCCATTCGCGTTGATCGCGAAGTAATGCCGCTCGTCGGCGGCGCGGTCGAGGAATTTCCCGCGCACATCGCCATCCGCGCGCGTGGCGACAAGGCCCGAGTGCGTGCCGTCGTCGTGCTGTGCGATGCCGATTTCGTCGATCCACAGCTCCTCATCCGGGGCAATCGTCTCGATCACCCGCACATTCTGCAAAACGACGACATCGCCATCCGTGTGCCGCTCCTGAGCCGCGATCTCGAAGCCCACCCGCTCGAGGACAGTCTCGAGATGCGCCGGGATTTCCGCGTCGAAGGCCGCTTCCGTGTCGATATGCTCGAGCGCGCCGTCGAGATCCTCACCAGCGATGGCGGCACCGGACGCCGCGATCGCGATAACCGATGCGAGCGTCGTGGCATACCGGGCCGACGAGCGGAGGACCTCATGTTTCATTCGTTAATTCCCTTTTGATTTCATCGTGGAATGGGGCGCTTCTCTCATCCCCGGCCGGCCCGCACGATGCCCCGATCGCACATCCAGATCAAGCCTTGCGTGTTGATGGCAGGCCGCGATCGCGCCCAGGTTGCGCCATCGGCGCACCTCATGTTTGGTCGTGTGCGTCGTGTCCCCGCGCTCCTGGCTGACTGGTCGCTGAAATCCGGTTCAATTGGCTTGATCCGACGGTTTTCACCGAGCGCAGCGCCCGATAACGCGTGGGAATTGACGCCCACGCTCGCGCACATAGTCCTTGATGATCGTGTAGCCGCCTTTGAAATCATGCTCTGCGCGCAACCGATCAAGAGTCCGCTTCGCGGTATGGCGTTGCTTGCGCGGCACCCCCGATCCCCGTCGAGCCAGCCGTCGATTACCTCGGTGAAGCCATCCAGCTTCGGCCGCGTGATCGGCTTCTCGCGCCGGTAGCCGGGCGACACCGAGAACGCCATGATCTTGTTGACAGTGCCGCGCGAGATGTCGAGATGCCGGGCCGCAGCCCGCTTGCTCATGCCGTCGGCGCAGTCCAGACGAACTTTCCGGTAAAGTTCCACGGTATAAATCCCCAAGCCCTCCCTGCTGACGCAAGAAGAGCGAAGTGGCCGGAGTTTTCTCCGCCCGCAGCAGGCCCATCCCGCCGCTACCCTGGCCCACTTTTGCAGCGCCGTCGTCAGGCGTCGAGCTTGCGTAGGGCGATCGCGGCGGCGAGCTCGGCCTCCTCGGCCGCATCGCGCACGCCCCAGAATGCGAGCGATCCGTCGCGCGGCCTCTGCATGGGTCTCATGCAGACGACAGGCTTCGTCGAGAGCCTCCTGCGGCTGGTCGGGCTCGACTGAGGTCAGAACAGGCCGTAGAGATCGCGCCGCCCGTGCACGGCGCGAACGATCTCGATACCGTCATCGGTGATCCGGTAGAGCAGCAGGTATGACCCGCTGACCAGATAGCGAAGCCCGGGGCGGATATCGTCCCGCGCCGGGCCGATCTGCGGATCGCGCGCCAAGTGGCTGGCGGCCTCGTCCAGCCTGTCGAGCACGCGATCCGCGGCGGCGGCATCGTCCTCAGCGATATGCGTCCAGATCCCTATCAGATCCTCGCGGGCCGCCCGCGTGAAATAGACCTGCAGCATCAAGGATCAGGAAACGCTACGGCGGTTGCGCGCCTCGCTCTTGATGTCGGCCATTGTTGTGCCCGGTGCGCTGCGCCCGCTGGCGAGTCCTTCGTCCCAGAGTTGCCCGACCACGCGCCGTGCCCGCCATTCACGCAGCGCCTCGCGAACCACCTCGCTCGAGGAGGCGTAGGAGCCGCTGCCCACCGCTTCCTGCAGCAGCGCAGCATGCTCGTCGGTGATGGAAATGCTGATCTTGCCTGCCATGTCGGATCCTCCTTCTCTGAAGGTAGGAAAAATTCGCACTCCCTGCAACCTCGACCAGAGGGAAAGTCGCCATGAAAAACTACGTCCAGACCGGCAACACCATCGCCCTCACCGCGCCCTATGCCGTCGCCTCCGGTGATGGCCTGCGCGTGGGCTACAGCTTCGGCATTGCCACGGGCGCAGGTCATCGTTTGCCGCGCGAGGATGGCGCCGGGGCAGTAACCGCCCGGTTGTGACCGCCTGCCCGGGGTGAGGCGGTTGGTTTAGCTTGCGTCGTTACTGACGTCGTTACCGACGTCGTATGCGATGGAGGCTATTATGCGAGACGGGGTTCTGCTCGGTGTC
>LFIK01001533.1_pt1 | contig 18400 bp, 25 predicted proteins | sample 643401 | NCBI WGS metagenome assembly LFIK01 (sample SAMN03777447, study PRJNA286221) | soda lake metagenome | biome: soda lake; feature: Kulunda steppe; material: water; isolation source: sample T5-Br brine of Lake Tanatar-5 | place: Russia: Kulunda steppe | collected 2010-07
CACACACACACCCCACCACACACACACTCCCCGCCACACACGCACCGCCACAAGTCCCGGCTCAAGAACCACATGGGCCACATGGGCGGGCGGTTGAGCTTCACAGGCATGCCACCTTGCGCCCTGCTGAAGATCTCGCACAGTTGCAGGGGCGTCAGCTCGTCCCCTGCGAGCTCCAAGGACTGGCCCGCCCAGCGCGGGGGGTCACTCAAGGCGTAACCTGCGCCATGCACAGCCACACAGGGTCGCTCAAGGCCTAGCCGGCAAGTTGTGACTGACCTGCACCATGCACAGCCACGCAGGGTCGCTCAAGGCCTAGCCGGCAAGTTGTGACTGACCTGCACCATGCACAGCCACGCAGGGTCGCTCATGGCCTAGCCTGCAAGGCATGACTGACCTGCACCATGCACAGCCACGCAGGGTCGCTCAAGGCCTAGCCTGCAAGGCATGGCCTGCACCATGCACAGCCACGCAGGGTTGCTTGAGGCATCACCCGCAGTGCACGCCCAACACCACACACACTCTGTCTCTGTCGACGGCCCCATGATCTAATGACTGCACTTGTATGCGCCTCACATCCAGCGGCAAAGCCTCTCACAAGCCTTCATTATCACACCACTTACATGCAAGCGCATGTAAGTGCTACAAATAGCTTTTCTTTGAGCAATGCAAGGGCACATCTGCCGCATCCTGACACACCTGCGCACAGGCCAATGTCACGCGCTGCCAGGAACTGGATTGGCTTGTCAGGAGGAGTGCTCCACGTCAAGCTGCCTTGCAAGATCCCAGGCCGCGTGTACTTCTTCCAAAGCTCCTCCATGAATCTGGAATTACACATGAGGGATTGGGGCGCAAACAAAGTCTCCAGACAAGCATGCACAAAACCACACAAACTGGATGGGCCCACAGGATTGAAATGCAAGCTCAAGACTCACCTATTACGCAAGTCCTTGACAGTTGAAACATTGCACATGTTGCACACACTTTTTGACCAAAAACAACTTACAGGGTAGCTTGAAGTGCGCACAAGGGCAGGCCTGCAGGTAGCAAGGGCATTGATTGTAAAGGTTGCACCGGCAAGCATGTACAAGTATGGAGTGTACAATATGCAGACAGGTAGGAGATAAGATAAGTGTTTCTTGACGAAGTAGAGACTGATTCATGATTATAAAGGTAAGGTCTACAACATGCAGCTTCGAGAAGCTTTCAGCCTTTGTTGATACACGTTTGAAACTCACCCTTTTCCGAAAAGATGTCTTCAACCTTGTGCTTTTGCTCAACCTGCTCGCAGGGGCACGTGATGAGCCACGAGTTGCTGGAGCAGAGTGCTCGTACCACAGCCTTTTGTCATATTATGGAGCTGGACAGCGCTAGGAGGTTTTCTCCTAACTCCCTGATGTATGTATGTAGGTAACCTATTGTTATGCACAGCATGCTGCAAATCGGCGCACTTCTTGGTAGCAGTGCATTGTTTTGCTACAAAGACGTGCTCAAAACACATGGATAAGTCCTTGTGACCGTCTCCTCAGGCTGCTCGTGTTAGATGTGGGCACCATCTATGCTGGTTGAGATGTACCTGGGAGATGCCGGTGTTCTTCCCGCGCCCACCAGCACTGTTGTACACCACTGCACCAGACACAGGAAGGTTCAGGTGTTGATGCTCGCCGCTCATCTTCAGCTGCATAAATCATAGGAAGGGAGCTCGAAAACAAAGCCAACCAAACACCAATAAGCCCTTCGTTCTGTCAAGAAACATGCCTGCCTCCCTCTGCCAAAGCACGATTGCCTTCTTTGATAGGCCTCCCACAAAGTGAGCTTACAGTAGAGCACGCAGGGGCAGGGGGGCCTCCGACAGCAGTCAGTTGGGTGTTGGAGCCAGCATCATGCACAGTAGGTGCTGCCCTTCTCTGCCCCACAGCTGAGACACTGTGCCACCCTCTGCTGCAAGGCCCCTCGGCACCTACCGAGCTGCACTCTTCCTGTTGCAGCCAGCGCAGAGGCAAGCCGCTGTGCGCGCACGACCTCCGCAGGGTCCGCTGATGCGGCATCCTTGGACAGGGCATGGCAGTACACCTGCCATGCGTGCGTGCGTGTGCGTGTGCGTGTGCGTGTGCGTGTGCACACATGACCATGTCGCCCAGGGCGTTGGGGCGCTGCGGCAGGTGTTTTTTTTGACAAGAGCCTAGACAAGCGCTGGTGCACGAGCACAGAACGCAGGCTGGGCAAGGGGTGTGCAACCTACGCAGCGGCCTGCCCAAGCTGTGGACGCCGTGCAGCGGCCTGTTGTCAACACGACAATTCAACAACACATCGGCCTGCCCCAGATTTGGACGCCAACCCGTTCACAAGCAGGACCACAGACAGCACTGGAGAGCGATCAGTTTGACGGCAGGAGCACCAAATGGTCTTGCATGCCGGTCTGTTGACAGCAGGGCCCCTGGAAGGCCAGGGTGAGCCAAGTCACTGTGTAAATGCAGCGCCACAGTCAAGCGCCTGGCTCAGGCTGCGGCGCCTGCCAGGTGGCTATTGGGGACCCCCGCATGGAACCCAGAGCAACACCCGCGGCAGTCAGCACGCCGCAATGGGGCGCGCGCAGAGAGGATGGCGGGCGAGAGTGGGTGCAGAAGATGGCCGCACTCACCAAGTCTACCCCCTCCACACACTTCCTCAAGGAGTCCTCATCATCCAGGTCCCCCTGTGGGCGCGCACAGCAGCGCACACACCAAGTGGCCCGGCGCGCGCACGCGGCACACAAACCGAGCGGCCCGGCACACACATGCAGCGCGCACAGCAGCGCACACACCAAGTGGCCCGGCGCGCGCACGCGGCACACACACCGAGTGGCCCGGCACACACATACAGCGCGCACAGCAGCGCACACACCAAGTGGCCCGGCGTGCACACGCGGCACACACACCGAGTGGCCCGGCACACACATGCAGCGCGCACAGCAGCGCACACACCAAGTGGCCCGGCGTGCACACGCGGCACACACACCAAGTGGCCCGGCACACACATGCAGCGCGCACAGCAGCGCACACACCAAGTAGCCCAACGCGCACACGCAGCGAACCGAGCAGAGCACTTAGCAAAGCATACACGGCAGCGCACATATATGCGGAGCGGCCCGGCTGCGGCAGTCAGGCGGCTGATTGCACGCTAGCGCGCAAGTTGACTGGCAGCCGACATGTGCACCCCTGGTACTGTGTGAGTGGCAAGCATGGCAGAGGCACATCCACAAGGCCTGCAAGGGAGCCTGTGAGAAGCCTGTTTGGAGGGCTGCAGTCCAAATGCCTCGGGCTGAGTTGCAAAACGTTGTTGTCATCAGCTTGCGGCTCACGTGAGCCCTGCGCTGGAAAGAGCGCAGCTGGATCCTATGGCGCTTCCTGCAGAGACCATAAGGCCTGTGCCTGCAGGAGCACAACTGGATCCTAAGACGCTTCCTGTAGAGACGATAAGGCCTGTGCCTGCAGGAGCACAGCTGGGTCTGATGCTGGTCCGCGCTCTTAAGGCAGCGACACGCGCAACCCCCCCCTTGGTGCGACCCCCCCCTAGCCCTCCCGAGGTGCAATCCTCCTGGAGCCCCTGCCCCGATGCGCGTTCTGTTCTGGAACTTCCGGAGCCTATGGGCTCCAGAGGATCCCACTTCCCATATTCACCTTGGTGTGCGCCATGTGTGCGTGTTCATGTTCACTGCCAGCTGCGTGAACGCACGCCTTGTGCGAGATCGCCAGGTTTGCGTCCTCTTAGCACCCGCACCTGGATGATCTGCATGCCTTGCTCTTGCATCGCAGTCGCTGCTGGGCTTGACGGGTTCCGGGTCAGGGTTGCTGCCTGCATAGGTTAGTGCGCATGCGCAGGCGTCAGGCGTGTACACACAACAAGAAAGAAACCAGCCACCTAGCATCAAAGGCATACGAGGGAGGAAAGCTGCTGGCTGCGTCCTGGCAGTACCAGGAACAAAACCGAAAAGCTATTGATGAACAGGCATTCATAAAGAGGCCTGTATTTCAGGCTAAGTTCCCTTGCTTGCGCACACGCACAAACACATCATACAATTGTGTGAGCATGCAGACTCACTCGCCTGCACTTTGCTTGCGATGGGTGAGGCGGTCAGGCCCTCTAGTGCACTCTTCCCCGTGATGCCTGTTGTGCCTGTATGAATAGCCATTGTAAATAGGAGCACGGGGAATAGGAACATGGCGGAAACATGGATGGAAACTTGCCATCTTTAGTACCAGTACCTCGACTGGATCTGGATCGCAGGTTGCACAAAGAGCCCCCCTCCCTCTAGAGTTACCTTTGTTTGCTTACCAATGAGAAGAAGGCGAGGCTTGGTAGCATCACTTCCTTGCGCCACAGCACAGATCTTTGACAGGCGATGTCCCCTGAGGCAGGTGGGAGAGGTGCCTCTTCTGTGCATCTTGTGGTAGTGCGCCATTTTGCTCTTGACTTAGTGTCCAAGTCAAGTTGACTCGACACAAAGGACTGAACAACATACAACGTATGCGGACATATGCATGCACAAATTCCTCGCACCTTTTCAAATTTCTGCCAATCGTAATACCATTTCTATGGGATGGATACCTGCCAACCAGTGGCTGCAGGGTGCTTAGCATGTTGTCCCAATGTCAATCAGGTCTAGTTCAAGTTGTTTAATGATGGGGGCAAATTAGGAAATTTCAATATATTTTCATTTTATAATTTTCACATCAGACCTTCATAATTTAGCCGAGATGTTCCTTTTCGCAGACAGAGCTCAGCTTACAGGACGTTTTATGAAGCAAATTATTTATGGCCTTGATCCTGGGAGTTTGGCAGCAGGCTGTGCCCGAGCACTTCGCAGACAACATGCAGGGAACTCAGGCTGCCCTAGCCTGCTGCACACATCCACGTAAGTAGCATGTTTAAAGCTCAGGTAAATTTTGTGGTAGAGTTCTCTGGCCATCTGATCTATGTCCCACTCCCAGATCGATATCGATCTGGGGCTTTGATTAGCTGATTGCTCATGGATATGGCCACGCCTGCGCAGGCACCTGCGATCAGGTATTGAGTCAGGTCCAAGCAGCAAAGAGGGACCACGCAGCGGTGAAGAGGGAGGCGCGACAGAGGGGGTGAGCCGCAAAAACATTGAAACGTGTGCTGAGAATGACAGGGCCCAGCCCAGACAGTAAGAGTGCTTAACATGCTGCCTTATGGACCTTATTTTGTCTCTCTGCACAACTATGCCTGTAGCTGAGAGATCACTGCGTGCAAGTGTTTGGTTGTTGAGCGATGGAGCGAACCAAAGAAGGGCATTGACTGCCTTGTCCTACTGCACAGAAAGCGCTTGAAGAGGAGGCCCATAGGTTGAAGCAGAAGGTGCAAGAAACAGCACACAGGGCAGCAGAAGACCCTGTGAGCATTGCAAAGGAGGTGAGTGAGCAGAGGGGGCGCGCTCCTTGCGTGCTCTTTGTGGCGTGCTCTCTGTAGCGCACTTTTTGCACGGAGACAGGAGCACCAGAGCTCAGATTCTCCTACTTCTTATTATTCAGCTAGGCAAAGCGTGCTGCTTTAGAACCTCAGTTTGCCACCTGTCTCATTGGCCAGGTCTGTCAGACTGTTACATGGATGCTCCTGGGTTACACGCGCAGGCTGCGAGAAAGACAGCTGAGGAACTGCGGCAGGCAGGCAGAAGTGCAGCACAGTATGCCAAGGTGAGGCCACCACACAGGCATGCCAGGCCCAGAATGCCAAGCAGATGACGTAATGTGAGATGATATCTGTTGGGGCTCTTGCAGGGTCCTGGATACATGGTTAAGAAGCATAATTTTGAAGCATGATTCATCATGTATCTTGAGGTCCGCTCCCTTGGTGCACTTTCAATGCAGGAGTCTGTCGCCGCAACGGAAGGGTACGTGCAGCAAATCGCAGGCAAAGGCAGGGAGGAGGGTGAAAGGGTGAGCAGGGGAAAAGGAGCACGTATTCTGCCTTTTAATGCTTGATCTGCGCACTGCACAACATTCCACGCAAGCAGCATGCGTGACTCTTCTTACTTAGCGAGCAATGCCCGTAATGTCAAAACTGGAACCAGGTGTTAAATTGAAAGGCACCTGTTACTGCCGCAGTGATCAAGTTGATCCCCCGCACTGAGACGCATGTTCAGACCACACGCTAGGCAGCTGAAATGCAGGCACTTGGCTTGACAAAGCCCCGGACAGACAAGGAGATCGATGCTGAGCTGGAGGTAGGCAACTCATGCTGAAACAAGGGCAGGATGAGAAACAGCGCTTGTCAAAAAGCAGTACCAAGATGGTATTGCCTGCCATCCTTCTGGTGGGCCAGCATAGGCTCTACGGGCACAAGCTTAATTGCAGAGCTGCGACCCACATAGTTTTCCTTTAACCCAGGTATCCCTGAAGGCTGGCAGTCAATGACTTGAGGCAGCAAAATTGCTGTACATACCAAAGGCATGATTTGGGCCTCACATGTGCAGGAGCAAGTAAGACAAGGATTATCCGGGTACACTCCAGAGAAAGCGGCCTCAAAGGGTGCGGTTTGTTTTTACCAAAAGATGGATTTCAGATGCTGCGTGCATTTCAGTTTATGCGCGACGGGTTTAAGGTCTTAGGTGTGAGTCTGAGGAGCAATCCTTTTCCGATGGAGGAGAGTGAAATGAATTCCCAGTTTGGTCCTCCATCCATCTCCATCAACCAACCTCCAGCCAAGCTACTTGCACGAGCTTGCTCTTCCATACTGCTTTTTTCCCAACAAGAGCAATGCTTAAAGCCGCCAATGCCAAACCAGGCACTTGCTTCGTGTTTCAACCCTGGCCCCTTCTTCATTTCCATTTAGCAGGAGAGCGCGAGGCTAGTGCTGGGACAACTGAGCCCTCAAAAAGCATGTCAGCAGCTGAGGAAGAGGCCAAGCTCATGGTAGGCAATTCGCACCACTCAATTTTGCTTGAGCCCATTCTTAAACTTTTAATCCGTGTTGGTCTATACCAACCTCCACAACACAAGGCCTGCTTGCTTTCACTTTAGCCCATAGTGTGCACAATGTCACGCCACATTGTGTCTGTGCCAACTTGGCATGCCAAATCATGGTGATTGTCATTGAATGACGTTCGTTGGCCATTTGTATAGTCCTCTAGTCTCGCAATAAGGAACCTAGATCAAGAGTCATGGAACTTATGTGTTCCATTACATTTTATGAAGATTATGGTTTGCTCCTGTGTAGCTAAGCAGTTTGTATTCTGGCAAACGTAGTAGGAACTGTTCTCGGTACTGAATCAGGACATTCCCTTCATGCACATGTTTTGTACTGATGCCCTGTGAAAGTTCAGGATAAAGACAAAGAAAACCAACTTATTAGATCATGCCTTTTCTGTCTGTCTGCCTGCAGCGAGGCGACACTATTGGTGGAAGAGCAGATGGCAGCACAAGTCAGGAGGCAAGGGTTGGGGGGCAATCAGCAGGCACTGTTGGGAAACCCCCCACAAACATCTGAGTCAGCATTTACCCTGCTGCACGCAACTGGTCATTTTATTTGGCCGCAGGACGTCAGTTTACAAGCGTATCAAAGATCTCAGTTTGCAAGCATAGAATTAGGAATGCATCGTGGGTGGTGGCTGTGAGTCGTGTGATTCTTAAGCAAATGTGTAAACTTTGAGATCATGGTACCCAAAAATCGCCATGGTTCATGGTGTATTGGAATCGAAGGCTTGCAGGACTTGATCAGTAAGGACAGACCTGCGCCTCTAGCAACTTGGCAGGAACAGAGTATGGATGACAATGGAGTTAAAGGGAGTCATACTTCTTTTGTCGATCACACCTAGCTGTCAGTCTGTAACGTGTTAGCGGCGCTACGCAGAAAGCCAGGATCATGAGCTTTACATGTGAGCAGACCCATGTCCGGCAGCATGTGGGCGCAGTCGCCCTGGTGGCAACGGCGGCACCACGTTTCATTCTCAGTTCCCTAATCCGAGGACAATGCCTCTTCATCTTCAGCGGCCAGGTCGACGCCCATGTTGCTGGGCTTCCCAGCCCTTGAGGGCATGCGGCGCGTGGGCTCTTTGGTTTTGAACTGCAAAAGCATGGATACAAGAAGCCTGGATGGGGGTAGACGCGCAGGCGGTGCAAACGTGGGACAAACCCTGGCTGAGGCAAGCACGCAGGCAATGCAAACGTGGGACTAACCCTGGCTGAGGCAAGCGCGCAGGCGGTGCACACGGCAAGGTCAACAGGTACTCAAGAGTCTCAGTGGCTTTAGGGGCTGTTAGGGGTGCTTGTGCACACATGGACACAGCAGCCTGCACGCGTGCGTGCCTCCTTGAGCCCTGACGCATGCTGGTGCTCCATGCTGTGGGTGCGTGCGAGAGGACACACACATACACATACAGCTAGCTCAGGCCTCGTGCTGACTGTGCCAAGCAGCATGTGCTGGCATGTGGCTGCAGATATGCCACACTGGGCTAAAACCATTGTCAGGCGGCAGGAGCGCCTCACCGGTGTTGGGAGACAAAACCATTGTCAGGCGGCAATAGCTGTGGCAAGGGCATGGCTACTCTGCGCCCCTTAGCGCCATTTATGTGAAAGCACGTGTGTGTGTGTGTGTTCTTGAACAAAGCTTGCATGTGGTATAGTAGCCACAGTACCGCAGCAAGTCCAACATGAACAGGGTGTGCAAGCAGGTAGTGCTGTGTGAGGAGGGCTGAAGAATGAAATTCTTCATTGGCCTGAGTATAACCAACCATACAATCTTGTGTTTTTTCTTACAGGGAACTGTGCCAGCGCCATCAAAACCGTCAGTCACACTGGGTACCCAAATAGCACAGCCAGCAGCACAGCTAGCAGCATTGCCAGCAGCACAGCCAGCAGCGCCGCCAGCAGCACAGCCAGCAGATTTCCGACCGGCAGCAACAGCAGCACCAGGCGCAGCAGCAGCACTCAAATATGTCTTTCCCAACCAGCCAACTTTTGAAGCCCCCGCAATTGACCCTGAGAAGATGCTCTACTTCTACCGCCCTTTTGAGATTTCGTTTGTTGGAAACCCAACCAAGAGATCCAATGCTGGCAGCCCTCACCCTCGCGCTCTTAGAGGGCGACCTGGAGCCTCGCGAGGAGAAAACAAAGGGCCTGTACTTCACCAACTGGCCGGAGATGGACCGGATGATGCAGGGGCAGCTAGGCTAGTTTCTTGAGAAGATGCAGAGCGGAGTCACCAGTCGGCCAGGAGGCATCAAGATATGGTCAGCCGGGAGCAAACTGTCACAACAGCAAGAGCCCTCATGTCGACCATGTCGGGCAGTGCGCATCAGCTGGAGTACCCAGTGTGTTTGGAGATGATGATGGACGACATGTTCCTCTCTGCCCATTTCTATGCTTCATTGGTCAAGCTCAATTGCTCTGCAGAGCTGCTTTGCTGGCTATCAGACATGGACGGTAAAAACTCTACCGTCAACGTCTGATAGCCAGCAAAGCAGTGGGCTTCATGTATACCACGAGGTGGAGAGCCGCGCGCGCGTGTTGCCATGGCCAGCCAGGGGCTGCATGAAGCTTGGCGTGCGCGAGACGGGCCTTTTTGACCCCTGACACAGCCGGCCGCCCTTGAAAGCTGTGACATGCTCGCAAGCTCTGCTAGCAGGGACACAGCAAGCCACAGGCTATGCAAGGAAGCTGCACCCCACCCACGAATGCTTAAGACCCTGAGCAGCAGCAGGAGGCAAAATGCGGGATCCAGAGCGCCTCGAGCACATTGACACAGCGCGCCCCTGTAGGAGAGCAGCAGGGGCGCTGGGCGTACACACAGGAACACACAACTAGACGTGCGTGCAAGCGCAGCGCCCTTCAGACACACACACATGCGCGCACAAACACAAGTGGGCCCGCCACGCACGCACAACAACCCTTTCTTGGGGTCCTCAAACATGCACTTACCCCCCTCAGGCCTACATACCATCTTTGGGGCAGAGCCAAGCACGCACATACCCTCTCAAGCCTGAGCAAACACGCACACACTTTTGGGGGGCTGGGCCAAACACCAAACACGCACTTACCCTCTTGGGGGCTGGGCCAGCCGCACTGGCGGGCTTGGTCTGGCGGCCCTTGCCCTTCTGAGGCCTCGCAGCTTTGGTGTGTGACGGGGGACGAGGGGAGGCAGTGGTCCCTGCATACAGCACGCCGGCCCCACTGAATGCTCAACAGGTCTTGCACGTGGCAGGCGCCAGGACTGGGCCAGACGCACACACACCCCAACTCCATAAAACACTTCATCACCCTCGTGCACGTGGCCGGCACTGGACACGACGCACATGAGTCGCATGGGTGAGTGTGAGCTTGCGTTGCAGGCGCAGCGCGGGACGTGGCAGCCAGCGCAGCAGGCAAACACAGCAGGTGCACGAAACTTGGTGCGAGGGCGCCGCGCACTGCTTGAAGTGTGCAGCGCAGGCCCGCGCACTGCTTGAAGTGTGCAGCGCGAGCCCGCGCATTGCTTGAAGTGTGCAGCGCGAGCCAGCGGTCAAACATATGGGGAACACAAGGCGAACGTATGGGGAACACAAGGCGAGCATATGGGGAACACAAGGCGAGTCAAACATATGGGGAACACAAGGCGAACATATGGGGAACACAAGGCGAGCATATGGGGAACACAAGGCGAGCATATGGGGAACACAAGGCGAGCACGCCTAACAGGCAAGCACAGCACAGCCCATGGCTGGCGCGCACACATACACACACATGCAGCTGTCTTGGTGTCCTGGCAGCAATGTGTGTCAATGTTTGTGCAAGCAACGCTCACACTTTGGCAGCTGCTGAGTGCCAGACCCCCTGAGCATGCACGACCAGGGGCAGCTGCCAAAGTGCGAGCGTTCCTTGCACACGCACACAGCAGCATCTGATCATGCACGCCCAGCCTCAGCAAAATCAGGGCGCGCAGACAAGGCCGGGCTCAGCTAGCCGTTGCTGGGAGTGCACACCAACTGCTCCTGCGCTTCTGACCGCTGATCGGTGCTCTGACTGCCAACGGGTGTGGTGCGTCAGCCAAGGTCCGTGTGCCAAAGCTGGGTATGCCCAATGACACGGGAGGGACTGAACGCTTAGCGCATCAAACTGCAGTGAGTGTTGCGGAGGATAGGCCAGGAGGATAGGCACGGCCTCTGGCGTTCCTGTGTGCCATCAAAGCTGTGTGATTCCTAGTCATGCCCGGGGCAAGCAAGCACCGTGTCCCTGTGCTGCACCACCAGCGCAACAACCCCCGCACGGACGTGACAAACCCCACATGACAGTCCTCTTCTTCCCTGTGCCGCCGGCCTGCAGCACACACACACGCACACACGCACACACATACACGCACACACACAGCCGCACCTTCCGTGCCGCCCTCCGACACCACCCCCACACCCTCGTCCTCCTTCTTCACCCTCGCCCTCGCTCCCCCGCCCCTGGCCATGGCAACCCTGCCCCGCCCCGCGCCCGCCCGGGCCCTTGCGCGCGCAGCCCCGCCCCGTTTGCCCACGCCCCCCTCTGCCCTGGCTGCTGCCGCCTGCGGGTTGGCCGCACACGCCACGCCCTGGTCCAGCTCTGCATGGAAGCCGCACGGCAGGTGGTCGCCCAGGCGCAGCTTGGCTGCGGGCGAGCAGCAGGCAGCAGGCAGCAGCTCAGGCGCGCTCCAGTGGCTCCAGCGCGTGTGCAGGCAGTCGCTGAGGCAGGCAGCTCCACTGCTTACGCGCAGCGCTGAGCGCACGCAGCGCAGGCTGCGGCCCAGGCGCACTTAGCAGTGGCTCCAGCATTCGGTCAAGCAATCAGCTGCAGGTGTGTTGCGCTGCGCTGCGCGCACTCAGCACCGGGCGGGCTGCAAAGCAGCGCAGATGGCCACAGAGCGCCCAGCCCCACCAGCTGTGCTCTGCCGACCGCCACCCAGAAGTGCACATGGGCTGCAAAGCAGCGCAGATGGCCACGGAGCGCCCAGCCCCACCAGCTGTGCTCTGCCGACCGCCGCCCGGAAGTGCACATGCGCTGCAGTGGGAATGTCTCTGTGCACCCTTACCCATGTCCATGCTGTGGGCGTGCCTGTGCGCACACTCACCCATGTCCATGCAGATCTGGCTGGTGTTCTGGAGTGTGTTTGTGTGATTGATGGAGGAGTGCATGCACATGCATGCGCACATGCGGCAGGCTTGGCAGGTGGATCAGTGCTGCTGCAAGCATCATGCACACATCTACATCATGCACACACCTACATCATGCACACACCTACATCATGCACAGACCTCCGCCTGACTCAGGCCCACAAGCAAACGCCCACACACCCGCAGGCACCCCTAAAGCTGGAGCAGCCACGCCCTCCTGCAAATGAAGTCAAGCACACTCACGCGCATACACACACATTTGCCCGGCTGCATCTGAACCGCAGAGGAGCGCCACACGCACGCACGCATGCGGGTTGCGCACACTTCCGCCCACACTCACGCCTCAGGCCGCGCGCGATGTGGGCGAAGCTGAAGAGCGCCTTGGGAAGCGTGACCTGGCCGGGGTATGCAGGCACGTGGGTGGGGCCGGGCTTGCCATGCAGCTCGCGCGCCACAAGCTGACGACCCAGCAGCACGCCAAGGTCGCACACCGCGCGCATGCGGGTGGTGGCGGTCGGGTCTTCATCCCCCACAGGCTGCAAGCAGTACAGGGTGGATTTGGGGGCGTGTGTGGGCGCTTGACCACGCAAGCATGCGCACAGGTGTGTTGTGCGCTTTTTTTTTGTGTGTGTGTATGTGCATATATGAGTGTGTCTTTGTATGTGCGCGGGTACTTGACCTTTTGAGTACGTGCAAAGGTGCGTTAGGCACTTATGTGTGCGTGTGCATGTGCTTGTGTGTGGGCACTTAACCATGCAAGCATGCGCAGGTACGATGCGCAGAAGTGTGTGTGTACGCGAGTGCACATGTTTGCAGGCAATTGACCATGGAAGCATGAGCAAAAGTGTGTTGCGCGCTTGAATATGTGTACGTGTGTACGCGTGTGCGTGTGTGCAGAGGCGGGGTCAAGCTTGCGAGTGATGTGGCAGGACGTAGCTGCAGCCAAACAGCAGGGCCAAGAGCGTTGGCTGCAGGCTAAGGAACGAGCTGCTTGCTGAGCAATCAAGCCTTATAAGTACTGAGTGTTTGAAGTCATGATCAGAGGCCACCCCTGCACCTTGACATGCACACACGCACAGCCTGGCACAAAGCCACCGTGCGTGGCCATCCCAAGCGCAGACATGCACCACCGCTTGCAGCACGCACGCACCACCATTTCACGCATGCACGCCGCCACCAGCTGCAGCATGAAAGTGCGCACCACCATTTGCAGTTGAACCTCCTGCCGTCAACAGTAATCACTACGCACTAGCTTGCAGCTCTTGCAGAAAACACACCTTCTACACCTGCAGCATGCCACCTCAACCTATGACAGCTCTTGCAGCAGCAGCAGCTGCAGCAGGTTGTTTTGCTCATTATGGCGGTGTTCGTCGGAAGCAGCAAGAACGCCACAACCATTTGCAGCAAGCGAGCACGCACCACCAAATCCAGCAGCTTGTTGTTGCTCAGTATGGCGGTGGTCACCGGGAGCAGCATGGCAGCGTCTGCACCTGGGCCGGTTCCAAAGCCCCCCCGCCCATTGCCCTCCAGCAGCAGCGGCTCCAGCAGCGCCTGCAGCACAGAAGGGCGCGAGCAGCAAGTTGCGTGCACAGAGAGTACGGGCATGTATGCAGGCAGGGAGGTGACGAAGGGCGCGCGCAGAGGTGACGAAGGACAAAGGACGCATATGGAGGCTCCATCAGCGCCTGCAGGTGACAAAGGACGCATTCGAAGGTGACGTTAGACACATTCAGGGGCTCCAGCAGCGCCTGCAGCACTGAGTGAAGGGGAATGTGGTGTCAAGCACCGTTCGCAGGGCATATTGAGTTGCACAGGGGGCGCAGGCGCGCACGCGGGCTCGGTGGTGCTGCTCCTGTGGCAGGGCACATGGGAGTGCCCGCACAAACTGCCTGTGGTACGGAGGGGATGGCAGTTTGTGTATATGTGTGTTAGTGTGTGTGTGTGCGTGTGCAGGCACACTCATGAGCACACAAGTGCATGCGCGCGCATGCGCAAGCACATGTGTGTGCTTTCCTGTGCTGTGTGCGCCTGCGTTTATGTGTGCTCACGTTTATTTTTTTATACTTGAACGTCTGCTTCGGTGTGCGTGTGTTGTGCGTCGTGCGGATGGACGTGCGCACAAGGGCGCACAGTGCCAATGGGAGAGCCCGCGTGCGGTGGCTGAAGGAGTTTGTAGTGGAGCATGCTAAATGCTTCTTCTACCACAAAAGTGCGCGTGTGCAAGCACATGTGCATGCGCTCCTGTGCTGAGCGCGCCTGTGTTCATCTGCAGGACGGCTATAGGGTCTTTCACCTCAAGGGTGCGCAGGCGGGGGGCCCTGCTGTTGCGAATAGGGAGGCGGGTTGTGTGCACAGGGGCTTGTCGGCACACGTGCACGTGCGGGTGCATGCGCGCATGCACGAGGGCCTGTGTGCGGGCGCATGGACCATTGGTGGAGGCAAGGTGCGGTCGCCAGAGGCGTGTGGCCAGTGCGGCCGCAAAACTAGTGTGGCCAGTGTGGCTGCAAGATGGGTGTGGCCAGTGCGGCCGCAAACAGTGTGGCCAGTGTGGCGGCAACACCAGTGTGGCCAGTGTGGTTACAAAGAGTGTGACCCGTGTGGCCGCAAGACTAGTGTGGCCACAAAGAGTGTGACCTGTGTGGCCACAAAGGGTGTGACCCGTGTGGCCACTAAGAGTGTGACCAGGCTGGCCACAAAGAGTGTGACCAGGGTGGCCACGAGACCAGCGGTAGGGGCAAAGAGTGACTGCGAACGCAAGCACAGTGCAGCACATGCCCTTCCGTTTCCTCTCAGGAGGGCGCCAACCGACCCCAATCCCGAGAGCGCCTGCTCCGTCTTTGGCTTGAAACCTCAACAACCTCGTGCACATTTAAGCCTGAGCATGTAGTGTAACACACGCCAACATTTAAGCCTGAGTATGTCGTGTAACACACGCCAACATTTAAGCCCGAGCATGTGGTTTGACACACGCCAACATTTAAGCCTGAGCATGTGGTGTAACACACGCCCACAGCACGGCGCCGAAGACGGTGGCCTTCTCCCCCGCCTTGACGCTGTGCATGGGCGCTGCGTGGTGGCAAGGGCCCTGGCATGAGCAGAGGGACCCTGGCATGACCAGAGGGGCGTGGCAGCAAGCGGCTGCAAGTGCAGCAGCAGCAGAGCCCAGGGCGCGTGCAGCAGGGCTGCAGCAGCAGCAGAGCCCGGGACGCGTGCAGCAAGGGCTCAGGCATGCAACCCCGCAGCAGCAGACCGTGCAGCTGCAGCAGCAGCAGAGCCCAGGGCGCGTGCGCGAGAGCTGCGGGCTGCCCCATGTCAAGCTCAAGTGGGGGCCACCTGCATCATCTGGCAGAACGGCCGGAGCGCCGCCTGCCGCTCCTCCGCAGCCTCCACCTCCTCAGCCCCTCCCGGCTGCCTGTCCCGCTGCACGCTGGCTGGGCTGTGGGGGTGGCTGTTGCTGTGGCCTGAGTGCGCGCGCGCCGCCTTTGGCTGTGGGCTGCGTGGAGGCCCCTGCTTGCGCAGAGCACCAGCTGCCCCGGCTGCCGCCGGCTGCACTGCTGCAAGGCCGCCCGAGGCAGCCGCCTCCACCACCACCTGCAGCACCACACGCGCCAGCCGCGCACTTATGCATGATGCAGGATGCACAGAGAAACAAGCACACACATATGCACAGACACACGCCCATATGCACACCCCCTGCGCGTGCACCCGCAAATGCAAGGCCAACTGCGTGTGTTCGGCGGGTCCGCTTGCGCCCTGCGCCACCACACCACAAGGAAGTCTTGGATATGCACAGCGACGCCCCCCAAAAGGGGCTCAAGCCCATGGCCCGCGCAAGACTGTGGGAGACGGGGCACCTGCTGTGGCCAGTGCACACTCACGGACTTGCACACCTCACAGGTGACATGCCAGCAGGGGTGGCAATTAGAGACGTGAGGGCCCTGATGGAACACGCTCACACCATCTGGTTGGGTACTCACACCAACTGTGGTTGGGTACTCACACCATCTGGTTGGGTACTCACAGCACTCCTCAACCGTGCGCATGGCCTACACGTGTTTGCTCTTGAAGCTGCTGCAGCAGGGACAGGTCGTAGGAGTCGCCATCAGCCACAAGGATACCAAGGACGGCAGGTTTTAATGGCTCCTTCAGTCATTGTAACACAGGCGCAGAGCGCGCGCCTCTCTCTACAGCAACACCGCTCATCTCTACAGCGACACCGCTTGTCTCTACAGCGAGACCGCTCATCTCTACAGCGACACCGCTCATCTCTACAGCGACACCGCTCATCTCTACAGCGACTCCGCTCATCTCTACAGCGACACCGCTCATCTCTGCAACGACACCGCTTGTCTCTACTGCGACACCGGTCTGCACGCCCCCACATCACAGAGCACTTGCATGTTTTGACAACAAGAAGCACACAGTACGCCCCTAAATAAATGTGCCCCCCCGAACAAAAGAGCCCCCCCCTGCCTCTCACTGCATATGACCCTCCACATGCCTCTGGTCAGAATATCACGACCAGCACCTCTAACCAGAGGCCATGCTCCGCCACAAGATCGATGCACACGGCACACTCCACACTTAAGGACGCTCCGTGCTTCCCGCACCATGCATGAGGCGTGCTCTGCTAGACGAGGTGTAGCCCAGATAAGTGCCACAGTCAATTTTTTCATTCTGTGGGGACAGCCTTGTTGTTCATCAATTGGAGGGACACACGCTAGTTCTCACCCCACTCCCTACGCCGCTTGTTGCATTCTCTACCCCACCAGCCTAACTGCCAGCGCTGCTCAACTCAATGCTCGCCCAACTGCCCCCGCCCCTTCACCTCACCGCCCAAGCGCGCAGCACTCACCTCCTCAGGGAAGTCCGGGTGCTGCGCCAGCAGGAACACCAGGAACGGCAGCGCAAACTCAGGCAGCTCCTGCACATGCTGCTGGGGCTGCTTGGCCTCTGCTGCCGGCCCACCCGCCGCCGCCGCCGCCAGCACAGTCTGCTGCACCTCATGGCGCGCGGCGCGGCGCTTGGCCACCACAAACTCGAGCAGACAGTGCGCCGCGTGTTTGCGATTGAGTTCATGCGGGTCCACGGCTGCGCACGAGCACATGCGCAGGAGGGTGGGGTGGGCGGGGTTGCATGCATGCCACACAGTGTGCAAGTATCTGTGTACGCAAGCACGAGCGTGTGTGTTTGCATGTGTGTGTGTGCGCGTGTGCGCGTGTGCACAAACGTGTGTGCAATGCGTTGTGGGTCATGTGTGGAATGGCAAGGTGGACGGGTGGGAAGATGATTCTTGCTTCATGACTTTTGCTTGCATGCCCGCTGGAATCCAATGGTGCCCCGGGAGCCCAGGGAGCTATTGCTGCAGTGTTTAGGGTGCAAAACGCGTTGGCGTGCGCGCGTGTGCACTTCACACCTGCTGCACACAAGCTTATGCATCATGCAGGAGGGTGCAGATTTGTTCCAGCACGCACGCAGCATCAAGTGACACACGCACGCGCACACACACATGCAACCTCCCCCCCCACCCCCACTCCCTGCACGCACGCAGCATCGAGCAACATGTGCACGCACATGCATGCACACGCCCCTCACCTGCCAAGGGCAGTATGGCTGCATACTTGGAGGGCAGCCAGCCGCCTGCAGACATGACAGACCCGCCCCCCTGCAGCGGTTTCAGGCGCATGCCCTGCAGCTGCAGCTGGTTGATGTGCTGCACCAGTGCCTGGGCAAACTGCGCAGCAGGGGAGATGTGCACAAGGGCTGGATTGTTCTGTCTGGCTCGCACACACACACACACACATGCGCACACGCACACACACGACGGAGCGCAGTGCAGTCTTCATGCATACATGCAGGAATGCATAGAGCTCCCCGTTTCCTTGCAGCCACTCACTTCCAGTGCCAGAGCACAACGCATTTTTGATGGTGCATGCACAGGCTTGGAAATGCCTTTACCCTCTGTTGCCTTCCCTCACCCTCCCACTCAGAGTAACACCACCGGAGCCACTTCGTGCGCTTGCAAACACAGCCCCCAGACACCCCAATTCTTGTGCTTGCAAACCACAGCCCCCAGACGCCCCACCTCTGCCTCACCCCACAAAATCGCCCAATCCCCTCAGTAAAAGCAGCAGGGGTCCCCAGCCCCAAGGGCCGCCTCTCTTTCTCCCACCCGCCCTCCCGCCTCAGTCCCCCCGCTCCCATGCACCTGCGCCTGGATTGAGGCCAACACCTGCAGCAGCCCCTTGCACCCAATGCCCTGCCTCAAGCCCTTTCACCCCCCCCCACACC